>Ga0116185_1003712_pt1 | contig 12962 bp, 22 predicted proteins | sample AD_JPNNA7_MetaG_FD_89754 | JGI IMG/M metagenome (GOLD analysis project Ga0116185, IMG submission 89754) | Active sludge microbial communities of municipal wastewater-treating anaerobic digesters from Japan - AD_JPNNA7_MetaG | ecosystem: Engineered > Bioreactor > Anaerobic > Digestate | place... | reverse complement strand
CGTCTCCCACCGGACGCCAGTGACACCGCCGTCCTTGCCGAACCGTGGCCACTGCGACAGACACCAATCGTAGCGCGCCTGGAAAAGCGCTTGGAGCTCAGCGCGGCCGTGCTTGCCGGCCGGAATTTCCCGCAGTTGGCCTATCGTGTCTAGGTAGTAAAACGTATCACCGCACACGCCTAGGGCTTGAATTGGGCAATCTTCCGGCAGGCCATCGCGGCGCAAGCCATCGCTACCCTGCGCGCCTTCCTTACTGCCCGATTGCCCAAGTGTCGCGCTTACGCTCTGTCCCTGCTGCAGCGCCGCCCGCACCGCGGTCAAGTCCGTCACGGGTGCCTTCGGCGGCTCGGTCATGCGAGGCTATCACACAGCAAAGCGTTGAAATCCTTACACCCTTTTGGTGGCCGCAGGATTTGCACCTCGCGCCCGGATCCCGCCAATGCCGCCGCGGCCTCCGAAAGCAGCCCAGCGGCCTCGGAACCGGGCCGATCATTATCGGCACAGAGACGGATGCGGCGCACGTGCGTCGGCCAGCGGGTCCAGAGGAAGTTACGGACGCACACGAGGGCCGCAACACGCCACGCCGGCTCTGCTAGCGCTATCGTGAGCGCATCCTCAATACCCTCCGTGACCGCCAGGACATCTTCGGACGGTGCCTCGCTCAATGGCTTCCCGCTCGCGCCACGTGCGAGCGGGATGAAGCCGCCACGCATTGCACCCAGCACTCGCTTTGGCGCTTCGACGGGCGCTTTGCGCACCTTGCCCGCGCTATCGCGGTGCAGGTAGGTACGATGCAATCCCATCGGCTTGCCGGTCAGCGGGTCTTGAATCAGCGCAACGAGGGCAGGCCAATAGCGTCCGGAATTGAACAGCTCGGGATGATACCGCAGCGCGGCCGGTTGCCGCCCCAGTGCGCGTAGATCGATGCCGCGCCCCAACAGGTAATCTTCTGCCGGTGTACCCGCGAGAGTCGGTCGCGCAGCCAGGTACACCCCAAACGCCGCAGCAGACCGCCTGGCGCGCTCCGCGAGCGGATCGATCGACACGGCAGGCTTGCGCCACATCGCGGGCTCGGGTTTCCGCTCCCGCCATCCGAGCCAATCGATCGCCCACTGCCACGCCTCGCCTAGATCAACACGATTGACCGCGGCAATAAGGTCTACCAAATCCCCCCCGCTATGCGACGCGGCAAAGTCCCGCCACTGCCCCGCACGATCACCCACCAGCTGGACATGCAGGCTCTTGCCCGGCTCGCCATCCACTGACCCAACGAGCCACTCCCGCCCGCTGCGGACCCCCGCCGGCAACAACCACACGACGACAGCTTCCGCGCGCCGCGCGAGACCGGCTGCTACTTCCGCGATGGACGGCAGCTCATTCCGCTGCGACATCATCGCCGGCACCGAAGAAATCGCCAGGTGCAAGCGATACCCTTAGCACCCGCGCACGATTGAGCAGTAGCTGCACCTGATCTGACGGAATGCGTTGTCGCTCGCGCCAGCCCAGCAGCCGCCGATACGGCACACCGATACGGGCAGCAGTAGCCCGCCATGAGTCATCAGGCCGTGTCGAAAATCGCGCCAACACCGCATCGACATTCATTCGCCTAGCTAGCCACATTTTACGTCTGCTGGCAACGGACTTGCCCGCGCCGCACGTCTGGGCTTCGCGCGGCCGCCGCCGCCCTGCAGTGATAGCTCTTCACGCGCTGCCAGCACCTCCCAGAGCAGGTATGCCGTACCGCTCCCAACATCTATTGGGCGAGGGCCAAAACCTGTTTTTTTCCAATTGCTTAGGCAACTTTCGCGCCGCCGGAGGATAGCCGCAGTGTCTTTAGGGGATATAAACATTTCGAAACCGTGTTCAATTTCAGTTGACGGCCGGATTATATCAAGATATTATTCATACCACAACAACAAGACAGGCCCCTAGGGTAGGACCATCGAAATGACAACGGAACTGTATAACCGGATCACGACTCAGATCAGCGCAGAGCTCGCACGTGGCGTCCGCCCTTGGGCGAAACCATGGGACGCCTCCCACGCGGCCGGTCCCATCAGCATCCCACTGCGACACAACGGCACGCCCTACACTGGCATTAACGTCTTGATGCTTTGGGCATCCGCTATGCAGTGTGGCTACACGGCGCCTATTTGGATCACCTACAAACAGGCGCAAGCTCTGGGTGGGCACGTGTCAAAAGGCGCCAAAGGCACTCAAGTCGTGTACGCCAACAAGATCGTCAAGTAGGAAGGAGCAAGATCAATGCGCGCTATCATCAATGGCAAACGTTACGATACCGACACCGCCGACGAGCTCTGCCAGCTCACCTGCAACGCCGACATGGGCGATTTCCGCTGGCACGACACCAGGCTTTACCGCACGCGTCGCGGTACGTTTTTCCTCGCTGGAGAAGGAGGCCCAGCCTCAATGTGGGCGAGGGCCGCCGCCGGCGGAGGCAGTCGCGAGGGAAGTGGCATCCGCGTAATCACCGACATGATGGCGCGCGATCTACTTGAGGCTGAAGGCGAGACCGACACGCTTGACCGCTTTTTCGACATCATCGACGGATAAGCAGTAACGGACACGGACGGCCGACGGCCGCCAAAGCTCGCACACCGAAGCCACCCCCAGACCCTCGGCCGACACCGCGCACCGCTAGCCGAGAAGGCACACGAACAGCAAGAGGGCCGCACCAGCGATGGCAGCGGCCCTCAGTGTTTTACGCGCTGCAGCGCTCATCCGCGCGCCTGCACAAGCCTACTTAAACATCATTCATCCCTATCCATGGGCACACCGCCTGTGTAAATACCTTCGTAGTCAACAAAGTGAATAAGAAACTTGATAGCCATTGCCGCCAACTGAATAGCCTCCGTGTAAATATCAGCCGCCTGCACTTCACCGCTAGCGTTATATTTATAGTCAAGCAATGCTTTGGACAACTCACCCAATTCTTCCTGAATGATACTGGTAGCCGTGAATGCGCAAGTCGGCCACCCTTCAGGCTGCACTTCGCATGACCTGTACAGCTCCTGGAGCACCTTATTGACAGCCGACGCTGTGCGCTGGCTGTCAACCAACACAGAGTAGGATTTACTCATGCCGTAATGGCCTCCGTTTCCCAAAGCTTTACCTCAGCGGCGCGGCGCCTCCTGAGACCGTCAGAGACTTTGTTAGCAGCTATGTTCCAGCGCTCAATTTGCGCAGGGACTTCCGCCCAGCGGCCGCGCCGCAGGTATCGCAGCAATGTCGATTGCTCGAACTGCGTCGGACCGATGTTGTAGATCAGCGACAACAGCGCGCAATATCTGTTATCGCTCAGTGTACTTCCCTCATCGCCCAATAGGCGATCGAGATCGACTACGAATTTACGCACATCATCCCACAGCAGTGCTTCCGCTTCGTCCATGGTGATGCCGCCATCATAGATTGCGCGCGCCCGCGCGGCGCGATGCGCCCCTTTGAGCGGCCGACCGGCCGAGTCTGTCACCACATGCCCCCAGCCGATCGTCCAGACGCCAGCCGGACATAGATAGGGGTCGAGGTTGACCGTTGATGGATCGCCGTCGGCGATCCCCTCGAAGGCCCGGATCAACTCGATTGCTGGCGCTAAGTTTCTGGCCATAACAACACCCTCCATGCTTCGCCCAGCACCAACCAGCACTCGGCTGCATCTTTACGGATAATCGCCCACGCGGTGCGCCGCACCGCCCGATTGGGGATGACAGCCACGACGACACAGGCAGCGGCAACTGCGAGCGCGGCCGCCGCGCTCAGCCACACCAGGCGCCATGCGTACGTCAGATGCCTGCGGGTGTATGCTCGATCACGCATCTTCTGTCCCTTTCAGGCCCGCTGGCACGAGTCGTAACGCGCCGATCATTTCATCAGCTCAACATCAAAGAAGCCGTGCCGGCCGCCGCACGGGTAAAACGGCAACGACTGCGGGTCCCGCAATACGAGACCGAACGGACCCCTGAACCAAGACGACCGGTGATCAGTAACGCAATCAACAATCTCCACCGATCCGATTATGCCGCCGGTTTCGAAGCAGTTCGGCGAAACATCAAACCCAGCATCAAACATCCAGTCGAACGCCCACAGCTGCTCATGACTGGAGAATTTTTTCGCTGCATGAACCAATACCCGGCCGCGGCGGCGCGTCGCCTGGGTGCGGTTTGCGATATCCTTGCCACCGTGGATGATCAACCACGCCCACGGCTGGCGTACGCCAAGCGCCATCATCTTCATCTTCTCCGTCTGGTCAGAATTCGGCCGACCCCCCCCTTGCGTCTCAGGAACCGCCAGCGCGTCGCTGGTACCACAACGCGCCGTCCGTCTGGCAGTTCGACCAGCGTAGAGCGCGGTGAACGAGCAGTGGCCCCAGCATACAAGACGGGCGCACCGACCCACAGTGCGCCCCCCTGATCCTTCTTGCCTCCGCCAGACAAGATCTTGCTCGCACCGTCAATCGGCCCGCCGCGAAGCAGGTTATCCCGTTTTGTCACCATAGCGTTGGATACTGCCGCACACGCAATTCGAACGGCCAATCAGCCGGGTTGTTGCCGCGGTTGCCGCGCGGAAGGGACCAACTTGAGCACGACCCGAGTTGCTTGACGAACACGGGAACGTTGCTACCTCGACAATCGTCAACAATTTTACGAATGTCACCGTGGTGGCAGTAACGCGCGCCGGGACCAGTCTCGCCACCCACGACGACCCAGTCCAAAGGCCGTTCATTGTAGCCGTTCACGATCCCCCCAAGTCTCCCAGTTAAGGCGTTAACCGGGAAAATCTCGTCCTGCGCAAGGCGCTTAAGATCTACCCAACCCAGCAGTGGTTCGACGCTGACCCACCGGACAGCCGCGCGAACAGTCATAAGCCTCGGCACACGGAAATCCGCACTCCGCTGATCCTCGACACTCACACCAATCCAGACGTTTGGTAACGGCCACACCTGCGGAGGCGTGCAGCGGAAGTAATGCTCCAGACGCTCAGCACGCTTGGTCAGCACCAGAAACTGGTGCTGATGCGCCTCCGCCGCAACAGAAAATACAGCATCTATCCAATTCTTCGGCACGTTCAGATGAAATAGGTCTCCGTGCGCACACACGAATATCCGCCGCGGCCGACGCCAGTGTATCGGTTGATCGAGCACTGACTCGTTGAAGCGCACTTTGCCGTTCCATACCACCTTAAGATTTGAGTTGACCTCTGTAAGCCCCGCGCGGCTCGGATGGTGGCGCAATCGACCGGCCGCGAGATTCATCGCGTAGCAGTTGACACACCCAGAACTAACAATTGAACATCCTGTGATCGGGTTCCAGGTCGCGTCCGCCCACTCGATCTTCGTTCCATCCGAAGGCATCAGCCGGGTCCATCCATCCAATCTCTGAAGAGAGCTTTCCGACCAGCGCAAGCCGCCTCATCTTTTGATATCTCAACGCCCAATATTTTCGGATTATTGATCACCGCAAGCGACGCCTCTGGAAACGCTACGACGACACAATCACAGCCTTCTGTGAACACGTCAAACTGCCAGTCCCAAGAGACAGTTCTCCAGTAACCAAAGCCGAAATCGTCTGATTTATTCCCCATAGTGACGTCATAACGACGGGTGTCCTGCATCGATTTGCCATCCCGATCCGCCATACACCACAAATCGACCACAACCACCATTATCGTATTTGATGCGGCATCTTCAGGACGAACCGCGCCAGGCAGCGATAATATCGCTTCAGCCTCGCCTGTGTACTCACAAATATTTACGATCACAACACCCCCTCCTAGTTCAGAACTTTTCGCTCTGACGTCTCAAGCGGCGTGACCACGCAAGCATTGCCCGTGGCAGTGATAGCGTCGATGGACGTCCTTACGATTTCCCTGACGTCATCAGGGTTTAGCTTGCCTTCAGCGTGGATCGACCGAATGATATGGAGGTACACAAGCGACAACACACGGATCGCGCAAGAAGGACATAGTTTATATTTATTTATGACGTCTACCAATTCCTCTCCAGCCGACCTGATATCGCAAATCTTCTTTTTCTTAGCCATACTAAGCCTCCACTTCCCGGCGGCGCCCCACAGCGAGCGCCGTGAGCGCCTCAGTGCGCACGAGGTAATGTCTAGCAATCAGGTCAACCGACCGCGGACTATGCCCCGTTACGGCAGAGACGAGCAGGCCGTCACACCCGGCTTCAAGCAACCGCACAACCGCCGTAGCCCGCAACCGCTGGAACTGCAGCGTCGCAAGCGCCGCCGCGCTATCGAGATCGCCCTCGGCAGTTGCCGCGGCCGACGCGGCGCACCGCACATCTTCAACCAGGCGCGCAAAGTGCCTGGCTGTATAGGGCCGTCCAGTGGCCTCAGAAGCTATCAGAGCGGCGTTGCCAGCCGCGCCGAGACAACCAGACGACTGAGGTGAACAAACGTGCTGTGCGAGCCTCTGGCGGAGCCCAGGGACCAGATCAATGGGCAGCACGACATCAACCCCCGTCTTCCGCTGCCTGCAGCGCATGACGGAATCACTGACGTCCGCCGGCCGCAGCGCGAGAATGTCGCCCTCGCGCTGCCCCCACCAGTAAGCGAGCAACGCGGCCGTGCCTATCGATGGCCGGCCAATCTTGTCGGCCGCCGCAACAAATTGACCGAGAGTCGCTGCCGTCCAGATCGAGCGCATACCTGGACGCGCCTGCCGCACCTTCAGCGCAGCTGCAGGATTGCGCACGACCAGGCCACGCTTCCGGCCCCAGTCGAAGACGATCCTGCACACCCGCAGGAAGTACGCCGCGGCGGCCGGCGCAGTCGCCGCCCACTCATCGTGCCGTCGCTCCAACAGCTCCGGCCGCAAGCTCGCAGCCGCGAGGCCGCCGGCGGCGGTCACCAGCTCATCGAGATAGTGACGATAGTCCTTAGAGGTTCGTGGCGCGAGCGCCCGGAAATTCTGGCTGGCAAGGTACGCCGAGACGAGCGCCGCCACCGTCCCGGCACCTACACCCGGGTGCGCCTGACGGCCGCCAGCCCGCCAGTCTGTGACTTCGGCATTTCGCGCCCGCGCAGCCGCTTCAGCTGCGCCAAGGTCATCGGGCAGACGTAGCGCGCGCCACCCACTTGCTCTGAGCTCACGCGACGGTTGCCAGTAGTAGGCGACGGCGACGCTTCCGCGGCGCCGCTTAGCGACGAGGTACGGGATCTGGACATTCACCGGACCGCCCCCTTGAGCAACGCCTCAATCTCATGGATAAGGCCCCACACCGCTTCTCGCTGCGCGACGGTGAACACAGGCCCAGTGGAGTAACCAAGCATCTGGTTCGTCTTGTCCTTCATGGCGACACGAACCGCCCCCAGCTCGGACGCCGACGGCCGCGCAAGCAGTTCCTCCAGTTGCTCCTCGCTGATCCCCATCCAGCCTCGCGGCAACCACGCGACCTTCGCGTTATCTGCCTGCGTAGGCCCAGCCTTCCCCAATTTGGCGGTCAGCAGATCATCCGCAGGCCTGATCTTTGACGGCCAGTTTTCTCGGATCAAAGCTTCGTCCGCGACGGTTTCCCCGATCGTCCCGCGAAGTGGCGATTGCGCCGGCACCCCTTCACCGCACCCAGGCTCAGGCGGCAAGGGTTCGGTTTTCTCAGGCAGACACCCAGAGATTTCGCACAGAGACCTCATGAGCTTGTCAATATGGTCCCCCGGCATCCGGGAATAGATTCCCGCGAGCGCGACATTCTCCAGTGCTCTCATGAGGTGTTCATTTTCGGGCATCAACAATCCTCCAAGTTTCCATCATCCTGCAAGACACTGAAGACGTGCTCGCCGTGCGCCGCCAACCAAGCATCAACGCGCCTTTGCGACCACAGCGGTTTCGCCGTCCCAACGCCTATACTCACAAGAGGTTCGGGCAAGCCGAGCTTTTTCAACGTTTCCGTGAGCTCGCTAAATGACATCACTGTCAACCCCAACAACGACGCGAGCTCACACTCGTTGAGCAGATTCTTGAAAACCCGCACTCAGAACGCCCGACGCTGATGCGCCTTGTAACCGCGCTTGCTGTCGTCGCCGACTTCGATTTCGTCCGACGACAACCAGGCGCGCTTGAACCGGTCCCACCAGCGGCCCCACGTCGCTGGTGAAGGAGGCGCCCAACCACAGAGGCGCCAGCGCTCATATTCTTTCCGCAGCGCGTCAACCAGGAGGCCCTGTAGGACCTCCGGCGCAATGTCACTGTCGCACCTGATCACCAGGCAACGCGGGCGGCCCGCCGTATGACACGACTCCGGCGAAAGGTTTTCAATTCGAGCGAAAAGGAGGACTTTCATAGCTTCCCCTTACCAAAAAAACGGGGGGGCAACCTCTGAGAAGTCACCCCCCAACACGGCACAAGGCAAAGCGGTTCAGCGGGTAGGAGGACTAGAACCCCGCTCCAGGGTTCGAACCGCTCGACCTTCACCATGGCTGCAAATTGCGGCCGCCGCAAGCAAAAAATTTCAACTTCGAAACTTTAACCCGCCGGACGCGGTGGCGCGCGCCCAAAGGCCAGCCACGGCCGTGCCGATCGTCCAAATGACGTTGCCGAGCATGGCGACGTCAATTTCTGGCTTTTGGACGTCTGTTCCATGCGAGAGCGCCATGCCAAGGCCGAACTGCACAAGGTAGGCGAGAGCCGAACCGACGTTCATGCTCGGATCGACCATTGTGGCCGTGGCATTTCCTGCCAGCAGCCCAAGCGCCCATACGGTCTTCGAATTCAGCCAAAACTTCATTGTAGCCTCACATGTAAGGGAAAACTGTGCCTGCCAACATCCCGAGCACGAAACATGCAATGCCGACGGCAGCACAACATAGCCGGCAATGCCTCGGATCAGTCTCTCTACGGCCGATGATCGGCCCTATCGCTTGCAGCAATTGCATCATTTCCGCGCCCCTCGATCCTCGATCACCGCAAGCCTGGCCTCGACATTCGCCACTCGCGTCTCGATCCGATCCAAACGACCAGCCAACTTATCGCCATCGACGGCCGTGAAGCGCGGCCCCATGGCCTGCAGCTTCGAGATTTCCACAATTGTATTTCCAAGCCGCTCCTTGGCAAGCAGCAACTCTTGTTGCTGCAGCGCAATCCGGTCGAGCATATCGTTGAGCCGCGCCTGCACCAGGCTGGCGACCGACCAGCCGCCCGCGATGATCGTCGCCGCGACCGACACACCCGCCGTGATCGTTTGCAGCGTCCACCGACGCGTTGGGCGTTGCCGCCGCTCGATATCCATCGGATAGGTGTCGTCACGATTACCCATCGCACCACCATCAAAGTTCGCCGCTGGTTTCCACCGGCTTGACGCTCGCTGGCCCGTCGTCGTCATCCATGTTGTCGAGGACCATCATGACGGCCCGACTGTTCCCGTTCTTTCGTCGCTTGCTGATGCAGACGAGATCGCCGGACCGAGGGCGATCCTTACGCGCTTTCACCCCTTCGAAATACCCAGGCGCTGTGATTTCCGCCACACTGTCGCCGGCCGGCGCCTTGTATCCCCAGAGGCACAGGTTAAAAGCCGGCCGATCACCGGCCAGTAAACCAAAACGGGTGTTGTCATAAGGCACCTAGCCAATCCTTTCGATAGTCATGCGACATCTGTTCGCTTTCATTACAAGCGCACTGGAAGCCGTAATTGACGGCCCCACATTCACCCTCACCTTCTTATTGGCGGCAGTGGTCGTAAGCTCCCATTCGATGGTGCATCTGGCACGCTGATACAGAATTTCTGACGACGAGCCGCCTTCAGTTAAATCTGCTTCGGCGCCGGTGATATTCGCCCACGTACCGCCGTTATCAGTCTGGAGCGCGACCGGTGTTGAAATTTTGGTGTTCGCGGTTGTTCCGCTCGCGCCCAGCTCGACTTTGATTTGGTAGCGGCCGGCCGCCGCCAGAGTAACCTCGCCCCCCGACAAGCTGTATCCGGACACCGCGGACAGTTCGTTCGAAAAGGCAACCACCTGGCTGGTAGTAGCGGCCATCGACGAGCCATCGCTCGCGAGATAGACCCTGTAACTCGATATGACATTGCCCGTTAATGGCGCATAGGCCGAATCGTGGTTGTGGGTAGACGCCGCTTTTGCCGCGAGCGCGTCCTCAAGGCCGGAAACTTGACTTTGATCGATCAGGACCGGATCCCCACCAGCAGACGCATGCGAGGAGGCATGCGCCGCGGCGGTTCCGCCGGCGCGCCGAACGACTGTGAGATTGGTTGTGCCGGGCGTAATTGGATCAGCAGTAACGAGCTGCCACAAACCCGCGTTGCTACCCTCATTCGCGTACCACCAGGAGCCGGATGCGAGGTTGTCTCCCGTAGCCGACCAACTGCCAGACGCGACCACATAGGTACGATTTTGCTTGGCGTTGGTTTGCGCGGTCAGGAGGACCCTGTCGCCAGCGACGCACGCCACCCCAGCGATTGTCTGCTCTCCTGATAGCGAAATGTTCACCGTCGCGGCCACTCTGACCGCAGGCCGACCCAGCGTCGCGTCAAGATCGGCCGGCGGAGTGATTTCGAAGACATCCTTCACAGCTGTCCCCGGTATCTCCGCGTATCCATTGGCCGTCGCGACCACGACTCGCACGGTGGGATCATCTACGATCGATTCGGTGATGGTTTCCGCCATTACGCCCTTCCGTACCATCTTAGATTGTAGAAGTAATGATGGCACTCGTTGACTGGAATCAACGTTGGATCGAGCGAGTATCCACCGCCCATAGAGCGCTGACCCGCGCCGACCACCAAGAAGCCACCATACGTGCGATAGACTGGATCACAGTCGGACGACATCGCACCGTCACCGGCCGAATAGCTTGCCGAGGATGCGCCCACCGGCGCCGATTTCCCGCGGTACAAACCACGACCGACGCTGGCGCCACCCAGGTCCAGGTTCTCCCACGATTGCTTGCGCACACCATTGACGTACCACTCGATCAGCCCGTTACGTCGATTGGTGTCCATTTTGCACCGCAGGGTGAATTCGAACCATTCACCTTTCGGCACTACAATCTTTGAGGTGACATTCAACCCCGGCAATCCGGGAACCGGGTGCGAGTAGGCGCCATTGGTGCCGAGGTTAGCCAGCGAGCGCTGTACATCGACACCGCCGACGTACCCGCCAACTGTATGACAATAGAGCCCCCACTCAACGTTTCCTGTCGAATAGCGGTAAGTCCAGTTCACGCCGAGGAAGCCGCCGTGCTGATCCTCCGGAAAGCAAACCTCAGTGCGCCATCCGTATGGATGCCCAGGCACCAATATGAGATCGGTCCCAACAGTCATACCGAGGGCAAGCTTACCGTGCATCGTAGATGCGCCAGCCTGCTGTGGGATTGGCGCAAATGTGCTCGGGTAATACACGTCAACACAAATACCAAACTCGCTGTAACGAGCCGGCAATCTTTGTGTTCTATAGTTCAGTTGTATGAGTTGATTAGCGAACCATTTATCGTCTAGACACCGCTTTCCTTGGAACGTTACGATGCCAAGCCGGTTGAACGCCGGCCTTCCTAAATCAGTATTTGTGTTCCGCGAGCCCATATGGGGCGCAAAGAAATCGGTTGAATCGGCAGGTTCGTTCGCGGTTCCGAGCGCGTCCTGACCGATGTAGGAGAGCCCGAGAGCCTCGAGAACCGGCGCGCTCTGCGTCTTTCCCGACACCGGCGGCGCTGTGACCGGAACCCAGTGACGAATCCAGTCGAGTTCGAAGTACAATGAGGCCAAGCTGGCATCCGCCGGAAAGCCAAGACCCCAGAAACCTGGCCCTTGCGCCGTGATCAGCCAGACGAAGGGCGTTTGCACTCGCGCCGCGAACGCGGCTGGCACACGCATCCGATGATAGAACCGCCCATCGATGTAGCTATCAAAAACCTCCTCGGTACCCTCCGGATACTGATGCGTCGCGATTTCATGCCAGTAGCCGTCTCGTATCGAGACGGCAGGATTGGTGAGCACCCCTGAATTGCCGGCGAAGTTGATTCCGGGTACACCCCCCCAGTCGTTGACTAGGTTCGTGTAGGCGTTGAGTCCGGATGGATTGGCGACGATGCCGTCCGGGTGCTGCGTCCCCTCGAAATCATCAAGCTCACCACTCGCTGGATGCTGACCGAACGCATCATCACGCGGAAGCCGCCAAACCGCGTAGAACGCGCCTGTGCCGGCTGGCGTAACCGGAGCGCGAAACCGGAACTCCACCAGACCGCGCGTTGGCGTGTTGAACAAGGTCCCACGAGGCGCCCCGTACGAATTCGCGCTCGTGATACCGCCGGCGCCCCAGACGCCGTTCGCGTAGCTCCACCCGAGCCGCAGAACCGAGTTCGATAGGCTGACGGCCGCTGGATTATGCTCATAGTTGGGCGTCGCGTCCGAAGCGCTGACACGCCCCCAGTGGTCAAGCCAATCGAGGACGGGCGCCAAGGTAGACGATTGATTTCGACCAGGCTCGCCCAGTATGCGCCAGCGGGCGGCGTTCAACGCGCTTCCGTCGAAGTCTTCCGTGATCGACAGGGTTAACCCAGCCTTGACCGCATCGAGCTCCCCCGTCATTGGCGGAGCGCTACCACCTGCGCCCGTACCGGCACGGATAACTCGCGAACGAGCTCTTAGCGGGAACGGAACCATGGTCAACCCGCCGTTACGATACCGACATTCATGCCGCCAGTGATCGAGACAATCCCGTTGAGCGCCGCCGGCGCGAGTAGACCAAGGAAGTTTGCGGTCGTGATTGGCGGTGCGGGTGTCCACGCGCCGAATTGGTTCGCCGCCGGGAAGGTCATGACGTATCTGTTCGTCCAGACCCCATCAATCCTTTCCTGCAGCGTGAACACTGTGGTCGCCGTTGGCCCTCCCGCCGGAGCGTAGCCGAAGAACTGATCACTCACCCACGCGGGCAGCCTCATCAGACCCCGCGGCGGGATCACCAGGCGCTGGTTGGCAACCG
>Ga0116185_1003710_pt1 | contig 12974 bp, 11 predicted proteins | sample AD_JPNNA7_MetaG_FD_89754 | JGI IMG/M metagenome (GOLD analysis project Ga0116185, IMG submission 89754) | Active sludge microbial communities of municipal wastewater-treating anaerobic digesters from Japan - AD_JPNNA7_MetaG | ecosystem: Engineered > Bioreactor > Anaerobic > Digestate | place... | reverse complement strand
GCAATAAGAAGCGGACTCTCATTTTCTGTTATTCATGACATAGAGGAAAGAAAATCAGCGTACGACCTGATCCGTCTTAACAGACAAAAGTTTAACCGTCCGATCTATATGACCTTTAATGATATTATGGATACAGGCATGCTATGGCAGGTTGATTTCTTCAAAGTCGTTGACAAGGATGGAAACATGCTGGCTTCTGCGATATTCTACCAGAGCAGTACGGATATCTGTCATGCTGCATTCTGGGGGGATAACGATCTTGGAAGGCCGTTGAGAGCTATTGATTTTCTGGCTCACAATCTGTGGAATTTCTATAAAGAATCAGGATTCAGATATATAGATGTTGGAATATCGACTGAAGCAGGCTATCCCAATGAAGGGCTTATACGATTTAAAGAGAGTCACAATGCCATCTCTTCTTTAAAATACAAATTCTCCTGGCATAAAAATAATTGATGCATGTTTGTTGTTTTTCCAGATCCGTATAGTCTGCCTTCATATAGAATCGGGCCATTTCGTACAATTGACCTTTCAGTCAATCATCTTCTCCCGGATAATAATCTGATAGATGATTACCTGAAGACAAGGTTCAAAGGTAAATATTTTACCTACAGAATTAATGGACGGTCTGCAATTAACCTGGCCCTGAGCCATCTGAGACCAGACAGGGGTGATGTAGTTACAATTCTGACTACAACCGGAAATTTCTATATCAGCAGTTGCGTAACCAGGGAGATTGAAAAGTTTTGCAAATGGTCAAGAGAATTTGTTCCAGAGACCAGGATAATTTTTGTAAATCATGAATTCGGATATCCATTTCCTGACTTGAAAAGATTGAAAGATTTTAACCTGCCAATAATTGAGGATTGCGCAGGATCTTTCTTTTCAAGTGATAAGGATAAATCAATCGGAGAAGTTGGGGATTTTGTGATATACAGTTTCCCGAAAATGTTTCCTCTCCAGGTAGGCGGCTTGCTTGTCTCGAGACAAAACATTGAAGAAGGGTATGATGCAAATCAGAACCCGCTCATATTTCAGTATATTAAAAATGTTTTATCTGAGTACATCGAAAAGAAAGATGCAATAATCAGAAAACGAATTGAAAACTATCTGATTCTGAAGGAAAGCTTTTCATCTCTGGGATTAAATGAACGGTTCCCCCTGGATGATGGCATTGTCCCTAACGTTTTCATGTTCAAGGCAGATGCTTCAGGTATTGACCTTCCCGGGCTGAAAAAGCATTTCTGGGCACACGGTATTCAATCAAGTGTCTTTTATGGTGAAGATGCTTTCTTTATACCCGTTCATCAGGCTCTGACTCCATATGATCTCGAATATTTTTACGAGGTAATGAAAGTTTTTATTCAAAATCTAGGCAGATGAAATATGCTAATATAAACCTTGGGAAAAATGTGGAGATTGATCCTTCATCCACAGTCAATAATGTCATTATCGGAGACAACGTCAGAATTGCTAAAAGATGCTCTGTTTTTGGGAGCCCTGATAACCTACTGGAGATAGGCTCAGATACTTATATCGGAATGAACAGCCTGTTGAACGGCTTTGCCGCCAGACTGACAATTGGCTGTAGTGTGAGTATTGCACAGAACGTTAATATAATGGTTGATTCAGGTCCCAATGCTTCAAAAGTTCTGCAGAAAATTTTCCCCGTGGATAAAAGACCTGTAACTATAGGGAATCATGCGTGGATTGGAACCGGTTCCATAATCATGCCAGGTGTTACCCTGGGAGATTATTGCGTTGTTGCAGCCAACTCCTATGTAAATAAATCCTTTGATCCTTTCACTGTAATCGGAGGTAATCCGGCAAAACTATTGAGAACCTTTACTGAAGACGAAAAGAAAAAGATGATAGAAGAATGATTAAGTTTCTTGATTTGCAGAAAGTCACATCAAGTTTTGAGCCTGAGTTGTCTATGGCGATTGAACGTGTTGTTAAAAGTGGATGGTTTCTACTTGGGGAAGAAACATCATCTTTCGAAAATGAATATGCTGCATATACCGGTTCACGTCATTGTATAGGGACAGCCAACGGATTGGATGCCCTCCGTCTTATTCTCAAAGCCTACATTGACATTGGTGTCATGAGAGAAGGGGATGAGATAATAGTCCCTGCCAATACCTTTATTGCCACAATTCTAGCAATCACAGACAACCGGCTTAAGCCGGTTTTTGTTGAGCCGGATATTGATACTTATAATCTCGATTTGTCTCTCATTGAACAACAAATTACAGAGAAAACTCGTGCCATCATTGTGGTGCATCTGTATGGTCAGGCATGTTGGTCTGGTGAACTCAATGTGATTGCTAAGAAATATAACCTGAAAATCATCGAGGACAATGCACAGGCAGCAGGAGCTATCATAATTACTCAGGGCTCAGAAGCCGGGTCTCGTGATGATCAGGAGCCGGTAATGAAACGTACCGGATCACTTGGTGATGCAGCAGGCCACAGCTTCTACCCCGGGAAAAATCTTGGCGCCCTGGGTGATGGCGGTGCAGTAACTACAGATGATGACAAGCTTGCTGCAGTAGTCAGATCGTTAGCTAATTACGGATCCTCAAGAAAATATGTACACAACTACAAGGGATTAAATTCAAGGTTAGACGAAATACAGGCTGCTGTACTGCGACTTAAACTGCGCAGACTTGATGCAGACAATGAGCGTCGACGGGAGATAGCTGAGTATTATATTAAAAACATCAAGCACCCTGGTGTAATTCTCCCCAAAGTAAACTATGCTTATTTACGGACAGATGATTCAGATAGTATTGTCAACTGCATAACAAACAGGAAATCTGAAATGCCACTTGATCATATCTGGCATCTTTTCGTCATTCGAAGCTCTGTCCGTGATAAAGTCCAGGAGTTTCTAGCTGCGAATGGAGTGCAAACCTTAATACACTATCCGTTGCCACCACATCGACAAACGGCCCTTCGCGAATTCAGCCACCTGGACCTGCCAATTACAGAGCAAATATCCAATGAAGTCCTAAGTTTGCCCATCAGTCCTGTCATGCAAGATGAAGAAGCCTATGTTATTGCTGACTTGTTAAATAACCTTCAGGTCTGATCATATGTCAGTTAAGATTTCAGCGGTGATACCAGTCTTTAATGGTGAGCGTTTTTTGACCAAAACTTTAGATTCGCTGTTAAATCAGACATTTAAAGATTTTGAAATTATTTGTATCAACGATGCTTCAACTGATAAGTCGTTATCAATAATAAATCAATACAGCGGTAGACTGAATTTAAATGTTATTGATTTGAAATCTAACCTGGGACGTGTTCCTTATATTATAAAAACCTATGGCATTCCGAATGTTCAGGGGCAATACTTTACTTATTTAAGCCAGGACGATTTCCTCAGCAATGACTGTTTTGAACAAATGTACAACACTGCGAGGCAAATGAATGCTGATGCTGTCATCCCGGATTTTGTATTTTATACCGGTAAAAATTCGGATAGAAAATTATCTGGAGTTAATGGCAGCAGGGACATTGTACTAACAGGGCCGGAGGCCTTTAACTTATCGTTAGACTGGACAATACCCGGCGCAGCTCTATGGGATATTGAAATTGTGCGAGAATCAGGGTATGAGGATTTCAATATGTTCGCAGATGAATATTCGATTCGAAAATTCTTCTTGAAATGTTCAAAGGTTACTTTTTGCAATGGCATTTTCTTTTATAGTGTAGACAATCCGGAGGCAATAACAAAGAAGATGAAGCCGGCTTTGTTTTCGAAAGTATTCAAGGAAACCAAGCTCCTGCAGCTGGTTTATTATAATTCTGATCAGAAAATGTTCAAAGATAGGTTAGTAAACCTGATCAATATGTTTTATGATTATCACCGGATCTTATTTCAGCAGAAGTTTAACAAGGCCGAGCATTCAATAGCTAAAAATGAGCTGATGGACGCTTTTGGGTTATTCAATGATTTTGTAAAGGAAATCAAATTGGTATTTAAAGAAACAGGGGGAAACATATGGATTAAGTTCTTTGTATTACGTTCAAATTATGTTGTTTTTTACTTCTTTTGCCGGGTTAAGTATCTTCTCTGGCATTGAGGTCTAAACTATTTCATCCAATAATTTTATCTCTTAAATTTTTTAATGTCTAGCAAACAATCTTCATACAGACAGATATTTAAAGCCAATACAATTTTTGGAGGAGTTCAGGTAATTAACATCTTGATTTCACTTGTACGTGGAAAGGTTCTCGCTATTTTAATTGGAACTGCAGGCATGGGATTGAATGGACTGTTAATGTCCAATCTTAACCTGATAAAGATAATAAGTGGTCTTGGATTGGAACAAAGTGCAGTCCGAGATCTCTCAATAGCTCATGGGACTGGTAATGATCAGACAATCAGCCGTATTTATACTATCTTTAAAAGATGGGTGTGGATTTCTGCTATTATCGGGATTGTAGTTACAATCAGTTTTTCTCCTTTGTTAAGCAAATTTGCATTTAAGGATACAACCCATACCTGGTCATATATTTGGTTGTCAACAACTTTTCTGTTCACTGCCCTGACTGGAGGAATATATACTCTTCTCAGGGGCACGAGGAGAATTGAGCTTTTAGCAAAAGCCAATGTTTTTGGAGCTGTTGCGGGATTAGTGGCCGTTATTCCAATCTTCTATTTTATGAAGATAAGAGGAGTAGTGCCTGCTATAATTGTTTCAAGTATTGTTAGTTACGTAATCTCAATATATTTTAAGAACAAAGTCAGTATAAAAACCACAAGTATCGGGTGGCGGGAGACATTGGCTGAAGGAAAAGGAATGGTTTTTTTGGGAATAAGCCTATCTGTCAGTGCACTTTTTACATCTACTTCTGAATATGTCCTGAGCATTTTTATAACTCAAAATGGTTCACTGAGTGACCTGGGTGTTTATAACGCAGGATTATCTATCATAAACGGCTATGTCGGGATGATATTCACTGCTATTGCCATTGATTTTTTCCCCAGGTTGTCTGCGGTTATTAACGAAAAGGAAAAATGGGAGGAGATAGTTTTCCAGCAGTCAGAACTGGTTATAATTATTCTTGGTCCACTGCTTATTCTCCTGCTGGCCACTGCTCCGGTCCTTATCAGAGTACTTTTAAGCATTGAATTTACTTCGGCTATTGACTTTATAATCCTGTCTGCCCTGGCAATTCCATTAAAAGCACTCATCTGGGTGCAGGGATATATTATTATTGCTAAAGGACAAAATAAACTTTTTATCATAACAGAAGTTGTTGCAAGCATATTCTTCCTGCTGATAAGCATGTTGTTATTCAGTCTTTACAGTATAAAGGGACTTGGAATTTCAATGATTATTAGCTATATCTTCTCCCTTATTATGTTAAGGATTGTGCTTAAATGGAAATATGATTTTTCTTTTAATAAGTCAGTAATTCGATTGACGGCAGTTTTTATCTCTCTTCTTATTCTTGCATTGCTTGCTGTTTACCTGTTAGGTTACCCTAAGGCATATCTTAGCGGGTTAGTCTTATTTCTGATTGCACTTGGATTTTCCTATCATGAACTTAACAAGAGAATGGATATAAAGAATCTGTTGATAACAATCAAAGACAGACTTTTATAGCCTACTCGTGGCAGGTATAACGTCGTTGAATTTCAGGCCTGTTCCTGCAATTTGATATAGCAGCTCAAATAAGCAGAGGATGATTTGATATGATGATTTGTGAGCTGAAACATGATTCCCTTTTATGATGAATGATTTGGTCTCAGTAATTATTTCCAGTTTCAATTCTTCACCTTTCATAATTGAAACTCTGGATAGTGTAGCTGGGCAAACCTGGAAAGATCTGGAGTTAATAATAACCGATGATTGCTCAAGTGACGGAACAGTGGAATTGTGCACACTGTGGCTGAATGAGAACAGGCTACGATTTGTAAATGCAAAACTGTTGACTGCCACAAAGAACGGAGGTGTTTCAGCAAATGCGAACAGGGGCCTTCATGCCGCACAGGGAGAATGGATAAAATTTCTTGCAGCAGATGACATCCTAAAACCAACTTGTATCGAAGATAATTTTGAATGGGTATCCGCCAATCCCGGAGTGAAGGTTTTATTTTCACGCATAGAAGTATTCAGGGGCGTATTTCAGCAAGCAAATTTCATAAAAACTATACCTGGCTCTCCATATAATGACAAGGGTATCTTTTCTGTTAACCGGTGCGCAGGTTCTCAATACAGAATGTTGCTTGTAGGGGACAGAATACACTTTTCTCCATCGTTGTATATAAACCGTGAAACCTTATTGACCGTAGGTGGTTTTGATGAAAGATTCAAGCTTCTCGAGGACTATCCTTTATGGTTGAATCTTACAAAAAATGGGTTCAGACTCAATTTTATGGATAAATCTACTGTCTGTTACCGTCAACATGATACAGCCATAAACAATACAACCATCTCCAGTTTAGTAAATCCTAATTACTTCAGAACAGAAGATTTCCGTAGGTTATACATCTATCCGTTTTTACCGGCAGATCTCAGGTTTGACCAGAAGTATACCTGGTATGTGACACAAATATTTCGAAATGGCTTATTAAATATGAATAATAAAACCAACAGATTTCTGATGAATATGCTGACAGTATACCTGAATCCGTTTAAATATTTTTTATGGATCAGGAAGCGCCTTGATAAAAGGCTGATAAACAATGAGATGTACTTCCAATCGTAAAAACAGTTTGCATAATATTTTGAATTGCATAATTCAATTGCTATAGTCTGAAAATTTCTTTCCTCACTCTGATGAAGCAGCTTTCTATAATCATTCCGATGTATAACGTTGAACCATATGTCGAAAGGTGCCTGAGGAGCCTTGAAAACCAGGATATTGCAAAGGATGATTATGAGATAATCTGCATAAATGACGGCTCGCCTGACAAGAGTAATTTAATAGTTGAAAGGCTACAGTACGAATATAAAAATATCATCTTAATTAACCAGAAAAACCAGGGAGTATCCAGAGCAAGGAATAAAGGACTCGAGATTGCATCCGGCAGATATATTGTGTTTATTGATCCTGACGATTATGTCATTAACAATACTTTTGGTCAGTTAATTACGAAAACTACTCAACTGAATGCTCAGGTAGCATTTCTTGGATATACATATTTACATCTTGACGGTAGTATACATAAGACAATTCTTTATAAAGACTATCAAAATAGACTTTACTCCGGAATAAATGCCTATTTCAGTACAAGGATAGATGGTGAAACAGATCCGGATAGAATGGTTGCTGTACTATTTGAAGCGAGTTTTCTTAAGAAACATAAACTCTTTTATTTAGCCGACGTGCCTTACCTTGAGGACGGAGAGTTCATTGCACGTATTTTGTGTCTGGCCGAGAGGTGTATTTTTATTGGTTCTCCTTTCTATCAGCGTACCACAAGGCTGGGTTCAGCCACAAACTCTGATTTATTTCATACAGAGAAGGCATTAAATGGTTTTTTACTGGCTGCAGTAAATCTAAAACAATTCCAGCAAAATGAAATGTTAAGCGACAGACAGAGATATTTCCTGAACCAGCCAATTGCCAAATTCGTTTTGCTGGTTTTGAATTCAGCTCTGAATACTCCCAAATTCGAGAAGTACAGGGAGATTTTGAAAAAGCTGGAAAACAGAGACTTAGGCAGACTTGAGTTTAAAGGAGTTGTCAGACCTTATATATATTACGCCATTGCCTATAATTATTTACCTGTATACTTTTATTGGAAGACTATTGTCAAAGAGATTAAAGATTCCGTGAAGCAGGCCATAGACTATTCAGGAACCAGGAAAAAATCATTTTCAGACCAAATATAATTTTTAACCTGAAATTCATAATGAGTGGTTTAGCAGGTCTAGAAAGTCAATTAAACTCTCTAGAACGTCTTGACTGGGATTCACGATTTTTCGGCTATTCAGTAGCCAGAGTAGTATTTGACCATTGTGGCGTTAGCCTGGCTGAAGAGGTCTTCAGAGAGATAAGCGAGAGTAGGTTTCGCCTGGTGTATCTTTTTGCTCCTTCAGATGATGATGAACTTAACAGGGTAATTACCGGCAAGGGAGGTAGACTATTTGACAACAAGGTTCTCTTTGTTAAGCAGCCAGAGGCTTGTTCACAATTCAAAAATCAAATATGTGAGTATAAGCTTGAAAAACCTGATGAAAAATTAATTGAATTAAGCCTGGAAGCTGGTCTGTTTTCCCGCTTTCGTCTTGACAATAAATTTATTAACGGGGAATTTGAGAAGTTATATACCAGATGGATTACTGATTCCGTTTCGGGATTGATTGCCTTCAAAGTCATTGTTGCTGTTTCTGATGATGGGCTAATCGGGGTTACCACAATTGGAGAGAAGAATGGTTATGCAGATATAGGATTGGTGGCAGTTGACAGGAATCATACCGGAAAGGGAATTGGCTACGATATGATCAAATATGCTGATGACGTCGCCAACAAAATGAACTATGACAGGCTTACAGTCGTAACCCAGATGAAGAATACTGCTGCATACAGGCTCTATAGAAAATGCAACTTTGTTCCCGAAAGTATTACCAATGTATATCACTTCTGGCAATATTAGTGGATTATCGAAGCTTTCATGCATTCTCAAGATTTTCTTACCTGAATAAACTATTGCTTACCGACATGATACCATTTAACAAACCATATCTGACAGGCAAAGAAATGCATTATATCTATCAGGCTGTCAACTCCGGAAAGATTTCGGGCAATGGTGATTTTACCAAAAAATGCCATAGATTCTTCGAGGATCGGTATGGATTTAAAAAGGCATTACTTACGACCTCCTGCACTGATGCACTCGAGATGAGTGCTATGCTTGCCAACATCGAACCGGGCGATGAGGTCATTGTACCATCATATACTTTTGTTTCCACGGCTCTTGCATTCGTAAGACAGGGAGCTAAGATCGTTTTTATAGATAGCCGCAGTGATCATCCCGGAATTGATGAAGAATCTGTTGAGGGCCTCATAACCAACAAGACAAGAGCCATTATTCCAGTGCATTATGCGGGAGTGGCTTGTGATATGGATAAAATCATGAATATTGCGTCAAGACACAATCTGCTTGTAATTGAAGATGCGGCACAGGCAATTGAAGCTACATACAAGGGAATACCGTTGGGAAGTATAGGGCATATGGCGACCTTTTCATTTCATGAGACGAAGAATATAAACTCCGGAGAAGGCGGTTTGCTTTCCATCAATGACCCGAGGTTCATTAGCAGGTCAGAGATAATCTGGGAAAAGGGAACAAACCGGGCGGAGTTCTTTAGGGGTGAGGTAAATAAGTATGGATGGACAGACATAGGGTCTTCATTTCTTCCTTCTGAAATTATTGCTGCATATCTCTGGGCACAGCTGGAAAATATGGCTGATATTCAGCGAAAAAGAATCGAAATTTGGGATCACTATTTGGATGGTTTAAGTTATTGGGCAAATTTCAATGATGTAGGACTCCCTCACATTCCGGACTATTCCTCCAGGAACGGACATCTGTTTTATCTAGTTTGCAGAACTGGCAGCCAGCGGGAAGAAATCACCGCGAAGCTTAAAAATAAAGGTATCCAAGCTGTTTTTCATTACTTGAGTTTGCATAAAAGCAAATATTACAGGAAAATCCATGGTGATCGCGAATTACCCAACGCTGACCGTTATTCTGATACCCTCTTGAGACTGCCCCTGTTTTATGAGTTGAGCATCCAGGATGTAGATGTAATAATAGACATAATTACCAGTAGCTGAAATGGCAGAGCAAATAATCTCCATTTTGCATCTGGCTTCTGACGAGAAGTTTATCGATGCTGCAAATTATATTTTTGAAAAAGCATTTCCGGGATGCAATCATTTTGTAATCCCCAAGTCAAAATATAATGGGAAGCTTATATATGTAAATAGAACAGGAAATGTCGAAATTGCACCATATAATAAGAATTTAATTCCATATCTGTCCAATCTTACTCAAGCCTATGATTGTGTGATCCTGCATGGAATTACTGAGTTGAACAGCACAATTTTTTTGTCATCGGAAGCTAAGCAAAAATTTGTAGGGATTTTGTGGGGTGCGGAGTTGTACATAAAGGAAAACTTTAGTGACAGGACCTTTCTGGGAGAATTGACTTCCGCCATTCATCTGCCTGAGAGCAAAGTGCAGATAATAGGAAATGTTAAAGATAAATTGAGGAAGCTTATATATAGGAAAGTTTTAATGACAGACGGGGCTGCAAAATTGACCGCAAATGAATTACGTTATTTTGGTGTTCCCTATTTTGAGGAATTTGCATTCTTTGCAGATAATAGGATTATATCTGACAAATGCAGGTTTATTCCTTTCACTTATTATCCTCTTGAATATATAATCAAAGGCATTGAAAATCTAACGGTAAGCGGAAATGATATTTTGGTTGGCAACTCTGCAAATTTTTATAACAATCATCTTGAGGCCTTTAGAAAAATTGAGGAAGTTGGCTTAGGTACCCGTAAAATTATTGTGCCTTTAAGCTATGGGGACCTTCGATACGGAAAATTCATATGTTCAAAAGGGATTGAGATGTTTCAGTCAAGTTTCATCCCTATAAGAGATTTTGTTCCACTTAACGATTATATACTAAAATTGCAGGGTTGTGGCATAGCAATAATGAATCATTTCAGACAACAGGCTGTCGGAACTGTTTTTTCAATGCTTTGGCTTGGCACCAAAGTATACCTGAGTGAATCAAATACACTTTATCATTACCTGAAAAGAGCTGGAATCCACATATTTTCCATAGAAAAAGAATTAGATGTGAAAAATCAGTATGTGTTTGAAAATCTGTCAGAACTGGAAATTAAAAATAACAGGATGATATTAGAGACACAAATAAAAGAAGAAACAGTAATTGAAAATTTGAGAGAAAGCATTCAGCTACATTTTATGCTTGAAAACAGGCTTGGCGACCATTTAATCTGAAATAATCTGACCCGGTAATCCGGGAAAAAAGTAATATAAACTGTAGTGGGCGAAAGTAGGAATATCATTCTGGTTACAAATGGATTTCATCCGGAAATTTCACCACGGAGTTACAGGGCTACTGAGCTTGCCAGGGAATTCTGCAGGCAAGGGCACAGGGTTACTGTCATTTCGAAATACAGGGATTATGACTATGGCAATTTCTTGTCCGAATTTCCCTTAACGCTTAAGATGTATGGCAGGCTCAGGTTTCCCAGGGTCAGAGAGTATAAGAAGCTACCTTTTTCTTTCATCAGTAAGGCACTTTCCAGGTTTTTGCTTACTCTGTTTGAGTACCCCGCTATTGAAGAAATGTTTAAACTAAGAAAGATGCTCAGATATGAAAGCAACTATGATCTGATGATCTCATTTGCAGTGCCATATCCGGTTCATTGGGGAGTGGCATGGTCACTATCAGGGAAGCACCGGATTTCTAAAGTCTGGGTTGCCGATTGCGGAGATCCTTATATGGGAGATGTCCTTGATTCTTTCAGGCACCCGTTCTATTTCAAATATTTGGAAAAATGGTTTTGCAGGAGGGCTGATTTTATTACAATTCCTGTCAAAAGTGCCATTACAGGATACTATCCGGAATTTCATCACAAGATCAGAATTATTCCACAGGGATTTGATTTTAACCTTAACCAGATAAAATCCGAGAACATTCAGAATGAAATTCCATGTTTTGCTTACGCAGGTGGATTCTTAAAGGGCATTCGTGATCCTGATCCCCTTTTGAAATACCTGACCGGGCTGGATCTTCCATTCAGATTTCTGGTATATACTAATACCCCTGAATTGCTTGATCCATACCGGGAAAAGCTTAATGGTAAACTGGAAGTGTATGGGTTTATTCCACGGGAGCAACTATTGCAGGTTTTACGCAGTATGAGTTTCCTTATTAATTTTGATAATAATACATCACTTAATGTTCCAAGCAAGCTTATTGATTATGCACTGACTGGCAGACCCGTTTTAAATATTAAACGGGAATTCAAAGGTGATGAAGTTAAAGCATTTTTAGAAGGAGATTATAGATACCGTATGCCATTACCGGATCCTGAACACTACCATATCAGGAATATTTCGAATCTATTTTTGGATCTTTTGTCATCTTAGTGACTCAGATGAACAGAGCCTACACATTAGAGAAACAGCAGTTTGCCATTCCTGCGAACAGCAAGCACTATCTCCTGTTATTTATTTTATGGCCATTTCTTGCATTAATTACTGCCCTGGCTAATTATCGTCAGAGAGAGGCCAGGAAGGTGGTATACATTTTTCTGATTTACTACGGGTTAACATTTGTTAACAACAACGAAGTCGTTGATGCATTCCGTTATGCATATAACCTAAAGGTCAACGCTCAGTTACCTTTCTCATATTTTTTCAAAATTATCGGTGGTCTTAACAGTGATACCACGATAGACATTGTGGAGCCGTTAGTGTCGTTCATTGTCTCAAGATTTACTGCCAGTTACGGAGTCTACTTTGCTGTATGGGCTGGAATATATGGTTTCTTTTACTTGAAATCCATTGATCTGCTCTACACCCGGCAATTGAAAGATCCCGGCTGGAATACAACGGTGTTTTTAATCTTTTTCATATTGATTCTGCCTGTTACTGCTGTGAATGGGGTCAGAATGTGGACGGCGGCATGGATTTTTTTCTATGGTGCATACCATGTGATAATGAATCGTGATCCCAGGTATCTTTTACTTACAATTGCAGCATCATTTTTTCACTGGAGTTTTATTTCAGCCAATGTCATACTGCTGGTTTACTACCTGGTTGGCAATCGTAACATAATATATATTCCCCTTGCCCTGGCATCTTTTGTCGTACCGCAAATCATAGCACCCCTGCTTCAGGTTATCTCATTACGACTAGGAGGCGCTTATCAAAGGAGATATGAAAACTATGGAAG
>Ga0116185_1003707_pt1 | contig 12977 bp, 14 predicted proteins | sample AD_JPNNA7_MetaG_FD_89754 | JGI IMG/M metagenome (GOLD analysis project Ga0116185, IMG submission 89754) | Active sludge microbial communities of municipal wastewater-treating anaerobic digesters from Japan - AD_JPNNA7_MetaG | ecosystem: Engineered > Bioreactor > Anaerobic > Digestate | place... | reverse complement strand
GTCTTGGAGCAACGCGGGTCCGCCACGGCGATCTTGAGCCGCTCCTCCGCCATGCCCTGGGTCACCTTCTCGGCCCTCAGGGGCGGTCCGTAGTTGGCCTCGTAAGGGTTAGCCCCCACGAAGAGGATGAACTCGGCGTTGCCCGTGTCGGCCTGCCAGTAGAACTTGCTGCCGCCCGTCCACTTGCCCTCCACGAACTGGTCGCTCATGGCCTTGCAGCCGAAGTACAGCGAGCCCTGGCAAACCGTCGTGTGCCCGTGGGCGTTGACGGAACCCAGGCCGGTCTGCACGAACCGCCTCAGCATCTCGGCGCGACCCGACTTCAGGCGGCCCCAGTTCAGGCAGAGCTGGTTGTTCTTCGGACCCAGGTCGGGATGTTCGGGGTCGATGAGAAAGTGGAGATTGTCGGCGTGCTTTTTCTTGAAGTCCTCCAGTGTCATCTTCCTGGCGGCCACCTGTGCCGCGTCCTCCGCGAGGGCGGCGGAAATCTTTGCGTCTCTCAGCGCGCAGATCTCCTTCAGGCCTTCCACGCGGCCCTCGCCGAAGAGATCCCCCCCGTCGACGATTTCCTGGATGGCCTGCTCGAAGGGGATCGTCTTCCACTTGTTTTCTCCCCGCTTGCCGGCGCGTTTCAGGACCTTCACGACCCGGTAGGGATCATAGAGCGTCTGGATGCCCGCCTGTCCCTTGGGGCAGAGGGCCCCCTCGATCACGGCCGCCTCGGCGATGGGGGTGTTGTAGGCAATGTGAGGCGTCATCGTCCAGGGATTGTAGGGATTGCCGTCGATCTTGGCAGCCATCCCGTCGACGATCTTGACCTTGATGCCGCAGTTGGTGTTGCACTGCTGGCAGACGGAGTAGATCTGGTTTTCCGGGCGGTAATGGATGTAAGCGGAACCCGTGTCGGCAAAGAGGTCACCCGATCCCTCCAGGAGATGCCGGACGGCAGGGGGCAGGGCCAGGGACCCGCCGAGCAGGGCGGAGCATTTCAGAAACTGCCTGCGGTCCATCTTTCCCATGAAGAGGGGGAAACCCTCCCGATTCTTACGAGGCATGCTGCTCCCCTCCTTTCTCCGCCGGGGTCACGGGCAGCCAGCGCGTGCCGAGCAGGAAGACCACGATCCCGAGGGACACGACCCAGAGGCTGACCAGCCATTCGTACAGGTTGGGCACATAGGCCTGGCTCAGGCGCCGGTGAATGAAGAAAAGATCCCGCTTTTCGAGGTCGTAGGCCATGAGTTCCGGCACGACGGCGTTGTACCGGACGGCCACAAAGGTGATTACGATCAAAAACCCGGCCCATGCGACGGCCCGGGCATCGCGGGGGCGGGCGGTCAGCAGGTACAGCGGGACGATGCTGCCGAGCAGCAGGTGGACCCCCCAGAATATCCAGGCGTTGGGTCCCTTGGTGATGAGGCTCAGGGCCGCAACCGCCACGGGGTTGTCGGTCCGGTACCCGAAAAAGATCTGGATGAACTCGATCAGCAGAAAAAGGATGAGAAACCCGCGCAGGAGACGCCCCAGGAACCCGAAGACAGCCTCCTGCGGATGATATACGGAGGCCAGGAGGGTGACGAGGGCGCAGCCTGATAGATACGACGCGAACATGTATGAAATGGGCAGGATGGCGCTGCTCCAGTGAGGCCGGCCCAGCATATCGGTGAACATGGCGCTGGGGACGGCGAAGAAGACGAACCCGACGGGGATGGAGACGAGGGCGAGGAGCCTGACGATCTTTCGGTCTCGCTCGCGATCGGCGTCCGAGTACTCGGTCCGGCCCAGGGCCAATGCCTTGTAGATCTTCCGGCCCTTTCGGCCCGGGTCCCGCGACCACAGGACGAGCTTCTCCCGGAGGAGAAAATACAGGAAAGGAATGAAGATGAGCCACATCGCCACGATGAAAACGACGAGCCACGTCAGCATGGAGCTGAAGCTGGGTGTCACGAGAAAGCGGTAGACCCTCAGCGGGTGCCCCAGGTCGAGGCTGATGATGATCCCCTCGCAGAGCAGCGAGACGAGAAGGGAGAAGACCGACAGGGGTACGAGTGATTCGAATTGCTTCAGCCCGAAACCGTAGGTGAGGACGACGATGATGTAGGCGCCGGCGGTGAGGCCCAGGAAGAGCAGGTCGAAGGCCACCCAGAGCCCCCAGGGCACGTAGGACCCGTAGGCCATGGGCACGTGCCCCAGGATGAGACGGACTCCCATCCCCAGGGACCCCGCGATGAGACCGGCCACTCCCAAGCCGAGCAGTATCCGGAACGAGTTCTCCCTCATCAGGCTCCCTCCTTATGCAAGGTAATAAACGGCCGGTTGGGTGCCCAGTTCTTCCTTCCACCGCGTGACGCGGGGCGAGCCGATCATCTCGAAGACGAGGCTCTCCCTGTCTGTCCGGTCACCGAAGATCGTCGCCCGGCCCACGCAGGAGGTCACGCAGGCGGGGAGCATCCCCACGGCGAGGCGGTGGAGGCAGAAGTGGCACTTGCGGGCGTTGCCGACGGGTGAGCCGTGGCCGCGCTCGGGCCAGTCCTCGCCGTATTCCGCTGCCGGCCTGGCCTCGTACCCCTTGGCCGTGGCAGTCCTGCCCACCACTTTGCCCGGAAGCTCGGGTGTGTTGCTCGTGTACCAGTCTCCGAAATCGGAACAGCGCGCGGTGTAGGGGCAGGCCCCCATGCAGTAGCGGCAGCCGATGCAGCGGGGGTAGTTCATGACAACGACGCCCTGCTCGTTCTTGTAGGTCGCCGTGACGGGGCAGACCCTGACGCAGGGCGGTTTCTGGCATTGAACGCAGGGACGGGGGATGAATCGGCGACTCACATGGGGATACTGGCCGATTTCCTGCTCGACGACGACGCGGTAGACCACCCCGGGTGGGAGCTTGTTTTCGGCCACGCAGGCAATGGTGCAGGCGTGACATCCGATGCAGCGGGCGATGTCGATGACCATGCCCCACTTGACATCCCCGGGCTTTTTGGCCAGGGCCCTCTTGAGATCCCGCTGCATCCGGATCAGGGGATCCTCCGCAGGCATCCGATTGCTCATAAGACTCCCTCCTCGCCTCGTGAGAAACAACCCCGGCCGCCGCCGAAAAACTCGAAGTCTATCTAACAGATCAAAGTGCAGAGGATTGTATTATCAGGGAATCAGCAAACAATTTTCAACGCATTTCTTCTTTACGATGGCTTTCACCCTATGTTAAAAATAACAGAACTGTCGGGTTGCGGGATAGTCGTTGAGGATGTCTTCACCCCCCCCGAGTGAAGGCGATGCATGGACCCTGGACAATTCCTGCGGGGCAGCCGATGATTGCACGGATCACGGGGCTTGCGTTGATTCTGTTCATGACCACATCGGCCCTCGCAGCCGAGAGCCTGAACGTGGCGGTGGCGGCCGCGTTCAAGCGCCCCTTCACGGAAATCGCCCGGCGTTTCGAGGCGGGCAGCCCCATCCGGGTTGAAGCGACATTCGCCTCGACGGGAACGCTCTACTCGCAGATCGTAAACGGCGCCCTCTACGATGTCTTTCTCGCGGCCGATGACAAGCGGCCGCAGGATCTTCATGAGAAGGGCCTGGCCGGTCCGCCCGCCGTCTATGCACGGGGTCGTGTCGTGCTCTGGACGACCCGGGAAGAACTCTGCAGGGCCGGCGATTGGAAATCGGCCCTTCGGCATGCCGGTGTCCGTAAAATCGCCATCGTCAGCAGCGCGACATCCCCCTATGGCGGCGCGGCCGAAAGCGCTCTCCGGAACGGAGGGCTCTGGGATGCCGTGAAACCCCGGTTCGTCTATGCCCAGGATGTAACCCAGGCGTTCCAGTATGTCTACGCGGGGGCTGCGGCGGCCGGATTCTGCGCCCTTTCGGATGCCATCTCTGTGGTGGGCGGGGAAGGCTGCCGCTTCGATGTGCAGGAAGCTCCCCCCGTCGAGCACTCGGCCTGCGTGCTGAAAAGATCGAAAAACGGTGAGGCGGCCCGCCTCTTCATGAGATTTCTGCAAGCGCCCGAGGCGGAAGAAATCAAGCGCAGCTACGGGTACCGGTAAATGGATTGGCTCCCATTGTTGCTTTCGATGAAACTGGCCCTCATCTGCACGGTCATCCTCCTGGCTGTCGCCGCCCCGCTGGCGGGCCTTCTCGCCTACAGCCGCTTTCGCGGGAAGTCCTTCCTGGAGGCGCTCTTCAACCTGCCCATGGCGCTGCCGCCCACCGTCATGGGGTTCTACCTGTTGATCTTTCTGGGGCCCAGGGGCGCAATCGGATCACTGTGGGAGCAGTGGACCGGGGCTCCCCTGGTGTTCAGTTTTCTCGGCATCGTCATCGCCTCGGCGGTCTACAGCCTGCCCTTCGCCCTCATGCCCATGAAGACGGCCTTTCAGAAGATCGACAGGCGCCTCCTGGAGAGTGCCTACATCCTTGGCCTCACGCCGGTCTCGGCCTTCGTGAGGGTGGTCCTCCCGAACAGCATCAACGGCATCGCCACGTCGGCCGTCCTCGTGTTTGTCCACAGCATGGGGGCCTTCGGCGTGCTGCTGATGGTCGGGGGCAGCATCCCCGGGGAGACGAGGGTTGCCTCCATTGCGATCTATGAAGCAGTCCAGTCCCTGGACTACGGCGAGGCGGGCCGGATGTCCCTGATCCTCCTTGCGATCAGCTATGCCTTCATGCTGGTCATGAACCGTTTGAGCAGGAACTGAGGATGATAGCACTCGACGTGAAGGTGAAAAAAAGAAGGCACGATTTCGATGTGGATGTCTCTTTTTCCTGCAAGGGCGGGGAGATGCTGGTCCTCGTCGGACCTTCCGGTGCGGGCAAAACCACCATCGTCCGGCTCATCGCCGGGCTCGAGAAGCCGGACGACGGGAGGATCGCCTGCGGGGATGAAATCTGGGCGGACTCCGGCAGGGGGATCCACCTGCCGCCGCAGAAACGCTGCCTGGGCTATGTCTTCCAGGACTATCCCCTGTTTCCCCACCTGACCCTCGGGGCCAATGCGGCCTTCTCGTCGCACGACGGGGCCGAGGTCGAGCGCCTGATGAAACGGTTCGGGATTCATCACCTGAGGGATCACAAGCCCGATCGGGTTTCCGGCGGCGAGCGCCAGCGCTGCGCCATCTGCCAGGCCCTGGCCCGCGTGCCCCGGGTTCTGTTGCTGGACGAGCCCTTCTCGGCCCTGGATGTTTCCACGAGGCGAATTCTTCGAGACGACATCGTGGCGATGAAGGGCAATCTCGGGATACCCATGATCTACGTGACCCACGACATCAGCGAGGCCCTCGCGATCGCCGACGTTCTCGTCCCCGTGGTTGCGGGAACGGTCGACCGAAGCTGGATCGACAGTCCGCGCAGCGGCAAAGAGCCCGAGGAGCAGATCCTCCACCCGAAGGCCGCCAGAAGGCGCCGCCTGAGCCTCGTACACTGATCGGGAGGGTGAAGACAGAGTCTCACACAGAGAGAGGGGGAATCGATGGTCAGGATCGGCACCTATTCCTACGATGAATACGTTCAGCTCGTGAAATCCTTCCATGGCAACATGGCCCCCGGTCTCATCATCGGCGGCTTCATGGTGGACCTGGCCATGAAGAATCTACCCCCGGGGGAGTTCTACGACGCAATCTGCGAAACGGCCGTCTGCCTGCCCGACTCCGTGCAGCTGCTCACCCCCTGCACGACCGGAAACGGGTGGCTCAAGGTACTCGAGTTCGGCCGCTTCGCCCTGACGCTCTATGAAAAGTACGGGGGCGAGGGGGTGCGGGTCTATCTGGACACGGAAAAGCTCGAAACGTGGCCGGAGATCCAATCCTGGTTCTTCAAGCTCAAGCCGAAGAAGGAGCAGAATCTCCAGGCGCTCCTCGATCAGATCAGGGAGGCGGGCGACGCCATCCTGTCCTTGCAGAAGGTGAGGGTCGACCCGAAAACGCTGCAACGGCCGAAACTGGGGAAGGTGGCGGTCTGCCCGGGATGCGGCGAAGCCTACCCCGTCAGGGACGGGGAGCGCTGCAGGGCCTGCAGGGGGGAATCGCCCTATCTTTGATTCATCTCACCGGTGAGAACATTCGTCAGGCGCTCGGCCTTTGCCGGCGGCCATTGCGTTCAGCCGCAGCAACCCGCGCCTGATGACGGGCCGCACCCCCCCATGCCCCCCATGGCTCCCCGGGCGGAACCGATATTCATTTGCCCGAAGAACTGAATGAGCTTCTTGCCGCCGCACTTTGGGCACACAAGATCGAGCCCCTTCTCCTTTGCTGCGATGGAGGCGAACACCTCCATCTTTTCCCTGCAGTCCATACAGATGTACTCGTAAGTCGGCATTTCCACATCTCCTTTGCTATTGTCCCAGTTTCTCGCGGATCACGGTCCGCGCATCTTCCGGCGTCGATACACCCATCGCCACCACATCGTCGTTGAGGATCAGGATCGGCGTGATCGCCGGTCCGTATTCTTTCAACATCTCTCCCGCGGACGGGAACCGGGTGAAGATCTCGCTGCCGTCCTCTTCGACATTGTGAACTTTAACGGATACCCCCAGGTTTGCTATGGCGGCGACGAGGGCATTTACGGTTTCCTCGCTCTGCCCGATCGAGCAGCAGGTTGTCCCCGGCCCGCAGGGGAACTGCAGGGGGGCGGTAAAGATTCGCACGATGGACGAACGGTTTTTCATCTTCAAGGACTCCTTTCTGCCTTGCGCTCGACGAGTCGCTCATCGAACCGTTTCTGTTCTTCATTTCCGTCGAGGCTGAGAAGTTGCCCCCACTTTCCGCTTTTGACACCCTCGACGCACCTTCCTCCTTCCCGCAGAGACAATCGCAAATGCATCCTTTCAATGTCGGCGGCAAGATGCTCGGCTGGGAGGTTGCCGACAGCCAGCAGCAGGTACTTGTGAAATGGGCTGCCGGGCTCCGTCAGATGAAAATGCACCCATCGGCCTTCTCTCCTTTCTCTGACGAATCCGGCTGTCTTGAGAATCTTGAGATGCCGCGAGACGTTGCTGTGGCTGACCTCGAGGGCATCCATGATCTCGCAGACACACAGGTCTTGCCTGGACTCCATCATGAGACGGACAATCTTGAGGCGGGTGATATCCCCCAGCGCTTTTGCCTGCTCGACAAACTCTTTCATCGCCAGCCGCCATATTCACATATTCAAAGTTGTGCATATGATAGTCATGAAAACAGCCCTGTCAAGGAAAAAGACGAAGCGGTTCCATACCGGGTCGTTCGGAGCGGGCCGAGCATTGCAGGCAAAAAAATATTTGACAAAATAAGATATTATGATAGTCACCAATATAAAGATTTTCATGATAATAAAAGGGCCGATCAGGAAGGGTGCAAACCGATGGAACTGACAAATGTCAACTATTGGATATCGTTGATAAACATAGGGCTTACGAGGGTTCTTGTCCTGAAGGTTTTATCCAAGGGCCCCAACCATGGCTATGGGATATTGAAGGAACTGGAAGCCATAACCAGCGGGTGCTGCGTCCCCACATTCGGTACGATTTACCCCATTCTCAAGGAACTTTCGCAGAACGGTTATGCGGAAATTCATGAGAGCAAACAGCTCAAGGGCTCGCGGAAAAGGCGGGTATACACGTTGACCCCGCTGGGCGTCGCGGCCTATCAGGCTGCGCTCGAGGCATGGCGTTCGACGATTCCGTATATCTATAAGGCAATCGAAGACGACCTTCTTTTTATCGAAGATCTCAGGGCACGTCTTTCCATGAAATAGAAAACGGAGGATAACGATCGATGTTCGAATTCAACAACCTCGCCATGGCCGGTGCATTCTTCCTGGAGATTGCCGCTGAACTCATCCTGCTGTTCGTGCTTGTTGCCTTTCTCATCGGCTTGCTGACGGAATATCTGCCCCCGTCGCGCATCCGATACTTTCTTGCCGACAGGTTTCTCTGGATGCAGTACGTTCTTGGGGCGACGCTTGGCGCTCTCACCCCCTTTTGCTCCTGCTCCACCGTGCCCATGACGGCCGGTCTTCTTCAGGGGGGGGTTCCTTTCGGCCCCACCATGGCCTTTTTGTTCTCCTCGCCCGTTCTCAATCCGGTCATCATCGCAATGTTGCTGTCGATCTTCGGTTTCAAAGTAACGGCGGTGTACACGGTTGTTACCTTCCTGGGCTCCATATTGACTGCCGCAATCCTGTCCCGATGCGGCATGGAGGGGCAGGTCAAACCCCTGGCCCATCTCCAGGCGGCGGGATGCTGTCCGGCAACTGCCCCGCGGCAGCCGGATGTCATCACGTTCCCTGTCCTTCAAATGCGAACAGAATTGCCGACGGTGAATGCGGGTCAACCGGCGTCACAGGCGCTCCACTCTCTGGGGAATCTGGCCGACTTGCTCAGCCCGGTGGTTGCTCGGGATTCCTTTCAAGAAAAGGCGAAAAGAGCCATGAAAACGGCATGGGACACCTTCAAGGGGGTCTTCTGGTATCTCATGCTCGGGGCCGCGATCGGCGCCTTGATCTACGGGTTTTTCCCGCAGGACCTCGTCGTGACCCTCGCCGGGCCCGGAAATGCCTGGTCCATACCTGTCGCAGCGGTCCTCGGGGTGCCCATGTACATCCGGGCCGAAACCGTGATCCCCATCAGCGCCGCCCTGGTCGAAAAAGGAATGGGGCTGGGCACGGTGCTGGCACTGCTCATCGGCGGAGCGGGGGCGAGCATCCCGGAGATGATCATCTTGAGCTCCATGTTCAAAAAGAAATTGATTCTTGCTTTTGCTTTAAACGTCTTTCTGATCGCCATTGCCGCAGGATATCTTGTGGATCTCATGGTATATTAAACACGGCGATTTCCGGATTTCAGATGTGCCGGAGGAGGATCGAGCCGGCTTAACGACCCGTGATCAATGATGATTGATGGAAAGGTGGTAATTTGTGGCACAAAAGGGGCTCACTTCGCGACGGCTGGAGGAATTGATCTGGGCTGTTCCGAGACCTTTCTTCCTCCTAATGTTGGTTTTATATCTCCCCCTGTTTTAACGACATTTCAATCGGTAATCGAGAGTGCTGGACAGACATAAAAAAGCAGGATCATTTGATCAAGCCGATACCGTGAGGCAGTCTCGACGAACTTCAGCGCGCCGGCTATAAGAAAATCATCGACAGGACTGCGCCTGCCGGAACGATATAGAGGATGTCCACTTTTCGAATCAGGGCGGCCAGCGCCCCAAGCCCCAGGATGATTCTTATGATGTCCCAGGGGACCGCTAATGCGAATTTGATCAAGACATAAAGCAGCAGGCCGACAAAAGAGGCGAGGATTCCGTCTATGACCCTAGCGAAGTAAGGGGACGATTTGAGCCTGTCGAATATGGGGGCGACGGTGATGACCAGGAAGAAGGATGGGGTGAAGATGGCAATGGTCGCGACGACTGCCCCCGCCAGACCCTGGACCATGTAACCTACAAACGCGGCCGTGATCACGATGGGACCCGGTGTTACCTGGCCGAGCGCGATGCCGTCCATGAACGTTTCGCTTGCCATCCATCCCTTCGCCATCACAATCTCATGAAGCATCAGGGGCAGTGAAGCGAAGCCGCCTCCGAAGGCAAAAAGATCGATCTTGAGCATGATGGCCGCCAGAGTGAACAGGGCGGCATTCACGATATAGAGTCCGACGAGCGCGGTCAGCAGGATGCAGCCCAAAGCAATAATCTTCTCGGCCTCCCAATGCATGCTCTTTTGTTCGGTTTGAGGGGAAGGGGGTTCCGAGCGAGCTGTCTGAAGCAGGATCGCTCCGGCAAGTCCTGCTCCGATGACGACCAGGAAGGGACTGATTCCCTGCCAGAACAGAGCGGACGAGAGAATCGCGATGAGGGCACTCTTGATGTTTTTTACGTTGCTCTTGCCGAAGGCATAAATGGCATTCAGGATGATCGCCACCACGATGACCTGAAGACCGCTGAAGAGGGAGCCTATTTCCGGGAGGCTATTATACCGGGCATATAGGACCGAGAAAATCAGCATCAGGAGAAAGGCCGGCAGTCCGAAGCCGACATAGGATGCAAGTGCCCCCGTGACTCCCACGGATTTCAGACCCACGTAAGCGGCCGTCTGGATGGCCGTGGCCCCGGGGATGGACTGGCAGAGGGCAACGCCATTTTTAAAATCCCCTTCATCGAGCCAACGGTGGCGGTTGATGGACAGCTCCCGGATCTGAGCCACCATGGCGGGCCCGCCGAAGGCCGTCAGGCCGAGCCGGAAAAATGAAAGAAAGAGATCCTTGCTTGTCGTTTTTGAGATCATGGATGAATTCTCACCCTGAGGATTCCCGTGCTACCGGACGGTCCGTACAGCATTCAGTGTCCTCTCCCCAATCGGAGTATCGTTCAGAAATAATACCCCGCCCGTATTTCCAGTCGGTAGTCGTTGGCCTTTTCTCCGTATTCCGAGCCGGGGGATCCGACAATGATGCCTGCCTTGAGCCTGAGCTCCAGGTTGGTGATTCGCGTATAGACGATCTCCGGGGACAGGTTAAAACTCCCGTCATTGAGATTCAGGATTGTGGTTATAGCCGGTGTGAAATAGAGGATGTCGAAGGGCTCCTTCTGGACAATGCGCAAATAGAGGTAATCCCGCATTGGATTGATTCGGCCGTAGTTTTTTTCCGACAGGGTGGCGGCCCGTTGAAGGGCCGCGTCATTGCCCGTGTTCAGGTAGGCTCGGTAGCCGTCGTCGATGTACCCGAAGTAATCCCGCATCTCATTCTTCGTAAATCCCGTACCGTTGCGGTAATACTCGAAAATAAAAGTCGTCTCCCGGGAGGTGAGATATCTCGTCCCGATCAGGTAACTCACGGCGTTGTATTCGTCGGTGTAGCTCTTGCCCGATCGGTCGATAAACGTCCTCTGATATCCCGGGAAACAGGCGAATTCGCCGTGAACTTCCCAGTTCGCCGTGGCGTTCCGTGAAAAGTCCGCACCGTACCGGGTCGTCTTGCTGCCGCCGGTCAGAAAAATCAGGTCAATGTCTGTGTCGTAGAGAAGAAAATAGATCTTTCCCGCCAGGTTGAGATAGTCCCGGTTCCCGAAGCTTTTGTTGATCTCCTTGGTGACGGGAAACAGGACAGGCGTGATGGACACCGTCTTCAAGGGGCCGGCGAAGCTCTTGACGTAGTCAGCCGATAAGGCGGTGTATCCTTCCACTCCAACCTCGGGGTCTTCCGGGTCCTTCGGCCTGTCAATGAATGCCACGGGGTTCCAGGCATAGCCTTTCCCCCATTTGAAGTTCCGCTTGCCTGCATCCGCTTTCAAGGACTCGGATGGCTTGAAAGTCCCGTAAGCTTCATAGAAGGTGCTCTGCTCGTCATTCCCCAGATAGGAGTTCTTGTAGTCCGTGTTGGTCTTGAAGTACAGCCGGACCATGTCCTTTTCATAACTCCCTTCCAGTTGAAGCTTGAAATTGTACTCCTGGAGCGTCTGCCCGACATCCTGGTTGTAATACTTGAGCTTGTAAAGCGCGGCGTTTGTATCCGCCCAGAAGAAGACGGGCCTTGCCTCGATGTACCCTCCGAAGTGATAGGGCTTCTTCTCGATTTCCGAGGGGTCGAAGGTGTAGGTCTCCTCCGCCCGCGCGGGAAATACCGCGATGAAAATAAGCATGACCGCGATTAAAGCCCGGTTCATTTACGAAGCGACTCCATGTTGGGCATGAAGGTCAGGGTGAAGATCTCGTCCTTGAAGTCCTTTTTCTTGATCCGGGCGAAGATCATGATCGACTTGTAGCCCTTGTAGAGGGGGCTGTCGGTTTCGATCACCGAGGGCCGCGTGAGCCCGCCCCCGAAATCCTTCATGTCCTTGAAGTAGAGCGTTTTGATGAGCATGTTGGCCTCGGTCAGGCACTCGATCTTCGTGGGGAGAATCTTGCTTTTATCGATCCACATCCTGAGCCGGTCGTATGCCACCTCCCGGGTCTTGGCTTTCAGATAAAGGAGGTGTTCCTTGCCGGACTCGTCAAGCTTTTCCACGTTGTATTCCGCCGAGTAGTCGAGGCTGAGGATGTCGGCGTTGTTGAAGACGCCCCCCACGACGGACTGGAGGCTCGTGATGCGGATGGGCTTGCCCACGTTGGGGATGTAAAGCCACATGTTGTCGCCGAGCCGCAGGGTGCTTCGGCCCTTCTCGCTGGCCGGCGCCAGGAAGAGGGCGGCGATCTTGTCCTGTCCCTTCTTCACGGAAAAAAGCGTGTATTCCTTCTTCGAACCGTCGGGCTCCACGTTGATGAGTTTGCGGTACATCTCGTAGGACTCGGGGTTGAGGTTCCGGTCCACCTGCTTCAGAAGCTGGGCGCCGTCGATGGCCCAGGCGGAGGAGGCCAAAATGAGGGTGACCAGGAAAGCTGTGATGGTTTTCAGCATATCTTTGCTCCTTGTGGCGACATTCGTTTATACATGACGCAGGGCCGTGATCGGCTCCATCCGCGAGGCCTTGAAGGCGGGCTGCAGGCTGGCCACCACGGAAACGAGAATGACAATGACCGAGATGACGACAAGGTCAAGGGGCTTTACCGCCGCCGAGAGGATCAGGCCCGTCTGCTGGCCGAAGTTGAAGGTGAACCGGGACAGGTTGATGATCTGGATGAGGACGACGCCGAGGACGCTCCCGATCACAGCCCCCAGGACGCCCAGGCAGAGGCCCTCGATAAGAAACATGGACAGGATCTTTCCCGGAGGGGTTCCGATGGCGGCGATGGTCCCGATCTCCCGGATCCGCTCGTAGACGGCCATGAGCATGACGTTCATGATGCTGATCAGGACGATGGCAATGAGCATGAGCTTGATAAAGAGGGTCATGACATCGATCATCCGGGCGATGTTGTAGAAGGGTGAGAGCTTTTCCCAGTTGTGGACCTCGAAAACGGGCTTTCCCTGTTTGTTGACTTCCCCGGCCAGCAGGCCCTCCAGGCTGTCGGTGACGACCGCCAGTTTCGAGAAATCCTTCAGGCGGATGGCCACCTCGCTCACCTCCATC
>Ga0116185_1003698_pt1 | contig 12987 bp, 9 predicted proteins | sample AD_JPNNA7_MetaG_FD_89754 | JGI IMG/M metagenome (GOLD analysis project Ga0116185, IMG submission 89754) | Active sludge microbial communities of municipal wastewater-treating anaerobic digesters from Japan - AD_JPNNA7_MetaG | ecosystem: Engineered > Bioreactor > Anaerobic > Digestate | place... | reverse complement strand
CTGGCGGCCGGCCGCTTGCTCAAAGGCACGAACAATCTCCAGAACACTATAGCCGCGTCCCGATCCTAAATTGACAATCAAGGGTGACAACCTGTTGCCATCGCGACAGTCGACAGATCTCTCATCGCTAAAATATTTTAGCGCCGCAACATGTCCTTCCGCAAGATCCATTACATGAATGTAATCGCGCACACCCGTGCCGTCCAGCGTCGGATAATCATCTCCAAAAACGCTCAGGCATTCCAGGCTGCCTGCGGCTACGCGGCTGACATACGGCAACAGATTATTTGGAATACCCTTCGGATTTTCTCCGATAAGTCCGCTTTCGTGAGCGCCGACGGGATTGAAATACCGCAAAAGCGCAACCTTCCATTCTGGATCAGCATGGCAAATGTCACCCAAAATCTGCTCAATCATTAGCTTGCTTCGCCCGTAGGGATTGGTAGGCGCCAGGGGAAAACCTTCGTGAATGGGCACGGTAGCCGGATCACCGTAAACGGTAGCTGATGAGCTAAAAATCAGTGTTTTTACTTCATGCGCGGCCATTACACGGCAAAGCGTTAACGTGCTGTTGATGTTAATATCATAATATCGAAGCGGATGCTCGACAGATTCTCCGACTGCCTTGAGACCTGCAAAATGAATCACAGCAGAGATAGAATGAGAACGGAAAATATCTGCCAGAGCTGTTTCATTGCAAAGATCTTCAGCATAGAACGTAGGCCGCCTCCCCGAAATAGTGGCGATACGATCCAGTGTTGTAACATCACTGTTGCTTAAATTGTCTACGATCAAAGGCGTAAAACCAGCAGCCATCAACGCAACCACCGTGTGACTGCCAATAAAGCCGGTTCCGCCTGTCACTAAAATATTACCTGTCATTACATATCATCCTTCAAACAACTTTTAACTATTTTTCCCTGCGATTAGGCTATAAATTTGAATCATCTGATCTCGGTTAGTAGTCTGATTGTGGCGCTGCTCTGCGGTAATTATCCCTTGCCTTGAAAGCTCCTGGGCTAATTGGCGAGAATTGAAAATACTTCGAATTTGTTCAGCAAGCATCTCTATCTCCTCAAAACGATACAACAATCCTGTTTTGCCATGTTCAACCATATCTGCAACACCACCAACAAATGATGCTATGGTTGGCACACCCAAAATCTGCGCCTCCCCTATTGAGTTTGGACTATTTTCGATACTTGAAGGACAAATAAAAAGATTTGCCTTCAGATATTCATTAATCATTTCCTCTTCTGACAGTGAACCAGTGAATTCTACCTGCCCGGCCAAATTCAAACTTTTGATCAACTTATTAATATAGGAACCGTATCCGGATACTTTGATCTTATCAATGAATGTACTCTTGCATATGATATTAGGCCCCGCAACACGGACCTTAATATCAGCATAATCTTTTTTCAGGAGTGCGATAGTCTGCAACACTTGATGGAAACCCTTGATTGGGTATGATGCCGTACTCAAAAAAATGGTGTGATTTGAGATTGTATTAGGATCCCATTTTAAGGAAGAATAAAAGCCGTTACGCAGTGTCTCATTACAGAAATGATATTTTACGGCCGGATTTATAGCCTTGGTATGGGCATAGTCCCAACCGGTCCGTCCAGTCACATGTTGAGAACGAAATATATATTCTTTTTCAAACGAACCTCGCCGAATAAAATGTCTTTTGCCGTGAAAAATTGTATCACAGCGCACAATATCGCGAAAAGTAATATTTCTCATGATTTCAAGTGTCGTTAGTTCCGCATAATAATATCGAGCAATCACACTCATCAAACCTTGGATTGAAACAAGATACTTCAAATTGGGGCAAGCTCGCATACAGGCTAAGCCATGAAGATATTCTGTGCCATGAATGTGAACAACATCTGGCTTGTATTCGCCGATCACTTTCTGCCAAAGCGGTTCCAGATTTTTTTGATATTTTTTTGTCGTTTTACCGTGCAGCAAATAATATCGAACATTATCAATGTCGTAAATTTTCAGATCACTACCTGGATATACAGTCGCAACAGCCAGTTTCAAATCCGGAATAGCAGTAAGCTGCCCGGCCAAACCATACATCCATCCACCGTAAACGGGTATTGGGATGCCTAATTTTTCACTGGGAGCAGGAAATATAGTATTGGTGATCCAAAGGATTTTCATGAACAGTAGTGCCAAGTGGTTCGGTTATATGGTTTCATTTCTATTGGAGGTTATTTATAACTGAAATAATCCTGCTAACGTTGTGGTGCCATGTGAAATTCCCTTGAACATAACCCTTTCCATTGCATGATAGTGATTCACTTAAGCCCGGATCAGAGGTTAATTTGTTTAAAAGTGACAAAAAATCAGACCCATCTTGTTTGGCCAAGAGCAAGTGCTTACCGTCAGTAAATAATTCTCTCAAAATAGGAATATCGGGGCCAATTGTTGGGACACCCATCCAAAGATACTCAAAAATTTTTAAAGGACTTCCATAAGGATTCGAAAAAGGAAAGATTGCAATATCGAACATAGATATTATGGACGGTATTTGCTCATACGGATACCACACTCCCGCACAAAAAATTCTGTCTCGAAATGTATTGTAATTTTCACTGATCTTGGCATTTACTTTTTCAATGTCTGCACCTGTTCCCGCAATAAAAATGAAAAAATCTTTTTCATTTTTATTTAGAAATGTAGCCAACAATTCTATGACTTCAGGGAGGCGCCGGAATGTCTCCATTCCGCCAACATAGCCAATAACCATACTGGTTGCCGGTATCCCGAAATTTCTCCTTATTGCTATACGATCCATTCTATCATTGAATTTCGATTGATTAACGCCATTTGGATTGACGTATATCTTATTCTCGTTAACACCATACTCAATCAAGTAGTCCTTCCAGTAAGATGAAACTGTAATAATTGCATCGGCAACAGCTAAATGGCTTGCCTCATATTTTTTCCAGTTTTCGACAAACGAAACTTTTCGGTTTGCCTCAACAAACGAGGTAGCGTTCATTTCAACTATAACTTTCAATTGTGGAAAATCTCTTTTAAGGTATTTTATATATTGAAACTGATCCCCTATACGCATGATAGCATATTGAATCTTTTCCCGATAAATGAGTTCCTTCAATTGGGCATACACAGCATGCTTCGGCCATACCATCCTGTAAAGTGAAATCCAGTGACCGGGTATTATTTTTTTTGCTAATAACTTAATAACTCCTGTCTTTTCTATTTTTGAGGTTGAAGAAATAGAATCGTAAGAATTATTCTGTGGAAAAACAACTGCATAATTGACTAGAGGGTGCTCTTTTAAGGCATGATAGAATTCCTGAGCATGCGTTCGGGCACCATAGTTACAATAATATTCAAAAGCATAGTAAAGTATTCGCATTTATTCTCGAATCCGTTGGCGGTAATGTAAATTATTTTGTGTAAAACTCATAAGTTCTATAAGATGAAAGGCTTGCATAATTTGAATGGGTAACAATATATGCCTTGGTTAAGTCCGCCACTGTTTCGGGGTAAGGTCAGTCACAATCTATTATATTTTGCATTTTTTCTAATGTCAAATTGCCCGAAAAAAAGGGCCTATTTTTTCTGATTTTATCTATATCCCATTCCCACCACTTTGTTATTAATAATTTTTCAATTATATCATTACTGAACCTAAGTTTTATTACCTTGCAAGGGGACCCTGCCGCAATTGAATATGGTGGAATGTCATTTGTTACTACACTGTTTGCGGCTATTATAGCGCCATGACCAACTTTCACGCCTGACAGAATTATAGATTGAGTTCCAATCCAAACATCATTACCAATATCTATAGGCCCAGTAGATTTAATATCTTCTACCCATTTACCATCAAATAAATGATGCGTAATAAAGTATGATGTTACTCTGTCTGAGTAGTGGTTGTATTCTTGAATAGTAACATTTCTTGCTATTGAGCAAAAACTTCCTATGTTCACTGGATTAAGAACACATAAAATATCACTGTTCGGCCCGTTAAATGTCGTATATCTGCCGAATGTAATGTCACCCATTAATGTAGCATTCTTAATTATGACACCTTCATGTGTTATAATATTACCAAAGAGCGTTGAGTTTTCAATTCTTGATTCTTTGTGTATCAATTTTACATTGGATATTTCAGAGTTTTTGATATTTTTCAGAGAGTTAACGTATAATCTTTTTACTATTGATTTAATATCGTGAACGAAATTCATTACTATTATATATTTCCTTTAAACACCCGGCCGTTGCTTATGATGCCGCTTAATGGATCTATCGCTGTTCCCAGACTGTTTTAAAGCGCTTATCGGGGTATTTCTGAGAGGTTTTCGAAAATACCTTGCAAATAGATATTTGAACAACTTTCTGATTTATTTGAAATATTTTTTGATTTTCCGCTAATGGATGCTTGCCCGGGAGGGTGTCTTATATCAAATATCCAGTTGCGCATTAATAAACTTGACAAACGCTTCCTTAATGTTTGTTCTGGTTAATATAATTCAGGATATACTCTAAAGCTTCATTCCCTTTATCTGTTTCTCTGATACGTTTTCTAAAAATACTTTTTTTTCTATACTGAAGCTCTATAGCCGAGATTAACTCCTCAAAAGAATTAATCGATATAGCAATTCCAGATTTCTGTTGTTCCTGAAAAAATTCTTTTCCATAGGCGTCGATAACAACCGAAGGTATCCCAAAATTCTCCGCTTCTATAACCGTGCTTGAACAACCGGTAATATGCACATCCATATGACGTAAGAGGGCAAAAAGGGGGAAACAGGATGCTTGTTCTGTATTAATGTTAAGTATCCCTTTTTCTTTCAGAAGTTGATGTAATTGTTTTTTTTGGTGCATAAAACAGGGATGTGTTCTTGCCCAAATAAAAACTTTACCTTTCCAATCAGCAAACATTGTAAAGATTCGATCCAAATATTGTATTTCTTCATAACCCGAAAGAGTATATAATACATGTATAAATTCGTTTTGATTATTCTTTATCTGGTGAATCTGCTTATCATACATATCAACTAATTCGTCTTTTGCCGGTGATAGCCATTTATTTTCAAATAAGTAGCCACCTACCAGTGGTTTATGAAACTGAGTTACATCTTGGTTCCATGAATTTATTGTGTCTTTATCATCATTATCCCAGTTCCAAAAAATCGACGGCAAAAGCTCATAACCTGTTGCAGGAACTTTGCGCCAGCGTCCATATGCCGGGTGTAAGGGACCTTGGCGACCATGCTGAATATCAACGCATGGTATTCCATAATCTCTACTTGCAAGATTAAATGCCCAACCTGTAATACTATAATAACATATTTGAAATGTTATCAAAGGTTTAACATGCTCAAGAATCATTCTAAAAAATGATTCTTGAAGTCTTAAAAGGTAAACATGAACTAGAATTTCATTTAAAGTCATAATTTCTAAAGGAATATTTTTTTTATGTAAGAAAGCAACCATTTTATCTAAATCATTCATGCAAACACTGATCAATTTTAAACGACGAGAAAGAATTTTCCTTTTAACCTTCGTCAATTCAAGATGCGGATGTATAAATTTTGATGGTGTGTATCTTGGAATATTAAATTTTGAGTCTGCCGTTAACATATGGCCATTAATTTTAAAATATTTGAATTGTTCAATTAATGGATCGCAAAATTTGTCATAAAATTTCTCATTTAACAAACAATAAGTTGCACCATCATTTCTAAAAAGCAAATCTGCTTGTGTTTTCAAAAAATCATTTTTTGTGAAATCTTTACAGTATGAATAAAAGTATTTTAAAAGTGGTTTTGCTTTCTGAACTGCATATGAGCCATATTTCCTTAAATGATTTAATTTGTTGCTGCCATTATATGGATTAACGGGAAAATTAAAGTGAAAAATGAGACGATATGAAAAATCCATTCTAATCAATGGCCAGACATGAATTCCATCAACTACCCATTGATCAACTGGAAAATTTTCCTCCAACTCATTTACTAAATCCATTATTTCTGTAGTAAGCATTTCTATAGCCTTTGAAATAACCCTCTCGTGATGTGGTATCCTTTCTGTATTAAGTATGTACCGCTACCCCATGCAATAAAACTTAGAATTGCCAATAATATTATCATTAATATTATTTTAATTCCAACAAACAACAAGCAATTCAGACCATTGATTTTATTCACTATGACCGAGGGAAGAAAAGAAATTAAAAATATTATGCCGAATTTTAAGTGATGCCAACGAATTTCATCGTACATCCGACCTATCATAAATATGATTACCAATACTACTAATTGCGCGAAAAGTGCCGTAACTGCAGCGCCTGTAATACCCAATTTGGGAATAATCCACCACCCCATTAGGACATTTACTATGGCGCCTGAAAATGTCCCTATGGCAACGAATTTTGTAGCCTTCTTAACAAAAAAAAGAATGTTTACGTAAATAAAATAGATGCCATTTAGGACGAAAGTAAATGTAATATAAGGAATAATGACATAGCTTTCATGAAATGCCCTTGTAGTAAAAAGCACTAGCACTTCCCTTGAAAAAAAAGATATGGCTGTGCCAATCAGACAATAAATAACAACAAGAAAAAGGCCAATATTTCTTAAGTTTTCCATTTCAGACATATTTTTTTTTGCCATTACATCCATGAATACCGGCACATATGCCCGATTGACACTCATCGTAACAAACGACATAATACTTCCAAATGTAAATCCTATGTTATACAGTCCTGCAGAAGCGGTATTGATAAATGAATTAAGAAACATTCTGTTTACTACACTGGATACTTGCGCTGATAAGTCATGCGGCACAAGAGGAAGTGAATAACGAAGCGCCTCTTTGAGGTATTTCCATTTTATGCCAAACTTGATTTGATTCCGCATACCCCAAAAAGATACAAAAAAAAACAAGATTGCGACAATCAAAGACCCGGCAAGCGGCCCTTCAGCGCGCCAACCAGCAAAGACAACCAGTGAAATAATTAGAAGAACACTTATTAAAAATTGGGCAATTGAATAAACACCATAAGCAAATGATTGTTCGGTTGTTTGCAATAAAGATAAATAGATGCTAAAAAAAGGCTGGAATATTACAGCACTAACACCCAATGCCATGAATGGCCAGTATGGTATATCACCAATAACAGGCTTTAAAATATACTCACCCAGTACTAACAAAAGAATACCAAATGAGGTTGAAATCATCAGTATAAAAGTTAAAACTGTTCCCCAGAATTCTTTTAGTAAAGAAGGTTTATCACGGTATTCAAAATAATAACGAGTCATAGACCCATTTAATGAAAGCATACACAATATAGAAAGGAAAGTGCTTACTGCACTTACAACGGCTAGGATTCCATAATCATCAGGAGTAAGATAGCGCGTATAAAGAGGAAGTAAAAGAAATCCAATCCCTCTTTGCAGAAAAGCAGTGATCGTATATATTGATGAACCTTTCCCAACGCGGCTTAAAAGAGACATGTAAGGATATTGTATAACATAATTTTATTCATCTTGTGAAAGCAAACCAACATTATATTTATCTTCAGCATTTTTTTCTGAATCGACACAACCGATTTTACACAACAAATCATTCAAATGCAAAACCGTTCGTTTCAGATCTTTTTCTGTCATATCCGCGGATGAAGGCAGGCTAAATCCATTACCGGATATATAACTTGCAATAGGATATTGTTGCCTCCAATCTTCTGAAAAATAGGGTGGCATAGCCGGTATCGGATAAAAAACTGGCCGGCTATCTATGTTGCAAGCCTTTAATCTGTCTAATAAAACATCACGCATTGAATCGCCGTTATTCTGCTTAAGTATCGCTGTATATAGCCAGCAGACGGCTTTGGCATTTTCTAAAGTAACAGCAATCTCAAGACAGTGCTGATCCAAGCCACTGTCGTAATGATGTTGGATATGACTTTTCCCTTCAATAATCTGTTCCCATCGTTCTAATTGCGCTACACCGATAGCCGCCTGTAAATTCGTCATCCGATAATTAAAACCAACCACATCATGCCAATATCTTTTTTGCCGATTCATGCCATGATCCCGCAATATTCTAAGTTTTTCATCCAATTCAGGATTGTTGGTTACAATGATCCCCCCTTCGCCTGTGGTAATGATTTTATTGCCGTAAAAGCTGAAACATCCCATGTCGCCGATGGATCCAACCCGTTGTCCATGGTACTCGGCGCCGTGCGCTTCAGCGGCATCCTCGACAACCCAAAGCTGATGACGTTTTGCAATCGCCATTATGCGATCCATATCGCATGGCTGACCATAGAGATGCACTGGTATTATGGCTTTTGTTCTAGGTGTTATTGCTTTCTCAATAAGATCCGGATCAATATTCCAATTACTGCGACAGACGTCAACAAAAACAGGTTCTGCATGACAATGACGAACAACATTGGCAGTAGCGATAAAAGTAAGCGCAGGCACAATAACCTCATCACCCGGTCCGATACCTAAAGCTGTCAGCGCCAAATGCAAAGCGACTGTGCCATTTGATACCGCTATGCCATGCTTCGTGCCACAAAATGCTGCAAACATTTCTTCAAATTGGCCGATATATTTACCTTGTGACGAAATCCATCCACTAAGAACAGCATCAGTTACATAGCGCAGTTCCTTTTCACCAATTAGGGGGGTGGCCACAGGTATCATGGCCCGTTTATCATAAAACAGCACATCCTGGATAATTCCCACGCTATCAACGATTGGCAAAAAACGAATACGGTCTGAAAGTAAACTGATAAGTTCCTCACGGGGCATATCAATATAACCAGTCAACGGTGATCGATTTATATGTGGCAAAATTGGCGAGATAAGTCCGTACCCCTGCAATAAAACACGTCGGACATCTCCCTCCGTTGCCATACCGATTAGCTTACCTTCCGGATCAGTAACAAGCGCCACCTGAAAGCCCGTCTTCTCAAACGAAAACATTGCATCCCTAATTGTTGCTGTTTCAGACAGAAGCAACTTCTCAAGCAATTGCGCATTCATTGAAACACCTTTTCCATCTGCAGAATATTTTGCTGTAAAATTGATAAATTCAAGAAATGTCCCTCTAACGTCACGTAATCAGGATGAATATTTATTAAGCTACTGATTTGAGAAGCATTTGACGGAATTGGTAAATGTTCATCAGATACACCATTATTGGTATGTAAATGCAAACCAACTATATTATCAGCAATTAATAAAAAAGAAGCTATGTCAAGATCATATGTACCTGCCGTCACATACCAGTGTCCCCAGTCAAACAATACTCCAATATTGTCAGTTTTTGAAAATTGTTTCAGAAAATTAACAAACTCTTCTGGTCTGGATAAAAGAAGTTTGTCTTTATTCGCTTTTATCACAACATTGTTTTCGATAAGTAGCTTAATACCACAATTCGCTGCATATTTGGCCAACACCCTTACCTCTTTTGTAAAACGATCCCATGCTCTATCGTATTCATCCCTGGCAGGTTCCGCCAAAACGAATCCATTACTATCTCGACCAACTGGATCAGTAATATAGCCCGCGTGAAAAGAAAAAAAAGGCGCACCAATTTTCGCTGACCATTCGATAGATCGTTGAAAAAAACGATGGGTGTTTTGGCGGGTGGTTGGATCTGCTGAAGCCAAGTTTAAAATTACGTCAGATCCCTCATCTGGGAAAAAATGATGGATTAATAGTTCACCAGGGTAACTTTTTGCCATATTTATAAAATCGTCATCTCCTGCGATCGGAAAGTTGCTTAGTTCAATGCGATGAATGCCCGCATCAAACCATTTGTTCAGGCGTTGAGATAAACTTTCACAAGTGGGGAGCGCTTGCGTACTGGCAAATATCTTTGTTTTTTCAATTGGCTGTGTTCGGTGCAGAATCAAGCTGACGCGGCCACTCTTATCATTTCTCCGCTCACTTTCTGTAAATCCATATTTTTTATACAATGATAATGCTTTGTAATTATCTTCATAAACACTAAGCCGGATTTTTTGCACACCCATCCGATCCGCCCAGCGAAAAGTCCATTCACTTAAACGATTTCCATATCCGCTGTTCTGCCGCGCCCAATCAACAAAGATTCCGAAACTAGGTATGACATAACCTTCATCTTTACCTCGCAACATGCTAAATGCCAAAAATTCATCGTTTTCTTCTGCAATAAAGAATAAATCGTTCCTTTCGGGCTTCAGCAAATCACAGGCAGTTTGGTAAATTAACGGAAATGGACTAAAATTATTGGTGATTTCTGGGCGATTGTTGCGGGTAAAAAAATCCCCTAGCTTATTGGCATCTTCACTTCTCAGCCGCCGCATTATGAAAGATTGAGATTCATTCACTGAAATCTTCCCAGTTAAGTTGCTCCCCTTTTATTTTGCTGATATTTAAAGTGCGACCGATAAGCTTCGGATATTCCATGGGCGATATGCCAGTTCCCGGTCGGAGGTATGCAAAGTCGATTTCTGACAGCTTGTGACCGTTTGGCAAATCAGACGCAGCGGCAATGCTTTTTCTCGATACAATGCGCATTTCCTGTTCACTTACACAAATGCGTTTGATTCCGTCACCTAATGCTTTTTCAACTATCCGCACCGCTTTGACCAATGCCGCAAACTCCATCGGTGTTGACGAAGCCGCTTGATCCGGACCGGACATATTTTTATCCAATGTAAAGTGCTTTTCGATGAAGCAGGCGCCCAAAGAGGCAGCAGCAACCGCACATTCAACTCCTATCGTATGGTCTGAATAACCAACGCGACAACCAAATTGTTTTCGCAAAGTATCCATCACACGTATATTGACATCAGACGGATCTGCCGGATAGGCAGAGACGCATGGCAAAATCACAACTTTATCCTTTGCACTGCGACTTTCATACAATGCTAATAGCCGCTATTTCTTCCATAGTGGCCATCCCGACTGCCATCAGGCACTCCTTGCCCGTCCCGGCAATATACTCATGAAGCTTTCGATCAATAATATCGGCACTGGCAACTTTGAAGCGGACCACACCAAGATCGTTTAAGAATTCCGCATCTTCATGACTATATGGCGTTGAACAAAATTCAATATTCAGTTGATCGCAATATTTTTTAATTTCCACATGTGCATCTGCGGACAGTTCAAGTTTTTTCAACATAGCATGGTGTGATTCGCTGGGATCACTGGTACGCATTTGGTAAGGTACTTTAGGCGTACCCGTGCCAGCCAAACGATCCGCAGAAAATGTCTGAAATTTTACAATGTCCGCACCACATTCCTTGGCGGCGGCAATCATTTCTTTGGCTAATTGAACATCGCCATTATGATTAACACCGATTTCCGCAATAATAAGAATGCTCAACAGATTATCCTCTTAGAAATTACCATGCCGACCACCCACCATCGACCATAATATTCTGGCCTGTTATATATCGCGAAGCATCAGAGGCCAGAAAAATCACGGGGCCAACAATATCCTGCGGATCAGCCATGCGTCTCAACGGCGTGCGGTTTTCATACTTATGAATAAATTCATTATCCTGACCACGCCTTATACCTCCAGGTGATACACAATTCACCCTTACTTTTGGCGCCCATAGCGTCGATAGGTATCGCATCAGTTGCTGCAAGCCGCCTTTTGATGCACCGTAGGCAAGTGGATTACCCATATCAGTATTTTCATAGAGCGCCCAATCAGGCCCCAATGAACCATAGATTGAAGAAAGAAAAATTACAGATGCACCATTTGCACGATCCAGATGATTATTTACATATTTTGCCAAAAGGAATGCGCTGGTTAGATTAGCTTTCAATGCAGCATCCCATGCATCAAGCGATTGTTCTTCAAAGGGCACTGCATATCCCGGTATTGGAACAGAACTGATTAAACCAATGCAATGCACAACAATTTGGAAATTACCTGATTTATTAGAAAACTCCATTAAAGCGTGAATTCCAGATTCAGCGCTGCAGTCACAAGCTATTGGTATGTATCTGCCTGCATAAGAAGATTCCAGTTCTTTAGAGAAGGATTCGACATCATCATTTTTCAGATCAGCTATGACGAGATTCGCACCATGCGCAGCCAGTCCCTTGCAAATCTCGCGACCAATGTTACCGCAGCCGCCGACGACTAATGCAGTGCGGCCATTAAGCGTAAATATTTTTTTATAATCGTCCATTAGATCCATCACGTTAATCTGGAAAAACCGGCATGGCAAACAGGTCCACGCATTAACTGTTGAGCTTTTCCTTCTAAAAATGCTTTTTGAATGATTGCAAACGCTTCTTCTGTGGCTTCTCTATAAGCGGCCACATGGGCAGTCGTATGTGCATACATAGAGTAAAATGAATTTGTGGCTAAAAACCCTCTTTCTAACATTAGCTGTGTATAAAGCGTCTTTCCAACAAGACTATCCACACCTTCAAAATCAAAATGGGCTAATGGATCAATACCGCTAATATGAATCTTCAAACCACACTTATCAGCCCCGCTAAGCCATGCTTCTTTCACCATACATCCGATTTTGATTAAGTGATCGAAAACATGATTATTCCTAAATTTACTAATGGTTGCCAGCGCTGCTACTGGACCGATACGTTCTGTCCAAAAAGTACTGCTTATAAAGCTATCCTGGGCAGATTTCATGATTTCCGCTTTTCCTATAATAGCAGAAATAGGAAAACCGTTTCCCATTGCTTTAGCAAATACTGCAATGTCCGGTGTGACATTCAATGTTAGATGAATACCTCCCGCGTTTATACGGAATCCACTAGTTACCTCATCATATATAAGAACTGCACCAATCCTTGAAGCAATATCTCTTACTTCTTCTAAAAAACCTTTTTGGGGTTTTTGTCCCCTTATGGGTTCCATCACAATGGCTGCAATCTTATTTTTATTGTTTTCAAGTTGTTTATGTAAATCTTCGATATGATTATAACGAAAAGGCAAAACTGTACCAGT
>Ga0116185_1003696_pt1 | contig 12990 bp, 12 predicted proteins | sample AD_JPNNA7_MetaG_FD_89754 | JGI IMG/M metagenome (GOLD analysis project Ga0116185, IMG submission 89754) | Active sludge microbial communities of municipal wastewater-treating anaerobic digesters from Japan - AD_JPNNA7_MetaG | ecosystem: Engineered > Bioreactor > Anaerobic > Digestate | place... | reverse complement strand
TTGACTGCAACGCGGGATCAAGCGGGGAGGGAGAACAAAAAAAGGGCCGGCCTTGTCGGGCCAGCCCCCTTGCTTTCCTGGTGGGTCAGGGCGGAGTCGAACCGCCGACACTCGGATTTTCAGAGCGAAAAGGAGAAAAATGGGTAATATCCAAGCCTTTGATCTTTGGTCTGATTTCCCGTCAAATAGTGAAAAGACTTGGAAATTTGATTTCTATTTGTTCTGCCCAAATCTGTCTGTTCAATATATTCCTGTTGAGTCTAATCACATATTTATCACAGATGACACTCGGAGTTTCATTCCGCTTTCTAACCGGTCTTTTGAAGCAATGTCAGACTCGATAGTAACAGATTCACTGATGCATTCTTATGGCATTAATAGATTGTGCTATATTTGAATCCTTGGCTACAGGCTCAATTATGAGAATATGAGCCACATTAATGAACATTCGGTCCGGTCTATGAATCTCGTTGCCTCTTTTGATCAAAACAGTCTTCACGGTTTCCGAACTCTTCTGATTTTCCACGTAGTAGACGTCAGATAATTCAATGAAATTCCCCCCCATCTTTTGTATTTTCCCGAAGTAGCCTGTCCCGTTGACCAGAAAAACACCTTGATACTCAGTTTTAAAGTCACCCCTGTAAACATCATCATCACCGCAACCCTGTATGACGATGGCACACAAAATCATGAATATAATCATATGGATGACGGATGACGATTGTAGATTCCTATTGAATTTAGGCATGAATCTCTCCTTCATGTATAGAATCGTATATGAAGCGCTTGAACTGGTTTATATTGTGATATATGCAATATATGGACCAATTTGATGTAGAAGAGAAAGATTTGATATTTCGTCATGATCAAGATTTAAATAGCTATTTTTTCATAGAAATATTTCCCGTATCCCATACCAAATCACGAATTCGTTGCAGATCAGCGAAAAAAGTAATTTTAACTATTTGAGGTAAATTTCGGAACGCACCCCTCGCATATCTGTCTTTTGGAAGCGAAGTTAACTTTTTTTGCACATCACATTCATCAATGGACGTAGCCCATCTGATCTCACATTTTCCGTCATCCCCGGATAAGAGAATTGACTCAACGAGACGCTTCTTTTGCTCAAACGACATTCTGTCTATGCAACTTTTAATTTCAGTCGAAAGAGTAGAAGAGTCCTTTCCAATCACATGCTCGCCGCTGATTCTGTAACAATCAATCTCACGCTCGCCCATTTGATTATATCGTCGCACTTCCGGGCTGCAAATCCTTGTTGCTCTGGTTGGTTGCTTGGCTTGGCCTCGATAAGCATTATATGCATGCTCCATTTCTGCTTTGCTGCATTTCGTCACCGCCCAAGAACCAATTCTCAGGCATTCCATATCTCTCGCATGATGCGCCTCCTTTCTTATGAAATTGGCTGCCAGATGCACTTCTGCCTTTTCCAGCAATCTATTCAAAGTTAAATCCATCAATCCGCGATGGACGATGCTGACGATTCCGCTGAGAAGCTCAACAATCTGCCCGAGTACGGAATTATCGAGAGTATGGGCATCAACCCTCATGTCACATCGGTGTGGATTTCGGTACATTGCCGCTACTTCCTTACGTGACATTGCATTCCGTCGGCATCTGTAATAGGAATAAAGAGTCGGTCGAGCACCCTTTTCTATCGCATGTATAATCATTTTTCCTCCGCATTCTCCACAGAAGAGGGGGATTTTCTCGAGGAGAAAATGTTTGTCATGACATTTGTTGACTCGCATGAATGACCATGATGGACTCGATTTGATTCGTTCCAGAGCCATGAGGTGAGTGGATTTAGAAATTATTGGCGGATATTCGACTGTTATCCATTGGTCCCTGTCCTTTTTCTCTTTGCTGCGCCTTTTATATCTTTGATTATTTTTACTCATAACTGTCTCGAACTTATACATATTGAGTTCTGCCTTTCCCGCATAAGCTGGGTTTTGCAGTATTCTTAGAACGGCGGAAATATTCCAATAGCGAAGACCGCGGGGCGATGGGATGGAAGCTTTGCTTAATCTCAGCGTTATCTCACGTGTGCCGAGCTGCTGTTTGGTATACATGTTAAATATGCGCCTGCAAATGCCAGCCTTCTCGGGATCGATGATAATCTCTCGATTTGTTTTATCAAACACGTAGCCATATGGAAGTGTGCCCATGAAAGCCTCACTCTTTCTCCACTTAGCCATGCGACCGCTTGTCGTCCGTTCGATTATGGAATCTCTTTCCCATTCAGCGAAGATTCCCAATAGGTTCCGTAACATTTTTCCATATATTCCTTTTGAGCTGATCTCAGGCTGTTCTATGCAAATTATTTCCATGTCCCACTCTGTCCAATCATGCCAGAGATTGCTGAGATCCCGTATGCTACGGGTCAACCTGTCAGATTTCGTAAACATGATGATATCAAACGATCCCATTTGTGCATCCTGGTGAAGCTCTTGGAGTCCCTGGCGGTCTATGAACTTGCCGCTAGCACCCTCATCACAGTATATTCGCACCAAGTGCCATCCCCGCCGTGCACATTCTTCCATAATGAGCCTTTTCTGTTCATCAATCGATGTACCCTTCTCAACTTGCTCAAATGTACTAACACGTGCGTATCCGCCGACTTTCTTTGTGGCATTATCTCGAATATTAGGTGCATGCATACATCTCCTCCTTTGTTACAACAAGATAGCAAAGCATATGATGGTGCAACTGACTCGCATACCGGGAGGCGCCTATCTGACCGTGGGATGTGTTGTGGTCTTTTCATTCCATTCGCATATCCCAAGACTCATTCGATAAGCGGCAGGGATTGTGAGAACGATTAGCGACCTTGTCTATCAATATCATTTCGAAGATCATGGACGTTCATCATGATTCCTCAGTCGATTGATCTTGTATCTTTATGCATGGATAGAGCAAACCCAATCGTTCGAAGAGCTGCAGCCTAAGCATTATTTGATTATTGTTACATATTACCTCAAGCAAATCCACATGTCGGGAAAGCTGATTTTAAAAGAACAGTCTCCGTAATCAATCTCATCCTCAGATGGGAGCAGCATATTCGCTGCGAATGCATCGGCAGGCTTGTCAACTTCACATCGGATTGGCAGATGACTTAGCTTCAGAGTGTTCTTGCGCCATCAATTAATAAGGAATCGTTCTTCGCGATCTCAGCCTTAGGTTCCACTATCGTATGGGGCCGGAAAACAGGAGTGAAGACACGTAGGGGTCGATTCCTTAGCTGCGAATCAGAGTGACATATCCATTGGTGAAGCCCTGTTCTCTCATAATAAGAAAACACCTATTGGGAGCGTTCGAGATCTCCAATGATCGTATGAGTATAATGAAGAGAAGCGACGCCTCATTCTTTCAGTAGCCAGAACATATGGATTGAGTATGAGAGAGGAAATGATGTTCCCAATATGTGGCTGTTCAGTTCAAGAAATGAACTTCGAAGAGGAAAGATTCTGGAAAAAAGAGATCACGGGAATTCAGCGGACTACCTTTCCCAAGGGCTAATAATAAGGTAGCCAGCTTTCAAGTAACTGGATAGGACTACTTGTCGAGTCACTCGCCACTCTATTATTCGCGGGTTCCTTGCTGAAACGTTGCGGTTATCTCATCGGCTCAGAGTGTGGTTTGTGCGCTTTCGGACACGCGCGCCATCAGCCGTGTATTGGTAGTGGAGGTATCAAAGCCGAACCCTGCCAATTCTTGAATCAACTTATTTTTGTCGATCGGTTTAACGAGGTAGGAATCGCATTTGCTCTTGAAAGACTCGACGACATTAGATGTGTCACTCAGTGCGGTGGTCATGATAATACGTGATCGCCGATCCTTTGGTACCCCGTATTGTTCTTCCAGCTCTCTTATTCTCTTCAGAACATCCTTGCCATGTATTTCCGGTACCATAATGTCTAGAAGAAGCAGCTGATAGATATGGCCGGCGCTTACGGCCTGCTCGAAGCTCTCAACAGCTTCTCTGCCATCAACTACGAGGGTGCAATCGCCATACGGGTCGAGGTATTTCTGCATCAGCCTGCCACTAACTGGATCGTCTTCAAGGATTAAGAATCGGGGCCTGCTGCAAACCGGCACTTTGTAGGCTGAAGCCTTTTTCAGTTTGGCAGCGAGAGTATCCTTTGAAAAGGGCATTGTAATGTAATCAAGGGCACCCCTATCAAAACACTCTTTAGCCAAGTCAGCGTCGTTTATAGATGATGCAACAATGCATGACGAATCAGGCATGAACTCACGTACCAGGGATAAACACTGCAGACCTGCCTCGTAATCCTGTTCGATATGGACAACCGCGATATCGAACCTGGCACCGCCCTTAAGCATTGTGTCTAATTCGTTTAGGCTAGTTACAATACGAACATCTCTTAATCCGCTGATTACAAGTCCTCGCTTCAGCGTATCAATAGAGTCCAGACATCTGCTAAAAAGAACGACCGCTAGGGACATTGGATTTGCCCTCCTCAGACATGTTGCTGAATGGTCAATAATTGGTTGCCTCGCCTTGAAAAACAACAGAGTCGTTGCTGCCGGAATCCCTTTCCACCTATTTGAAAAGGGAAACTAATAACCAATCGGCATTTTACCGAGAAACGATTTCCGGTAAGCTTTCAGCATGCATCTGATCAGCATGGACGATAACCAGACAAGAGAAATTCCGATAGCAAAGAAGGCCCCGGATATCAGGACATCGATATGATAGTCCGCGCCGGGCATGGACTCGGCCCATACAGAAGAGAGAAGAGAGATGATACTACGGCATAAATCGCAACCATACGCAAGACACATAATCATACTTGCAAGCAGAAAAAGCATACATATAGGTAGACCTAGTGTGATTATTAAAAACGACTTGAAGATGGAGCATATGGTTTCGCTAATTTTATTCATTGGTCACCGTGGATACAGCAGATGATATGTCTGCACAAGAGACTTACCGCAAATGGGTGACGGCAATATTAAGTTTACGAAAGTAGATGATTCCCCACTGACGCCTACCATTGCATGCCTTAAGCGGATCGATTAGTCGGTGCATATAGCTTGCGTTTGGATGATGTGTTACTCAAAAATTGCATTCCCATACATGGTATATTCACTGAAATGCGACGTTTCCCAGTCATGTAATCGCACGCGTTGCAGGACATAAATCATTGTCATCTGCGCTGTCAGATTTGTAGGTCATCAAATAGATGTCTGCAGGTTTTAATCCAAAGCATTTCGACGTTTCGCATATTTGATCTTAATTTACTGATATCTTCAGCACATCTGAGATAATGGGCTTCAATGTGCTTGCGACTAAGGGAATGAAATGGAATCTGATTCAATGCATTTTTCATGCGATTGTTAATCTCCTCAAGATAGAGGATTTCCATCTCGCAGGCATCAAGTTTATGCCGAATGAGAGAAAGCGTTAATATCATATTCAAACCCTCGACATGGAGTTCCTCATTTTAAATCGTCTACTCGAGGGAAATCTTTAATATGATGAGATAATTGAATACTGCTATCAAGTAATCAAAGTAATGATAAAAAGGCTGTTTTATGCAATCCAATCGCCGAATTGCCTGTTGGCAAATACCCGACAATATTGGAAATATGCTTACGATTGGCATGTCAGCGTTGTAAAAACCGAGATCAACGGCAAATTCTATTTGATGTCGTAAGCAATATCGTTTGACTTTGAATGCCCGCAATTTTGTTCATTGCTTTCTGATCGATCGGTTCGAATGGTAGATACCTGATCCCGCTTCATGGAAATTGTTCAGTTGAAACGCATTGGCTCATGATGACTGCGTAGATCGTTCAAGAAAACGTTTTCAGAAGTTGAAAGATACCAGGCCCGTCGCTGCAGGGGATTGATTAGCCCTCAGCAGACAAATTGGCAAGAAGCCATTCCATGACATTCTGGCATCAATATTGCTATCGTAGACCAGCCAAAAGCAACATATGCGTGCGTTAAGTAGTGAACGGCATTCGTAATAAATTATTTGTGAAAAAATTGCGTAGAAAGATATGCCAAAGTCATCGGAAATCATAGTAATGGAAATGCTGGAATTCGTGCAGTCCGAAGGAGGCCACCCCCGGATGTGGTACGTGGGTGTCACAGACAATGCAAAAAGAAAGCTTTTCACCGAACATCAAGTGCATTATCAGAACGATGCCTGGATTTACCGAACTGCTGCATCGGAAATGGAAGCGCAACGGGTTGTGGAGTACTTCTTGGAATATGGTTTGGATGGAGTAAAAGGTGGCAGGAATCCTGGTCAAATGGTCTATGCCTATCGAAAAAGTATTAATACGGAACCATGAATCATCGGGAGGCACAGTTTATAAAAGATGAAGACAATATTGATATTACTTTCTGCATTAGTCAGTCTCATAATTTTATACTTTCTGTTTGTTAAGAAAAAGGACCCTCTCCCTGTAAACGGGAAAAAACACAAAGTGCCTTCTCGAAGACTCGAAGTTCCTCCATCAACTTATACTTCCACTAAGCCGTCCAACATACCCGCCATGTCCCTCGATACAATTACTCAGCTAAAGGCTCATGTCTTAGAGGGAATCAATAATATACTGTCTGATTACCGATCCGAAGATACAAAAAATACCCTGCCTTTGCAGCGCAAAGAGACCAATCCGGAGATCATCGCAAAGGTTAAAGCTCACGTGGGCGATATGAAGGAATTTTCTTCTTTTGATGAACTATCAGCATTGCTGGATGATCCGAATGTCGATATGACGAAAATCGCAAAGAGAATCTCAAGCGATCCTGTTCTGTCCAATAAAATACTTCGAGTTGCGAATTCAGCCTATTTTGGTTCAAGAGTCGAAGTCGATTCAATTAATCACGCACTCTCAATGCTGGGGTTGATCAACATCAAGGCCATCCTGTTTCATAATGCTTTTTCTAATAAACTCAAAGGTAGCAAGGAAAATTTTACCATCTATCAGTCACTTTGGGGGCATGCGATAGCAACTGCGACTTGCGCATTTTATTTGTCAGAAGCCTTTGACGGATTAAATAAGGGAAAGCTTTATACTCTTGGTTTGGTGCATGACATTGGAAAATTCATAATCCCAGAAATGGACGGGAGCCGACACGTTAATGACTGTTATGTGACCCCCTTCGGTGAGAAGACATCAATCGTTCGGGAGGATACTTCTTTCGGTATCAATCACGCAGTCGCAGGCAGAATTGCTTTCGAAGATAGCTGTCTTTCTCAACAGCTATTACAGTTGATTGAATATCATCACTTCCCTTCTTATGGCTCAAATTCGTTTTACGCCTCTACCACAGAAGATAGACGTTATATCGCCGCCCTGTACTTGGCAAACCAGATAGCCAAGCTCTTTGCCGGGGACGAGGAGAAGCCATTCTTTGCGATTCAGCCCTTGCCTCCAATCCTCGGCAATCTTGTTAATCGCACCATGCTTGAAAATGTATTTAGTGACTCCAGAGTTCTATCGGAGATCTTGAAAACCAAGTCCCTGACGGAATCTTATGTTTAGCCCCTAGGCTGATATCAACGAGCACTGATCATCTGTTTATTTCGCATAAATCATTGCAGGCAGTAATGGAGAAAAGTGATGTTGAATCTGGACAGTACAATTGGAAAGTCCTTGAGCAGACTCCCCGTTTTTCCCGCCACTGTGCACAGGGTGATATCTCTTATCGATGATCCTGGCTGCTCTATCTCAGAACTCGTGGACGTAATTCGATTGGATCAAGCAATAACAGCCAACATCCTCATAATGTGCAATTCAGCATACTTCGATCTGAGGCACAAAGTCGATAATGTCAACGACGCCATTATGTATCTTGGCAGGCAAAACACTGTGCGGGCAGTCCTAGCGGCGGGATGCTCGAGTTTATTTAAGTATACACCGGGTTATAAGTCGGATGCCAAGAGTCTGTGGGAACATGCTGTGGGCTCTGCGTTGCTTTCTCAGATACTGGCCAAGAAGATTCTCAATCGTGACGACTTGCAGCTATTCACCGCCGCGCTCCTACATGACATTGGGAAGGTGATTCTTGGCGAGTTTGTAAGTGAGAAATATCTCGAAATCAAGAACACCATGTCTGCGCGATCCTGCTCATTTCTTCAAGCGGAAGAAGAAATTCTCGGGGTGAACCATGCAGAAATCGGTAAAGTAATTACCGGCGCATGGAATTTCCCTCAGGATATTCAGCAGGCCATAGCTTTTCACCATCGGCCAGATCTTTGTCCGGGAGCCGACAGTCCTATGCCCTGGCTGATTCATCTTGCCGATCAAGGCTGCCTTATGATGGGCATAGGCATAGGCACGGATGGGCTATCGTATCACGCGCTAGATGAAGCCATGAGCAGGTATGGTATCACACACGAGGCTTACGAGGACGCCATGCTCCTCTTTGTCCAGGAATTGAACAATGCACGGGAAATAGTAGGCATTGTGCAGTAGATATCTGTCTACTTTAACTATGATCAGATTCTGCATCGTACCCCGGCGCTCCCACCTTAACGAAACCTTCAAGTCAGGCATCGCAACCTCGAATTCTGAGGCAGATCGCTTTGGTCACGCTTTGTCCTGGGATGAGAACCAGAGACCTTTAGCGTGAAGAAGTGGCAGCTTCGCTAACATCGAGTATCCGGCATGGTGTATCTGACGAGGTCGGCACAGGCGACCAGAGCCGCTGCTGCAACGACAATAGAAATCTCCGGAAGCGGCGATGCGAGAAGTGTCAAGTTGCTGTTTGTAATTGCCCGTGAATTTTGCCCCCAAGCCCCGGTTTCATCGTGTCTGCCATCCCGACGCGGAACTCCAGGGGCATGAGTACATGAGTATATTATCCGGACTTGTCAATGCGGACATAGTCGCAAAGAATACCTGCGAGAAAAGGCCAAGACGATCACATGGTTTCGAGCAATGGTTATTCCTGTACAATGAAACCTTCAAGTATTTCGGGCGGAATCCGATTACAGATGGTGTAGGTGTGCGTGAGTCTTTGTGACGCGGTTCTAATTGTCAAACTTGTCATAACCTAATATGTGGAGGATGACGATGGTCATTGCCAGGGGCGAACTGATTTGCGAACTCGAAAAGAACATCGAATTCAGGCAGAGGCAGAGCGAACGGGAGCGAATCAGGCGGGAAAAAGAAGAAGCGGCAAGAAAATTTGTTGAAGAATACAATCGAATCGTTCAGGAAGCAGCAAAAGAAACCGAGATAGCAATTGACAGGAAGCTCACAGAAATCGGCCTGAAGAGCGCCGAAGACATCGACGAACTGAAGTTTCAGATCATTTATGAAATGCCAGCCCGCTATGGTGTGGTGACAAACGATCCCGAGAAGAAAGACGGTGGTACCCGCACGTCGAACTACGTGAAACTGATGAGAGACATTATGAATGTCCTCGTCCCGAAATACGAGAGCCAAGGATGGAACCTGTCGCATCGTCACATTAAAGGAGGAATATTTATCTTCACGATCGCATGAACCGGTCTTGCATGGTATCCCCCGTAAAGGCAGCAACGCAGCCTCAACGGCAACGGATGATCTGATGGGAATGACTCCGAAAGAGAGGAGGGATCATGGCGATTGCAGGTCCTGATGCCGGAAGAGACATAGGAGAGATTCTTCTCGCGAGCGGCTCCATCACACAGGAACAGTACGACAGGGCCCTTCAGATCAGGAACGGAAACCGCCGTTTGCCGCTCAACGACATCTTCATCCGCATCGGGGTTCCTCAAGAAACGGTTGCTTCCGCGCTTCGCCAAGCAGGCAAGAACAAGACCTTCGGCGAGTATCTGGTCTTGCAGGGGTTCATTTCCCGAGATCAGCTTGCGGAAGCATCAGCAAAAAAGCTCCATATTCGCGAGAGATGGGGTGTCATTAAGCAGATCGGCATGTTGCTCCTCGAATTGGGTTTTATCGAAAAAAACGTGCTTACCGCTGCGCTGTCAAAATATCTCGGCCTGCCGATCATAACCCTGAAAGGCATCACGCCCTCCATCCACATGCAGCAGGTTATCGGGGAACGTTATGCCATGGAACAAAAAATTATAGTCCTCGACAACAATCCTCAAGAGATCAAACTGGTCATGGCCGAACCGTCGAATGTGATTATGGAAGAACTGAAGAAGGTCCTTCCAAAAGGCAAAAAAGTCGAATACTACATTGCGACGCATGACGAAATAGACAATTGCCTTCGAGCAATGTCGGCGGTTTCGAAAACCGGGTAAAGAAGCCCCAACTCTCCGCATTATCCATTCATCCTGAGAGAGATGTCATAATACGGACTTGAGAGGAATCGCCTGGGTGCCGTGTCATTTGTCGGTCGGGATGCGTGATACTCGCAGGCCAATCCACTGACCTTCTTCTTGTCCTCATGATAGGACATGTAAATCGACGCCCTCTGAAACGAGGTCAGGCGTATATTCTTGTGCATGACAATCGGGGTCTCATTCTGGTCTGTCGCATCGTCTGATTAGCCCGAAATGTAGACAACGCCGGCTTGACGCACAATTTACGTTTCTAATCTTCGTACTTTGGAAACCAGTGTATTTCGATGAATACAGTAAGGCATGCGCTGCGTTGACTGAATTCTTCCCACTGGTATATACCCCCCACAAACTACTACCCCAAAATGGCCATGTCAGCTAACCCTATGATGTTCTGATCGATCCAAATCATCCCTCCAGAGTGGCACAGTCTCATAAGCAGCCAACCCCCTCGACAGATTCCCTTATCTCATTGAATTAATTGATTATATCCATTACCTGACACCTGGCACATTCGATGCCCCTTACAAGGCTAAGACGGACATACGAACGGGGGAATAGCCATGAAAAATTCGCTGACCACAAGAAAAGCTCATAAAGGTCCCTGCATGTGCGACGACTGCGGGAAGCACATGGAATGGAAGGGAATTGACTGGTGCATCACAAACAACGGCTATCTTCTCTGCTCTTCCTGCATGCGTACCTGGGTCAGGGAAAACAGGTATCACAAGGAGACAAGAGAGAAGTCTACGTTTCTCCGAAAGTTGGCCGCAGCAGCTTAAGGAGCAGCTTCAGCAACAACGGGTACTTACGATGGGCGGCTTTATCTGCAGATTCTGCAATGGCAACTCCGAGAGCGACAATGGAACCATGTCGCTGGAGATCAACATCCGCAATCGAAAAATCATCGTTTATGTCTGTCTGGATTGCTACTCACATCTTGCAGGCAGTGCCATCATTCGGTGTCAGTACTGCGGCAATATCTGGCTGCAGAAGGACGCGTCAATGGGCAGGGGCCTTTGGACCGTCACCTACTGTTACCTCTGCAAAGGTGCCGACATGGATGAAATCATCAGGAACGAAAACCCAATCTATCGATGACAAAATGGATTGAAGGGGATAAGGGTATGTCGCTTCTCAACATTCTAGATATTAACGTTCATTTCATCAAAAAAGCCGCCGGCAATGATTTTACGAGTGAGTTGGGTCATGACATTGAAGCAAAGCTCTCCTGCCTCGATAACCTGGAAGGGCTGCCTTACAACAAATCAGACATAATCCGATTAATCAAGGTCATTGAAACACACAAAATGAACTGCCTGAAGGGAGAAATCAGGGCAAAGCGGCTATATCGAGAAGTAGATAATGCTCTCAGCCTGTTCAGGATCAAACACCCTGGATTCGACCCTGTAAAAGATGAGGCATTGAATGCCTATTACGCATAACGGTCAGCAAGCATGTCTCGAGGTCAGCCAATGCAGTGCCTTTTCATGGCTTGTAAACGCCTTAAGGTTCACGCCGCGATTTTCAGCCACAGTCTCTGCGAACCTGGCGTCCTCCTCGCGTTCCAGGGGGAATAAAACTGCAATTTTTGCAGAGGGGAATATTTTCTTGTCGAATTCGATGATGTAGTAAACATTCGCAAGGGGTATACGATTGGTGACTCCACGAAGGTCGACTAAAAGTCTGTTCCGGCGATGTTCAGCCAGCAGCGCCTTCGTGCTATGCGCGGACTCCTCGAATTCCTCAATAGTAAAGTTGCCTTCATGCTTGATGAGGATGTATTCACCGCCATGATTGGTTTCTTCGATAAAGAACAATACATTGACCTCCAGACTGGGATACAATCAAACTGCCAACTGAAGCTCATTTCGTCTCTGTTGAATCATTATCAAACACCCAGCGATTTCTCTCCGTTCTTCCTATCAAGATATATGCCTTACAAGAGAAATGAGCCCTGATCATCGATACGGTAATAATACTGAATTAATACGAAATCATATTAGTAGTCATCTCGGGGCAGTCCCAGTGAGGGCACTCGTAAATAATTGGAATCGCTCAGCTATGCGAAGAATCGAATGCCCGATGCGTATCATCCCCATATGAAGGGCCAGCTATCCGGAATATGTGACGCTAATCTGTCGATCATGATTCTCGATGGGCGCAGCACGAAGCCTCGAATCGATTGATCGTGGAGTAGGGTTGACTAGAGAGAAGGGAGTAAGATCAGTTCAAATCCAACACAATCGGCAGACATTGAGATTCCACAACCGTGAACCCAACTTTTAACTATGCGATTCATTGAGCACTTATAGAATGGAAAGCGATCCGACGCTTGGGGGGGCCATTCCGATTATCATTTCTTTTCCATCATTCGAACGGGTTTTCCGATCCTGGAAGAGTTCCAATTTTCTATTGGCTATAAAAGGGCAGGGTACTTCGTTGCACCCAATTGAGACAGCTCGGGCAAGATTCATAGACATAATCATGAACAATGATTGGGTCAGTACGCAGAAATTCCACATACTGACCCAATTCTTTCTCAGATTACCATCCCCAATATCGCCCCACCCACCTTCTGTAGCCGATACCTGCACTCCGCCGACAGCAGCTCATATTGCGCCGCCTTCGTATAGGTATTGACCACCGCGAACATCGTGAACCCGTATTCCTGCGCGAGGGCCCACTC
>Ga0116185_1003684_pt1 | contig 13030 bp, 10 predicted proteins | sample AD_JPNNA7_MetaG_FD_89754 | JGI IMG/M metagenome (GOLD analysis project Ga0116185, IMG submission 89754) | Active sludge microbial communities of municipal wastewater-treating anaerobic digesters from Japan - AD_JPNNA7_MetaG | ecosystem: Engineered > Bioreactor > Anaerobic > Digestate | place... | reverse complement strand
CCTTCTAACCAAACCAAATTTTTCGTCCATGGCATCATGCAGCTTGTAGCCGAAGAAGGATTTGGTTCCTTTCTTTGCCCACGCTCCATCTTTACTTCGTCTGGTCTTGGCTTCATCGCCACGGGGAGTATTTGCTTTAGCATGGCCAGGATCCGATGTTATGAAAGTGGCATCCTGCATGATTCCTTTTTGCACCTTGAGTTTCATGGCATCAAGCTGCCGCTGCATCTCAGCCCATATTTTCTGGTCTACGCCTTTCTCAGCAAGGCGTTCTCTAAACTTCCATATCGTTGTGGAATCTGGAACAGTCTCCGTTGTCCCAAGAAACACTCTAAACGAAATGCGATCGGCAATTTCGCGTTCGAGCTGCTCATCGGATAGGCTGTAAAGCTGTTGAAGGAAAAGCGACTTGAGCATCACGATTACATCGAGATTCGGTCGGCCGCCGCATTCGGTATTGTTACTGTACATAGCTTCAAGCGGCGGTCTGAAGCTTTCCCAATTTAGTCTACTCCCAATATCGACCAGCTTATCTCCAAGATCTTTGACCCGTTCGTATTCCAGACGAAGGGCAAAATCAGTGAGGTTTCTCATGCATTATTATATACTAACAATAGTATTTATAGTTATCGATTAAATGAGGTTTTTCGGAATTCTCTAGTGAAGGATTTTGTTCGTGAAGTCCGGCCAAAGACAGGAGTTCCAGCGGTATACCGTTACGAGACCAAACCGGGAATTCAGGGTCAGGCAGATTGGGCGGAATGCGGTTATATCGATATCGACGGAATGAAAAGGAAGCTCTACTGTTTCACCATGGTTCTCGGCTATTCGCGCATGAGATATGCGGAATTCACTCTGCGAGTGGATGTCTATACCCTAATCCCTAATCCAATGCCACATAAATGCGTTTGAGTATTTTGGAGGCTATCCGCAAGAGCTTCTTTATGATAACATAACTCAGATAGTTAAAAAGCGAGCACCAGGTCATCTGATTCTACCTGGAATTCTCATTTCCAGGACTTCTTCGAACACTACGGATTCATTCCTCGACTCTGCCGTCCCTACCGTCTCCAGACTAAAGGAAAAATAGAAAGAACTGTGGGGTTTGTGAAAAAAGACTTTTTCATGGGAGGCAAGTTTGCTTCATTCACCGATCTCAACTTGCAGCTCTTGAAGTGGCTATCAAGAGTGAATTCGATACCTAATGGCACAACTCACGAGATACCACTTGAAAGACTAAAGCAGGAAAACCTCCCGAAGCTAGGGAACATTCCGACATACCTAAACCGCAGAGAAGAGAATCGAAAAATTACCAGAGACGCCTTCGTCTCTTACCTGGCAACCTCTATTCCGTCCCCTATCGATATGCAGGAATGACAGCAAAACTGCAGATCTCCGATTCTGCTTTCAAGGTTATAGTTGGATCTGAGGAAATCTGTATTCACGAGATCCAGCCAGGCCATGGAAAAGTTGTCAGAGTCAAAGAACACTTCAAAGGTCTTCTGAGTGAGATTCTGAAACAGAACTCCTCCTTAAAAAATAAGAGCCAGTTAATTCTCAAGTTTGAGGAGATTGATGTCGAACACCGGTCGCTTTCTGTTTATGATCTTTTTAGCGAAGGTGATATGAGATGACGAATTTTGAATATGAGCGACTTCATCATAATCTGAGACTCCTGAAGCTGAAGACCTTTGAATCAATCCTGGATAACTATCTTGAGATTGCCGCTAAAGAGTACAAATCGACTATCGAGACTATTGATTATCTGGTAGATCAGGAATTAAAGAGTAAGGAGAGCCGTTCTCTGGCGCTTAGAATGCGTAAAGCTGGCTTTCCTGCAGATAAACGGCTAGAAGATTTTGATTTTGGATTTCAGCCGTCTCTGGATAAAAATGTCATCAATGGAATAGCATCCTTGAAGTTCATTCATAATGCGGAGAACGTGGTCCTGCTCGGACCGCCTGGTGTCGGAAAGACTCATCTTGCCATAGCCTTAGGAATTAAAGCGGTCGATGCAGGATTCAGAGTGCATTTTGCTAATGCTTCGGCTTTAGTCGAGCGTCTCGCTAAGGGTGACAGAGAGAAGAGGCTGGAAGAAATGATCAGGGAGCTGTCGAGATTTCAGCTCATCATTATTGATGAAATGGGTTACTTGCCATTTGATGAGTTTGGTGCTCACTGCCTCTTCCAGCTCGTTTCCAGGAGATACGAGCGAGCTTCCATAATCCTCACCTCAAATAAGTCCTATGGCGAATGGGGAGACATTTTCAAGGACCATGTCATTGCGGCGGCTATTCTTGACAGGATACTCCATCATTGCACTACGATCAACATAAAAGGCGATAGCTATCGACTGAAGGATCGCAAGAGACAGGGGATAGTACCCCAGGGCTTTTCCGAATAAGGTGAGCTAAGACATGACTGGGCGGCTTTGCACCTAAACGGCGGTCTGCACTTTAAGTGACATATATATGCAGTGAAATGATCATATCTCATGGTAAGAGACCTTTACGTTACTCCGTGCGATTAAAAGCAATTTTGCCAGTTCTCCAAAAAGAACTTATATATACCATCGTATGAACAACGGTTTATGAGTTTGCCAGAAACCACTCCTAAGTTTACCATTCATGAATATGGTTCTGATGTGATTCTTGCATTGAACGATCTAAAATTAAAATGCAAAGATACAATATACAAAGGTGTTCACATCCTCGAAGAAGCAGAGGCCACGGGCACTCAGCATCTAAAGACCGAAGATATCTGTGTGGAGATTGACAAGTTGCCAAAGTATATTTGTAAATATATATCTACTGTTGCATTAGTTCCATTTCCTTGCCCTTATGAAGAGGACGGCGATCCTATACTTGCGGATGCAAAATGGCTAAAAATGCAAGTTACCATCTATGCAATTCCTCAAGATAGAATTGTTTTAAAAGATGCTCTTGCCCACCATCATACGTTAGCACATGAGGCAGGACATATAATTGATCGGGAAATTATGCAAACCAAGAGGCAATCTTCAAATTATCTTTCTTATACTCCGCGATGGGTAAAAGCAATGTGCGAAGACGGCAGAATAAAACGCACTGGGTTGAACATGTCCACATATCTCGTATCTCAATACGCGGAGAAAAGACAATCGATCGGAGAGGATTTTGCAGACTCTGTGAAGTATTTCTCTTTTCAAGAAGGCAGAGTATTCTTGAAGGATAATTTTCCAAATAGATATAAAATACTGGAGGAATTTTTTGAGCCCAAAACTCAGTAAAAAGATCTATTTAAATGATAAAGATCAAGTAGTGGACAGATCTGAAGCAACATGTTGGTTTGCAGACCTATTAGATGAAAATGGTTCTCCGGTAGGCGAACTATTCGGACTTGTTATTCGTCCTTCGACTTCTTCTCAATAATTACACTTACCCCCTCGATTCTCGCTATTAGCTCCTCCCCAACCTTAAACGGAAATGCGCTGTCCCTCACAAAATCGCTAGGCAGGTTAATTGTGTGTCGCGACTTAACCGCATAGATCTTGACTGTGGCTTGTCCGGTCATGCTATACACATAGCACGCATCTAGTATATAACTTTGTCTATACTAAAGTATGCGCAAGTTATAAATACCTTCAGCAGTATATACTGTAGTATGCAAGATATGAGAGAAGAGCGGGGCAAAGTGATAGCAGAAAACGGCAACGTCAAGAAGGTCAACGACCACTCTTTCAAGGTAAAATCCCAGGCAGGAAAGGGTGCATATGAGGTTAAGGCAACACCCAACGGCATGACTTGCACCTGTCCTGATTTTGTCTATCGCGGCGGAAAGTGCAAACACATCCAGGCGACACGCTATTACCTTGAAATCGAGAAGGACACGCCACAAGGAACCGTTACTGAAAAGGTCCACTTAACCTATACTCAGGCATGGAACGCATATAATGAGGCCCAAAAAGCAGAGATCAAGTTATTTGATGAGCTGTTGAAAGACTTGGTTAAGGCCATTCCAGAGCCAGAGCAGACCACAGGTAGACCGCGCCTTTCCCTTCAAGAAACACTATTCTGCTCCATCCAAAAAGTCTACTCTCAGCTTTCCAGTCGCCGCGCCTCTGGCCTCTTTCAGAACGCGACGGAAAGAGGGCAAATCAACCATGCACCACATTTCAATTCACCATCAAAGCTATTCAACAACGGAGAGATGACATCGGTTCTTCACGAGTTGGTTACACTATCTGCCTTGCCCGTTGCTGGAATTGAAAACGATTTCTCAGTAGATTCTACCGGATTTCGTACAACCACATTCAACGCCTATAACGGCGTTAAACATGGGCAAAAGAAAGAACATCAATGGGTAAAAGCTCACCTTTGCGCGGGGGTCAAAACTAACATCGTCGCGGCTGTGGCAATCACAGATAGCAACGGAGGAGATTCGCCCCAGTTCGGTCCCCTGGTAAAGAAAACGGCGGAGGGGTTCACCATCAATGAGGTATCTGCTGATTTGGCGTACTCCTCGCGCCTCAATTTGCAATTAGCAGCAAACGCAGGCGGAAAGGCATACATCCCATTCAAGAAAAGCGCGACTGGAAGGGCAGGCGGATCAGCTCTTTGGAAGAAGATGTTTCATTACTTCCAGCTTAACCGCGACGATTTCATGGAGCACTACCATAAGAGGAGTAACATCGAGGCCACGAATGCCGCGATAAAGCGCAAGTTTGGCGAAACTCTGAAGTCCAAGAATCCTGTTGCTCAGGTAAATGAGCTACTTGCTAAAATTATAGCCTACAACCTGACAGTAGTGATTCATGAGATGTACGAAAACGGGATAAATCCAGACTTCTTACACATAGGTCAAGCTAAGGAGATATCAAACATATGAGTGATATATATAATTTAATGGCCGAAGAAGCGCGGCAATCATTTTTTCAACTTGAGAATATAACGGCAGCACTCGACTCAAAGGCGTTTGGCGTGGTGACCGCAGATGCACTTTTATTTTCTGTATTCGCATATATCAACACGCCTGTCTCTATTGCGCTTTTCTACGTGCCTATAGTCTTAGTTGTACTCTCCTTTATCTCATTATTGGTGAGTACATGGCCGCGTCATTTCCACAGACAATTCAGCGATGATACGATAAAAAATTATGGTACATGGGAACCAAATAGAGTGTTGGCTCAAATAGCGGCTAATTATGCCGAACTCGAACTAAATCAGTATAAAATATACAAAAATAAATTAAATTGGTTCTTCGCGGGACTAGTATTAATGGTCTTTGCTATGGTATGTGAAATAGCGGTTTTCGCCTATGTTACCGTTGACCCTTAGGAACACTTTTCTTCTCAATGACAGTACTGTAGTTATTGGGGTCGGGTTTTACAGTTATATCCCCAATTTTATACCCAGCATTTAAGGAAGATCTGGTTGCCGCTGGTTTGTCTTTATCGCCCAAGCATATCACCAAAAAATCGTTCTTACTATTAGTCCATTAAACTTTCGACATAAGATGGCTCGCGCCTAAAGCACCATCTGTCCGCACGAGGTTAGATTAATATCACAATGTCCATTCGGACGCTTTAAATTTATAATAGTTGCATCTATAAGTCAAAACGGATATTAGTACTACCTGCACCCAAAGTCAGGCGAAAAAGGTACATTAGGTGCAAAGCCTGACTGGGCAGAAGCCTTAAGTAGAACTGGACAGTTTTATCCCGCCATAAGTGGACAGTTTTATCCCGGCGTTGACAAAGTACAGATGCTCATAAGTATATTATACAAAATGAATGATCTTTTAACCTCTGAAACCATTCCCACTCGAGAAGATGCCCGAACCGTCTCACCAAAAATGCGCTTGATCGATGAGAAGAAGCCTTCAACCGCCCATCTTCTACCGTACTGATGCATTTGCTTCCAACCCTTGTAGCCCATTTTTTTGAATTCTAAAACAGCAGTTGATCTGGAAGATGCATCTTTGCCCACTATTGCATTCTCTCTGATCTTAATCCCTGGACAATCCACACCTTTCGATTTCATAAATTCAAATGCGTCACTTGTGTCATATGCGCCATCCATCAATCCTTCCTCAATATTTACGTCTTTCAACAAAGGGCGCAAAACCTCGCTATCCGAGGTATTTTCTTCTGTAACTTCCATAGACAATAACCTCTTTGATTCAACATCAACTGCCACATGAACTTTAAGCCATCCTCGCCGCTGCTTTCCGTGTTTTTCGCGCATCCAATCCTCCCTATTTGTTACCTTTATCCCAGTTGAATCGACTGCAACAACAGCGTCGTTCTCTGGTATCTCTATTTCGAGTTTCTGCTTCGAGATTCGTTTATGGAGGGTGGTATAATCTGCGGCCACTAATCCTGGTTCATAGGTCGAAAGTCGTCCAATAAATCCTTCGAGTTGACGATATGGCAATCTAAGGAAAGAGTATATTATTGATGCAAAAGTTATAAAAGTGTCTGGGTATTTGTAGGGAGCACCTGTTTTCTTTCTATTCATTTCTCTCAATTCCCAACTCCAGTTCTTCACACAACTCAAATCAAGATAGAATTCACCTCTTCGAACGAGTTGGGCATTATATTCTGGCCAGTCTCTATTATCTATGTAATCCATGACATAATAATTATATTTAAACTATTTAAGCTTAATCGACACAGCAGAATCTATAAATATTGCTATTAAAGCGTGTATCGAATTGGTCAACAAATTTGAAAAATCTTTATAAATTGTCTATTCCTGTTTTATGCAGAGCAAGTGGACTTTAGAAACCTATAGGAATATTTTAGAAAAATCTTGATGATATAATTTACAATAATGAATGAGAAGAATTGTTCAACATACAGACAATTGGTCAACAAAATATCACTAAACAAAACATTTATATATCAATAAGTGCCAATGGTTATTGGCTGAGATTCATTCTCAGTCAATACGAACGGAGGTACAAAAAAATGAAAGTATTTGATGTGAGCGCCGAATCGACCGTGGGACCATGTTACGGCAGCTGCTGGCCGTTTTGCCTAGATGCGTCAGCCGGAGATGAGCCACGCTTCGATACGTATACTGTAGAGATGGTTAGACAAACCTAAAATGCAGTAGGCGTTGGGAAGATATATCTTCTATTTTGAAGGTATATCTTCTGTAGTTTCCAAGTTTTTGATTTTGCATACGCAATGCAGTAGAGAGGTAAAGCAAATGTTATTAAATAACAAGATATTAGCACAAAAAAGATATCTATCACTGGTCAATTATGTGGGAATCGGATTCAGTTTATAAAGTTGGTGGTTGAAATGAAAAACTTGGAAAGTACAGGTATATCTTCTATATTTTTATATGTTTTATTTTATTCGAATATGCGTTATGGATTGTACCATCGTTTTGAGGACGAAAATTTTCAGCATAAATTATATTGCTGTCTTTTTCTATTTCGTTCTCGTTATGAGTAATAATTATTATTGTTCTTTCATTCTTTAGGCTTTTAATAACATTGTTGATTGAGTTCCTTGAGGCTATGTCTATAGATTTGGTTACCTCGTCTAACAAAATGATGGGAGAATTCTTTAAGATTGCTCTAGCCAAAGCAACCTTCTGCTTTTCTCCACTGGATAACATCAATCCGTTCTCTCCGATCTTCGTTTGATAGCCTTGGGGTAGTTCCGTAACGAATTCATGGACTTGAACTAATTTTGCGGCGCGAACGACTTCAGCTTGGGACGCCGAGAGCCTACCTATTTGGATGTTTTCATAAATTGATCCATCGAATAAATATGCCTCTGAAAAGATCATGGAAATATTTTTCCTTAAATCATCTCTTTTAACCTTGGAGATCTCTTGCCCATCTATTGTAATGCTTCCTTTATCTGTGAAGTAGATGGAACATAGCAATTTAAGAATTGTCGATTTCCCAGTGCCGTTACCCCCAACGATATAGTTCAAGCCTTTCTTGAAGGTGGCATTGAATCCTTGAAGGATGGGTCTATTATTGTAGGAAAACCAGACATTGTCGAATTTTATTATACCATTTTTTATAATCAAATCCACATCACCTTTGCTATCTGGTTCTAGCTGGAATACCTCATAGATCCTATCGAAAGCTGGCAAGGAGCTTTTATAAGCAGTCCATAAATAAGACAACTGTGTAATAGGTCCAACGAAAAGAGCTACATAACTCATAAAAGCTGTAAACGTGCCCAAGGTTAGAGACCCCTGCATTACCATGGGCCCTCCTAAAGAAATTAAGAGAATCATAGGTATGCCGTATATCAAAGAACCAATAGAAGAGCTTAAAGAGGATATTTTGGTGTAATCGATGGTGGAATCGTAATATTTCTTCATTTGTTCGCTAAATTTGCTTTTCGACCAAGTTTCTAATCCGAAAACTTTTATCACAGGCATCATGGAAAAATTTTCTTTTAGAAACGAGAATATTGACGCATTGTTCACTAGAGATGCCCTCTGAGTACGCTCTAATTTCTTTCCGAAAAATGAAGATGATAAGAAAAAAAGTAAAGTAGGAGTCATAATAACAAGTGAAAGTCGTAAGTCTAGGAAAAGCATTATGACAAATGGTATAATGATACGTACTGTACTTAAAATAACTTCGGGCACAATATGGGTATATATGCTCGCGGCTAATTTCGTATTGCTCATAATGCGGCTAATCAAATCTCCGATCATTATCTCCTGCGTCTTTCTTATAGATCCGAGTTGAATTGTATTAAAGGATTCTTCTGCGATATCTCTGAATAAAATTAAATCCAATTTTCCTCTTATATAGTTGGAGAGGAAGCCTGAGAGAGAGGAAACAATATATATCCCTATAGTTCCTAAAAGAATATATTTAAATAGTTCTGTTTTTTTATCTATAAAAACGTCATCAATTAAGGATTTTGTAAGCAAAGGGCTGATGAAAGAGAAAAGCATGCTCATGGAGTTAAGTACAAGAATAAATATGATAGTTGCTAAATGTGGCCGAAGGAACCTCTTGGAGAAATACTCAAAGCTATTTTCTTTCATATAATGTCCTTATTCCCAATCCGATGAATCGACCAATTTTAAATTGCCATTGGTGCGTTACATTGCAAATAGTATGATGCATTGCAGACAGTTTGACTTATAAATGGTTTAAGTCTTGTTTTATCCGTTATCTCAATTTTCAATATATCTTTAGTCTTCATATCCACAGCTAAATACACTTTTATCCAACCCCAAGGGCTTATCCAAGTCCCCTCCCTCCACTCGTCGCGGTTAACAACTTTGATTCCAGAGGAATCAACATATATGACTGGTTCATCGAAATCTATAGTATCTTTTAGATTTATGTTAAGTTTAGCTGCTCTCTTCCATATATTGGTATAATCAGTAGGTTGGATCTTAGGTATAGATTCAGATATCCTGTAGAGAAACTCTTCTATACGTCTATATGGCAAATGAAATATAACATGCATATGAATTAACGCCTCAATAAACGACCAAGGCAACTCGAATTTTCTGCCGACTTTACCCTGATTTAGCTCCTCTAGATTTGCATCCCAACTCTCAAGGAAATCTAAGGTAAAATATAACTCACCACGTTTGACCAAGGATTTGCTATGCGTTTGACTATTATGTTTATTCTTTAACTTGGTACCATACATATTTTTCACCACTATTTTATTTATTGCCAGGTCCCTCTTTTTGGATCGTAACTACATAATATTTTACTATCTAATCTGCCACTCAGATGTTCTTCAATAGATCTGCAGTCAGTACATGCATACCTGAATTCACAAAATTTGCATTTTTCTACCTTATCTAAGTTTAAATTCCAAAATTTATAGATACCTTCATCTTTGTTTTCAAAGATGGTATAGAGTTCTTTATTTTTAATATTACCAAGTTTATGGTTTCTCATTGTTGGACATGGAATGATATCCCCATTGTAGCATATTGCTAATGTATGTCCAAGACACGGATGATACTTCATATTATTCAAAAAATTATACATATTTAATGACATGTTTCTTTCAGATATTATTGGCAAAATATTCGTTAAATGATTCGTATCTTGAATGATGAGGTCTATTACTATGTTTTTATTTGAAGTTCTATCGATAGTTATATTTTTCAAATCTTCAGGCTTTACTGGTAAGAGAATAGTGTGAGCATTAGGCAATATATCTTTAAAGTCTTCGCATTGGATAATCAGTTCTGCCTTATTTTCTAAATCGTTCATTATACGTTCGGATATGCTTTGTTGATGAAGCGTTATATAGATATACTTAAACATATCTTTTGCATAATTCAAAATGGACATAGTTTTATCCCATGATAAAGTTAAGTCACCACCTTTAAGAAAAATCGCTTTACAATCGAGGTTATTAAGCTCTTCTATGAGTTTTTTCCATCTTTTTAATGTCAGAGCTTCTCCATTTTCTTTCCATTTGTTGCAGCCTATACATCCTAGACTTCTTTTTATTCCATAATATCCACAGAACCAGCAAGTTCTGTTGCATGAGTTATTTATTTCTAGATATGCCTTTTGAAGTTGTGGGAACGAGTTCGAACGTTCTAATAAGGGCGAACCTATATCTAATTTTCGCATATATATTCTATTTTCGTATATATTCCCTATGCAACGGTTTTTGAGATCTTTTAAAAGATCTTCATTGCTAGAAATAAGTTCGTTTCTTTCACATGATGCTATCAATTTGGTCTCTTGAGGATTTAAAGAATATGCCTTTCCATCTATTAGATCAAAGATGGCTCCACACTCTTCGCCTCTTATAAAATAACATTCTGGGTTAAGCCTAAAATACATTTTCGTTCCTCCGTTTAAGACTTTCAATAGCTTTTGGATTTAGTTCTCCGATAGTGAATGCACGAGCAAGCAACTCTTTTTGGTTTAATTCTTCGTCTAAACATATTTTTGAAGTGTATAGAAACTCTTTATCTGTTGTTAAGTATTGATAGCACTTGTTACACATTCGCTTCATGTTGCAGGTTGGGCATTTATCCATATGTTGAATATATTCCTCCAACATTCTACCAATTTTTTCGAAATTTAACCCCTCTCTTACGCTTCCTATAGGGAAACCTCGGTATATCCTTTCACATGCATGAAAATTTCCATCTACATCTGCAAATATACTTGTACCAGGTATACATGCACCCGTGTATGGCATTATAGAATAGCGAGGAAGAACTTGAAACGGTGCATAAATACATACCGTAGCAGCTTTACCAAATAGTGTATCGAAGAATGAAGGCTTCTTTTTTTCTATTCGATGATCAGTATTATTTATATAACATTTTTTAGCCCACTCTAGTTGTTTCCGAAATAGATAATAATCATTTTCTGAAAATTGCTCAAAATACTTACATCCCTCGAATTTACCGACCATTGTGGCACTTACGATAGGCGGAATATCGCTTCTATTGAAAAATGCTTCCAATTTAAATAAATCTGTTCTTAAATCGAAAACGGCTATAGATCGAATTTTTCCTCGTCCTGTATCCCCTATGGAATCAATATTTTGCATAATGTCCTTAAAGGTCCCATTCCCATTGCCGTATATCCTAAGCCGATCATGTTCCTCCTCTGGTCCGCATATACTAACAGCTATATTGAAATTGTGCTGTATAAGCCATTCTGCTTTTTCTTTATTTAATAAACTACCATTCGTAGTAATAGTATAAATTACTTCATAATTGTTATATTTCCTATTTATATAATTTACACTATCTTTAATTAATTCAAAATTCAATAATGGTTCTCCACCATAAAATGAGACAGCAGGCTTCCTTAAGGGATTATATCTTTTTCCTTCTTTTATTAAAGAAAAATAGCAATCAATTGCATCTATTGCAGTATCAATATCCATATATTTATTTGAATGCTTGCGGGAATAAATATAATTATCTGAAAAGACACAATAGACGCACCTAAAGTTGCAATCCTCTGTTGCTTCTAACGTGAGCTGGTTAAGGCCATCCTTTAGTATAGCTCTCTTTAAACTTGGACTTATTAAATCTCTATCTATTTGAGCATTATGTTTAATTTTCATTAATTTTTTAGCCCAATTATAATAAAATTCGATCTCATTTACCTCGAAATCATTTTTAAACTTTTCAATTATATCCTCCTTCGAAATTTGGTTTTTATTGGAAATCTCATCTATTATAGCATTGATAATCGGAGAATATGGAATAAATAGACCAATTTCATCCTCCCATGCGTACTTATTTCCATTCGAAGTCTCAAATTCTAACATTATCTCTCACCTACTGGTTTAGTCAACCCTGTGTTCTCCAAGCTGTCATAATATACATGGTATTTGGATATGACTTAAGGCCTGAGCACATTTATCCCGCCATAATCGAGCATTTCTAGACTGCCATTGACATTCTGTGGCCTAAACTAGCCCAGCAGGCTACCATAGTTACACATACTGCAGAACACGCCATATTCGGACCCCCTACATCACCCTGCATTCCTTCAAAGATTTCCACGTCCTTTCACACTCCATCCTTTGGTCGGGGTTTAACCCCTGCCAAACTATCCTATTGTCGCACTCCTATATAAATTTAATTTTTTACATAAAATGTAAAAACGATCTATTTAAATAAAGGCGATTTTAAAGTCAAAATTTCTCCGATTAATATAGTTTTTACATTTCACATGTAAAATGTAAAATCTTACGTAAAATCTCATCCAAATCCAAATAGAAATAAAGCCTTAAAAGTAAAATAAATGGTTATTAGAACTTCTTTCCTCATGAGTTTTCACATTTCACGTCAAAAACTCAATAGGTGCTAGAAGTCCTTTACCCATCACTTGAGTATCAACATTTTCTCCCCTCTCTGCGCGCCTTGACACCTCTGGATCTCAAAGCATCGCTTATCAAGACACTTCACCAGGCGCGTAAACTGCGAGGGGCTAAGCCCCAGATCGCTTTGAAGCTGCTTGAAGGCCTGCGATCCCCCATAACCCTTTAAAAGCTCCTCAAGCCTCTTGATCCTGTGTGCCGTCGCTCTGCCATGAGAAGTCCTCT
>Ga0116185_1003683_pt1 | contig 13030 bp, 10 predicted proteins | sample AD_JPNNA7_MetaG_FD_89754 | JGI IMG/M metagenome (GOLD analysis project Ga0116185, IMG submission 89754) | Active sludge microbial communities of municipal wastewater-treating anaerobic digesters from Japan - AD_JPNNA7_MetaG | ecosystem: Engineered > Bioreactor > Anaerobic > Digestate | place... | reverse complement strand
GTTGAAAATCAAAAATGTCAAAATTTAACTTCTGATGCTCTGCACTTTTTGCTTTAGGGATAGCAACCACGTTTTTTTGCTGGATTAACCAACGGAGCATAACTTGTGGAACTGTTTTCTCATATTTGCTAGCAATTTTTTCCAAGGTTGGATTATTAAGGTCCCGACCCGGGCAATGGGACAGTAAGCAGTTAATGAAATATTATTTTTTTGACAGTAACTCAATATGGAATTTTGGTCGAGAAAGGGATGGTATTCAACCTGGACATTGATTATAGGCAAAAAAGATATTTTTTGGGCTTTCATGAGAAGATCTTTATTAAAATTGCTTAGTCCAATAAATTTTAGCATCTCCTTATTTTTTAGATAGTTCATCGCTTTAAAAGTCTCAGATAAGGAGATATTTGGGTTCGGCCAATGAATGAGTAACAAGTCAACATAATCGGTTTTCAGTTTTTTTAAACTATTTTCTAAAGAAAGGATTACATCTTGGTATTGAAGATGAGTGGACCAAACTTTGGTAGTTAGAAATATTTCGTTACGAGGAACCAACGATTGAGCTATGGCTTCCCCAATTTCACTCTCGTTTTCATACATTTCAGCAGTATCGATATGTCGGTAACCAATCTCAAGGGCAGAAATGGTTGCTTCAAAACATTCTTTCCCTCTCAAATTCCAAGTTCCAAGACCAATCACTGGCATTTTCATTTCAAATATTTCAATAAATTCCATCCCGTTTCCTCCTTCTTGCTAAATTTTTATTCTGGCATAGTATTGTCAAGAATCGCAATGGTCTATCAAATTTATACCGAGGCTTTATATAACTTTGGATTCATAACCGGCATTTTTAATTGCCGAAATCAGGGATTGAGGCGTAACTCCATCTTTGACGGTTATATCGGCTTCACCCTTTTTTAAATCGACACTAACAGCCAAAACACCAGGAACTTCCTGAAGCGCTTTTTGTACTCTCGCGACACAATGTTGGCAACTCATGCCTTCGATTTTTAATTTCATTTAAAACACCCCAGAATTTTAAAATATTAGTTTTAAATAATATGGAAAATTTATTTAAAAATTAGTATTTAATCGGAAACGATCCATCATTTGTTGGAAAATTGGTTGATAAACTTGGTACCTATTAGATTCTGCAGTGAAGGTTAAAATATATCCTTTATTTCCTTGAACCAAATAAACTTGTGAAAAAGTCAGGTTTTTTCCGCTTTGAGAACGACTATAAATTAGTATTTTGCTGGGAACGCCCGAAACAAAACGATCATAATTCCCTAAAAATTGGATATCGGGGAAAGCTTTTAATTGATTGATATTCCATTGGTAATAATCAGCTAATTGAACTGGGGATTGATAGGTTTCAACAATAACATTTAGATTTTCACGAAAACTATCATTTTGACTGTCTGTTGGGGCAAGGAAGCCATTGATAATCTGGTTTTGATAATTCTGGGTAACCGGTTCCCAATTGGAAGGATAACTAACAAAAAATCTATGTGAAGAATCCTCAAAAATTTTAAAATCCACAGCTGATAATTGAGCCAAAGAAATTGGATTAGGTCTTTTATTATTAATAATATCTATCACTCTTTGACTGGGAATAGCAAAATTAAGATTTTCTCCGTGAAAATAGACATAAAAAGCAATAGCGATTACTTCACCCTGCATATTCATCACTGGACTCCCGCTGGAACCAGGAGAAACCGGAGCGGTTATTTGTATGACTTCTCCATTTGAGTATTCGGGAATATTTCTTATTGCAGCAATAATTCCATCCGATACGCTAAACTCAAGAGCTAAAGGATTTCCCATGACCAATACCCTTTCACCAATTTCAGGGGTTGAATGAGAAATTGGAAGACCTTGAACTGAATCATTTCGGATATCTACTGAAAGTAAAGCCAAGTCACTTTCTTTGCTTCCACCTAGAGCCTCTTTTACTAAATAGGAATTACCTTCAAAGGTTTTTACCACGGCACTATGAGCACTTTCAATAACGTGCCAATTGGTGATGACATCTCCTTGGTTATTTATAAAGAAGCCACTTCCTTGCATTAAGCTTTGACCTTGATTATTAAATGTATAGATAGCCACAATCGTAGGTTTTACTTTTTTTACCAGAGAAACTAGATCGGCTTGGGAAAAGGATATGTTTGATAAAATGAACAAGACAATTAAAATTAATACTATTCGGAACAAATATTTTTTCACAATTTCACCCTCCTATGTCCCATGAATGAATACTTATAATTCTATTATAGAGGATTGATTTGTGAATTGCTCATTTGTAATACGGGTTTGCTTATGATATTCTCAAATGTTATCTAAATATAAAATATTTTATCTAAAGAGTCATCGAAACATAAGGAAGATATGGAATTTCTTTTTATTAATTCAGATAGGTAAATTTATCCTTTAAAATTATTCCAATACCGAACTTGTTACCCCCAATGAGGTGATGATCAATCATGACATATCGAGGATTTAGCAAAAAGAGGAATATCTTCATTCCTCTTTTAGTTTGCATCGGATATTTTCTCATCTTTTCTCCTTTTAATGCCGATGCCAGTGATACTGGAGAAAAGGAGATCAGGTTGACCCTATCCCAGGTGGTCGAATTCGCCCTTGCTACTGATAGCCAGATCTTGGATGCCCAGGATAACGTCAAAATCGCCCAATCGAATCGTCGTATTGCTCAAAAAGAAAAAGGCTTCAACCCCACCGTTCAAGTCACTGGAGATATAGCCTTAGTTGGAGAGGCAGAATCAAATGCTCTCCTTTCAATCAGTGACTCGATTGCCCTGAATGAGACCTCCAGTGACCTTGCCAACCAATTGGAGCAGGCTGACCTCGCCCTCAACCAAGCCCAGAATGCTCTCAAGAATGCCCAGGAGAATACCAAACTGAAAGCCATCACCGCTTACCTGGAAGTCCTCAAAGCTGAATGGACCATCGAGATGGCCCAGCGCACTCTTGAGCAAGCTCATACTCTCCAGGCTGATATAGAAAACCAGTACCAATTAGGAATGGCCTCATCGGTGGACCTCCTCAAGGCCAAACAAACCGTAGAAAGAGCCCGGATCAACCTCGATCAATCCAACCAAAGTTTGCTTTTCAAAAAACAGCAGCTCAATCAAATGCTCGGGTACCCGCTCGATACCCCAATCACTCTCGAAAAGGATTTTCCTTACCAGCCACTGGAGGAGGAATTGGATCAGTTCACCACCCACGCTCAATCTGACCATACTGACCTCAAGGACTTACTCTGGCAAAGAGAAATCGAGACTATCACCTTGAAGCAGATTGAACGGAACCGTCAGGCCAAAATTCATCTCATTGGATCCTATGTTGAAGAAAACTATGCGGTCCGGTTTGACCTGCAAAGCCCCGATTGGATCCTAGATTGGAAGGTCACCGGTCAGCTCTCGGAAGGGGAGGATACCTTTTCAACCAGCGCCATCAATCAAGACCCGTTTACTCCTTCGGCATCCGGCTGGGGACTGGGATTAGAAGTAACCTGGATTCCCTTTGATGGGGGGATCTCCCAAGAACGAAAACAACAACAGGAAATCATCCTGGCCCAGATCGAGAGAAAGTTGCAGGCTCTGCCTGATTCAATCACCCTTGAGGTATTGGATGCTTACCAGCTCTTCATCCAATCCGATCAGGATACTCTCACTGCTCAGTTAGAGATGCAAATTGCTGAAGAAACCTACCGACTCCAATCCCAGCAGTATCAGGCTGGTTTTATCACCGACCGAACCCTCAAGGAGAGTGAATTGACTCTGGAGAGTGCCAAGCTCGATTACCAGAAGGCGGTCTATGGGTTTATCCTCTCGAAGGCCCAACTCTACCAGATAGCTGGGAAGGAGATTATTGTTGAGGAACTGTAATTCCCTTTGCAACATAAAACAGAATAGTTATTAAGTAATCATAAATAATCGAATTTAAATATTTTTTTATAACGGAGTTTAATAATGTTTAATAGCGAATTGAATAAACCGATTATTATAGTTGAAGAGTTAACTAAAATTTATAAGATGGATTCATTTGAACTGAAAGCCCTTCAGAATGTTTCTTTTAAAGTTTATTCTGGAGAGTTTGTATCGGTTATGGGTCCATCTGGTTCAGGAAAATCAACCTTAATGAATCTCTTGGGGTGCCTTGATACCCCAACCAGTGGTCGATACTTACTAGATCAACAAGATGTATCAAAATTAAAGGATAATACTTTGGCAACCTTTCGAAATAAAAAAATAGGTTTTGTTTTTCAGAGCTTCAATTTACTTCCAAAATTGGATGCATTTCAAAATGTGGAATTACCTTTGATTTATGCAGGTGTATCGAGAGTTGAACGATATGAAATAGTTAAAAAATTTTTAACAAAAGTGGGGTTAGAAGATCGAATGCACCATCGGCCTAACCAGCTCTCTGGTGGACAAACCCAGCGGGTTGCTATTGCTCGAGCTTTGGTTAACGATCCGTCTATAATACTTGCCGATGAACCCACCGGAAATCTTGACACTCGCTCAGGCGAAGAGATCATGCAAATATTTCAAACTCTTAATGATGAAGGAAAAACCATAATTTTGGTCACCCATGAACATGATATATCCCTTCATACCAAAAGAATCCTTTCTTTTCGTGATGGCCAATTGGTTGGAGACGAAAAAGTAGAGAACCCGGTTCGAGCCGAAGATAGTCTTAAGACTTATACGGATCAAGAAGAAAAACAGAAACTTGAAGAAAGTCAATTATCTACCAAAAGTTAACCGAGAATAAATTTTCTTATCTTTTTAAGAATTGAACCTCAGGCCAATTTAACAGCACCTAGTGAAGATGAAAATACCTATTTAAAGCCGTCATTGCGAAGAATTCAACCGGTTTTTGGTTGGAAGACGTGGCAATCACAACTGACGCTGCAAACGTCATCTTAGGTTTTATATACAGAAGCCATAAGGATCTCATTTTTTCGTGTTTTTAATCTTTTTCTCAGGGTAACCAAGAATAAACGAAAGAGACCCTCCCCGCCGTAAAACGACACCCCTCCGAGGAGGAGAATTGTTGAATTCATTCCACCGTTGGGGAAGATTCAAGGGGGCGTGCCCTTCTCGTTTTTTTGATTTCTTTTTACTTTTTTTATTTTTTCAGGATAGACCCTCGTGCCACTTTGGTGACTCCAGATGGGGATGAAAATATGTATATGCCGAACAAATTCCCCCTTTTCTAAAGGAGGTAAGGGGGATTTGAATTTTTTCCTGTTCCGTCATGGTGAGGAGCAAAGCAACCTGGCAATCTCATCCTTAAAGTTTTTATAAAGAAGAAATTATAAAAAGATGAGACCCTCATGCCCTCAAAAAGCGAGGGCTCAGGATGATGGCATTTTTAATCATTAATGTATTTTCAGGATAGAATAAAATATTATTGAGTTACTCTTAGGAGGTGTGAAAAAATGTTAGGTGGTCACCAATCAAGAAAGCAATTTAAACAATTATTTTTAGTAAGTGCGATTTTTTTAGGGCTGGTTTTTATACTCCCTTTTGGAGTTTTTGCTGAAGAAACAAACAGTCCCCCTCTCACTCTCCCTGAAGCAGTAAAAATTGCGCTGGAAAACGGAAATGAAATGAAAAAAGTTCAATTTGATTTGCAGCAGAGTGAATTAAACTACAAAAAAACTAAAGCTGATTTACTTTTGGCTCCTTCGGTATTGAGCGATCTGTCCAATGAAACCGCACTATTAGTTGCCCAACGGAATTATGAAATTACTCGTTCCAATCAAATCCAGGTGGTCGAAGAAGCTTATTACAATATTCTCAAGCTCCAACGATCAGTGGTTTTAGCTCAAGATAATATTAATCGTTCTCAAAAGCAATTGGAAAATGTAAAAGCTAAATATTCATTAGGAATGGTTGCTCAGATTGATGTAATCTCAGCGGAATATGAATTGTCAAAAGCCCAGTCAGACCTTTTAAATGCAGAAAGTAATTTACAGATAGCCAAAATGAATTTTAACCAGCTTTTGGGGAAAGACCTAAATAGTCCTGTAGATTTGGCAAGTGAATTGATTTTTAATCCCTCAAATATTGATTTGAAGGAAAGCGTTGAATATGCTTTGAAACATCGTCTAGAAATTAAAAAAGCTGAGGATGAAGTAGTTTTAAAAACCAAAGAGGTTCAGGTTAATACTAATGATTACACACCGGTTATCAGCCAGCAACTATCTCATATAGGATTACAGATTTCATTAGTTAACCTTGAAAACATTAAAAATAGCATTCAAGTTGAGTTGAAACAAAACTATGAAGTGCTAAGAACTGCAGAACGAGCTGTTCCACTGCAGGAGAAAAGTTTAACCCGGGCTAATGAATACCTGAAAATAGCAGAAGCACGATATGATGCCGGAGTTATTACCAGCATTGAACTTATTGATGCTCGAAACGAAGCATTTCAAGCAGAAAACGCTTATTTACAAGCGGTATTTGATTATAATGTTGCCAAATCAAAATTTTATAATTCTTTAGGAATGTCATTAGAAGAGCGGATGAAAGTATTTTATGAGGAGGGATCGGAAACAGTTCGTCAAAAACAAGAAGCTGGAGAAGAAACAGAATCATCTACTGATTAAAAATTATGAGAATGGAGGAAAAATATGGCAGGTGTTGTTGGAATATATCAAGGGAATCAAATCTCTCTGATTGAAAAACTTTTACCAGAAATTGCTTATCGAGGTAAATCGGGGAAGACACTTTTCCAAAACGGTTATTGTTCGCTCGGAATGATATGGAATGATTCCCAAGCGCCTCCCTTAAAATCGGGGAAAAATGAAATAATTTATGAGGATCAGGGTGGCGATGGGCGTTCAGTGAAAATTGTTTTAAGTCAGGAAAACATTGTTCTTTCTCGTGACTTTCTTGGTATTGCACCACTCTACTATGGTTGGAAAGATAATGAGTTCTTACTATTCTCTTCGGAAGTAAAACCTTTAATAAACCTAGTTCCAAAAGTCAACGAGCTTTTACCCGGACATGTATTTAATGGAAAAAACTCTGTGCCTCAAATTACATTACCGCAAGAATCAGTAACTAAAGATGACCCCAGTCAAATAGCTAAAAAGCTTTATAAGCTTTTATCTGAAGCAGTTCAAAAATGTATTTCAGCTCAGAAAATTGGATCTTTGCTGTCGGGAGGTTTAGATTCAAGTGCTATATCAGCCATTGCACGCCATGATATAAATACATTTCATACTTTTGCCGCAGGAGTGAATTCGGCTCCAGACCTTTTATATGCTCGTAAGGTTGCAGAACATATCGGTTCCATTCACCACGAAATGGTTGTAACTCAGCAAGATTTAATAACAATATTACCAGAAGTTATTTATCATCTTGAGTCGTTTGATCCGCTATTGGTCCGATCGAGTGTAACCAATTATTTAGTCGCCCGTTTAGCGGCTGAATATGTTCCTGCGGTTTTTTCCGGTGAAGGCGGGGATGAATTGTTTGCTGGTTATGAATATTTAAAATCAATCCCTCCCGAAGAGTTGACCGATGAATTAAGAGATATCACGCTTCGCCTTCACAACACGGCCTTGCAGAGGGTAGATCGTTGTGCATCGGCCTTTGGAATTATAGCTTATATACCTTTTCTTCACCCCGATGTTGTCCGTTTTGCTTTAAGTATTCCTCAGCAATATAAAATAAAAAACCAAGAAGAGAAATGGATTTTGCGATGTGCATTGGAAAATAAACTCCCAAATCATGTTCTTCATAGGAGGAAAGCCAAATTTTGGGAGGGAGCTGGGGTTAATGAAATATTAGCCTCCTATGCAGAAGAGAAAATTTCAGCATCAGAATTTGAAGAAGAGCATATTCTGCCCAATGGGTGGAAAATAAAGTCTCGGGAAGAATACCTTTATTATAAAATATTTATAGATTGTTTTGGTGAAATGAACTATCTTGATTGGATGGGTCGGTCAAAAACCTATTCTGAAAATTGACTTTTTTGTTTTTTTAAAAAAAGTGTTTTCCCACTAAAGATACATTAAACTTCTTCAAGGAGAACTATGAAAGCTCCCCTTCTATCCCGAAAATACCATCAAATGAATTCCCCCATTGAGGGGGGTTAGGGGGGTGTGCCCTTAATCCGTCATCCTGAGCCCTCGTTTTTCGAGGGCGTGAGAATCTCATCTGGCGCAGCCGGCGTCATCCTGAGGCTTCGTATTCAGAAGCCGTGAGGATCTCATCTTTTTGTTTTTTATTCCTAAAAAAAATAAAAAAAAGGATACCAAGATTTATACTACTAAAAAAGGATTTTACTTATTGAAATCTCCCCTCGTTTTGAATTCCTTCTCAAAAGGGTTTAATAACCATTAAAAAATCAGATAGTAAATATTTAAGAAAGTGGTAATATGATTCATAAAAATTCATTACTATCACGGAGAATTTTCCATGGACAGTACCAATTTTACTCAAGATGAATTGGATGGTTCCCTTCAAAGTGGAGAAAATCAAGCTATTAAAAAAAATGACCAGGAAGAACTATTTCATATATTCACGTATAGTGAAAATCAATACCGAGAAATTAAAATAAAAGAGGCAGATGAAATAGACGATTTAAGAGATAGTCAGTCAATAACCTGGATTAATGTTGATGGTATCTGTCAGGAAAATATTTTAACCAAGATTGGATCGATATTTGGTATACATCATCTCGTGTTGGAAGATATACTCGACACTACCCAACGCCCAAAAGTCGAAGATTATGAAAATTATCTCTATATTGTTGTAAAAATGATATATAGCCAGAACCAGTCGGATGAAATCATTTCAGAACAGGTGAGTCTTATATTAGGAGACAAATTTGTTATCTCTTTTCAAGAAGAAAAAAAAGGAGATGTTTTCGAAGAGATAAGAAATCGCATTCGTCTCGGTAGGGGTCGGTTGAGAAAAGCAGGAGCCGATTATTTGGTTTACGCTCTCCTGGATGCGATCGTCGATAATTATTTTCTCATGGTGGAACAAATCGGGGATCAATTAGAAGAATTAGAAGATGAATTGGTTGACCATCCTTCCTCAAAAATTTTACCGAGGATTCATTTTTTAAAAAGGAATATGATATTTTTTCGAACCTCTATTTGGCCCATGCGTGAAGTGATCGGTTCTTTAGAAAGACGTGAGTTTCCCTTTATTGAAAAATCCACCGTCGTTTATTTACGGGATATATATGACCATATTACTCAACTTATCGATACAATTGAAACTGATCGAGAATTAATTTCCAGTATGATTGATATTTACCTATCGAGTATCAATAATCGTTTAAATGAAGTAATGAAAGTTCTAACCATGATTGCTACCATTTTTATGCCCCTTTCTTTTATCGCAGGAATCTATGGCATGAACTTTCGTTTTATGCCTGAACTGTATTGGAAATGGGGGTATGCAATTACCTTGTTCACCATGGGAGGAATAGCGTTGATTATGTTATTTTTCTTTAAAAAGAAGAAATGGCTATGAGAGAATTATTCATTTTTCTTTTGGATTTAAGGATTCAAAATATGTTTTTGTATAAAACTTTAAATAAGCATTTGTAACCTGTGAGGAGGTTCTATTATTTATGAAAGAAGAGTCATCAAAAGGGACTCCCCCTTTAATCCGGAAAAAAGGTGGGAGTAAAATGCAAAAATCTTTAGGACCGGTCATTAATTTAGAGGAGCATGTTTACCCTGATTGGTGGCGAAGAATATTTAATTCAATTTATTTAAAAACCGATGCCGATGTTGTTGAAGATAGTGAAATAACCCGCAAAGAGGTCAATTTGTTTATCGAAGCTGTTTCACTATCTCCTGATGATAAAATATTAGATCTTTGCTGTGGTCAGGGAAGGCATTCTTTAGAGTTAGCACGACGAAACATGAAAAATATCTATGCATTAGACCGCTCCCATTACTTAATACAGAAAGCTAAAATTCAAACAAAAAAAGAGGGTTTAGGTATCCAATTTCGAGAAGGAGATGCGAGAAAACTTCCCTATTCAAGTGATTTTTTTGATGCGGTTCTTATTTTAGGAAATAGCTTTGGATATTTTGAGACTGTTCAAGATGATATTAAGGTTTTAAAAGAAATTTTCCGGGTTTTGAAGCCTTGGGGACGGTTATTAATAGATGTCGCTGATGGCGAGTTTTTAGCTGCCCATTATGAACCCCGTTCATGGGAATGGATTGACAAAAAATATTTTGTTTGTCGAGAACGATCCCTTTCGGCTGATGGTCATCGACTTATTTCTCGAGAAATAGTCAATCATGTGGATCGAGGAGTCATAGTTGATCAATTTTATGGAGAAAGACTTTACACTGAAGATGAACTCAGCCAACTCCTAAAAAATTCTGGTTTCAATGATATTGTTTTTCATGGAAAAATATCTTCAAATTCTCAAAGAAATCAAGATTTAGGTATGATGAAACAAAGAATAATCGTTAGTTCTCGAGTAAAAAAACCTTGGACCCCAGGTAAGAAAAAGTTACCACCAAGTATTCGACGAGTTGCAGTTTTATTCGGTGATCCAGGGAAGCCTGACATTTTAAAACCATCATCAGTTTTTGATGACGATGATTTTTATACCATAGACCAACTGAAATCAGCTTTGCATGAATTAAGAGAATATAGTTTTATATATCTCGATAATCATCAAAAACTGGTAAATAATCTCATTTCCCTGAGAGGGAAAATTGACTTGGTTTTTAATTTGTGTGATGAGGGTTTTAATAATGATCCTCGCATGGAGTTACATATCCCCTCTTTTTTAGAAATGATAGGAATTCCCTATACGGGATCCGGACCTCAATGTTTATCTTATTGTTATGATAAATCATTAGTAAGAGGAATGGCTCGGGAGATGAATATTCCAGTTCCGAAAGCGTTTTTTATTAAGCCGGAAGACACCATATTTGATCTCATGATAAATTTTCCGGTCATTGTAAAGCCAAATTTTGGTGATGCAAGTTTTGGAATTACCCAAAAAAGTGTAGCTTATAAAATTGAAGAATTGATGAATGCTATATCGGATATTCGTAGCCAGTTTGGTTATGATAAACCAATTTTGGTTGAAGAATTTATAACTGGTTCAGATCTTAGTTTAGGAATTATTGGGAATTCCCCCGAATCATACTTGGTACTTCCTTTATTGGAGGAAGATTATTCAGAACTACCGGTGGAATTACCAAAAATTTGTGGATATGAAGCAAAGTGGCTTCCTGACTCGCCCTATTGGAAAATTAAGTCGGTTAAAGCTAAAATTCATGAAGAGACTGAAAAATTAATCATAGGAAGTTCGTTGAAACTTTTTGAAAGATTGGAATGTCGGGATTATGTTCGTTTTGATTGGCGTTTGGATGATTTAGGGAATCCACGACTATTAGAAGTTAATCCTAACCCAGGTTGGTGTTGGGACGGGCATTTAGCTAAAATGGCAAAATTGGCTGGAATATCATATGCTGAATTGTTAGAATCAATATTAAAAGCAGCTGAGGTTCGTTTTGGGTTTAGGAGCTTAAATGGGGTAAAGAAAACTTTTAATAATGATCATCAAATAACTAATCAAGAAATAATTTTAAAATAAATATTATCAGGAGGTAGGTCATAATGAGGACTCGTCGATTAGGGAAAACCGATCTCGAATTAACGGTGATTGGATTTGGATCTTGGGCAATTGGTGGTGGAGGATGGAGACACGCCTGGGGCCCTCAAGATGACTCTGAGTCAATAACAGCCATAAAGAAAGCTTTAGATCTCGGGATAAATTGGATTGATACTGCTGCAATTTATGGTCTTGGACATTCAGAAGAAATAGTTGGGAAAGCAATCAAGGGTATTTCGAAAAAACCAATCATAGCAACAAAATGTGGTTTAGTATGGGATGAAATGAAAAATATTTCTAACCGACTTAAAAGAGAAAGCATTAAAGCTGAAGTTGAAGCAAGTTTAAGGAGATTAGATATCGGTACCATTGATCTCTATCAAATTCACTGGCCGATTCCTGATGAAGATATCGAGGAAGGTTGGGAAACAATGGCTCAATTGGTAAAAGAAGGGAAAGTTAGATATATTGGGGTATCGAATTTTAATGTATCCCAAATGAAACGAGCCCAATCAATTTATCCAATTGCATCATTACAACCTCCTTACAGCATGTTGAAAAGAGATATTGAAGAAGACATACTATCCTTCTGTAACCAAAACTCAATTGGTGTTGTTGTTTATAGCCCAATGCAAAAAGGATTACTGACCGGCAAAATGACTCGGGAACGGATTGCAAGCTTTCCGGCTGATGATCACCGAAGAAACGATCCCGAGTTTAATGAGCCATTAATTAGCTATAATCTTGAATTCGTGAATCAACTGATTCCAATCGCCAAAAAACATAATAAAACTCTTGCACAACTAGCAATTGCTTGGGCTTTGAGACGTCCTGAAGTGACGTCAGCTATTGCAGGAGCCCGACATCCGGATCAAATAGCTGAAACGGTTTTAGCGGGCGATTGGACACTTCCTCAAGAGGATATTGACAATATTGAGAAATTGTTCCGGGAGCGTAAACAAAAAATTATGAATAAATAATTACAAAAATCATAGAGGGTGAAAGCGTTACAATTGATCCGATAATTCTGCTTCGCCCTCTATCCTGAAAACACCAATATTGGTGAAAAAAGAATAAACAAAAAAAGAAAAAGGCACACCCCCCTTAGTCCCCCCTCAATGGGGGAATGAATTCAACAATTCCCCTCCTTGGGGGGTGCCGCTTTACGGCGGGGAGGGTGTTTTTTCGGTTTTTCCTCGATAACCTGAGAAAATTATAAAGAAATTTGATTAAAGTTGAGATCCTCACGCCCTCAAAAAGCGAGGGCTCAGGATGACATCGGTAGTGTTAGATGAGATTCTCACGTCGCATAAGACTCTCCTCGGAATGACGGAGAAAAATCTCCCCCTCTCCCCTTCAACCTTTATCTTGCCCGATTAGTAGCGAC
>Ga0116185_1003676_pt1 | contig 13043 bp, 10 predicted proteins | sample AD_JPNNA7_MetaG_FD_89754 | JGI IMG/M metagenome (GOLD analysis project Ga0116185, IMG submission 89754) | Active sludge microbial communities of municipal wastewater-treating anaerobic digesters from Japan - AD_JPNNA7_MetaG | ecosystem: Engineered > Bioreactor > Anaerobic > Digestate | place... | reverse complement strand
GGCGCGTTCTCGCCGCTTTCAAGCTGGGAGACAAGTAAGCCGTGCTTTTCAAGTTTGTTCAACGCGGCGTACAGCCAGCCGGGTTTGACTTTCCAGATGACTCCCAGGTTTTTATCCCACTTTTGCAGAATGTCATAACCATATTGCGGTTTTTGATAGATTAATCCCAATAAAGCATATTCAAGGTATAAAGGCAAAGCAGTTCGCGGTGACATCTGGCATCCTCTCTATTCACGTAGTGAATAGTAAACATTCTATCACAACAGCAGTAAATATTTCGCAAGGACCAAAAAGGTGAGAAGAAACGTGTCGGGTCAAAAAGAGCCTCAGCGTTGGAAAGCTTGCTGATACACGCTGAGAACGCGGGCGCGCGCCAGGTTGTGCTCCACAATTGGCAGCGGATAATCCACACCCACGCGGCAGCGGGCAGCCCCCTCCAATTCCGCGGGCATTTCCCACGGCGCGTGAATGTATTGGTCGGGCACGCCTGCCAGCTCCGGCACCCAGCGGCGCACATAAGCCCCTTGCGGGTCAAATTTGCGCCCCTGCAGAACAGGGTTGAACACGCGGAAGTAAGGCGCGGCATCTGTGCCCGTTCCGGCCGTCCACTGCCAGCCGCCGTTATTCGAAGCCGGGTCGCCGTCTATCAGCTGCTGCATGAACCAGCGTTCGCCTTCCTGCCAGTTAATCAGCAGGTGCTTGACCAGGAAAGAAGCGCAAATCATCCTGGCGCGGTTGTGCATCCAGCCAGTGATCGCCAGCTGGCGCATCCCAGCGTCCACCACCGGGTAACCGGTGCGCCCGGCCTGCCAGTCTGCCAGGTCCTGCGGGGCTGCGCGCCAGCGAATGTTTTTACCAGCCGGCACGAACGACTCGCTCAGCACCTGCGGGAAATGCCAGAGGATGGACAGGTAAAACTCCCGCCAGATGAGTTCGTTCAGCCAGGTTTCCGCGCCGGCGCGGGAATCTTCATCGCGAGCGTCCGCCATCGCGGCGCGGGCTGCCTGGGCTGCCTGGTGGGGAGAGAGCATGCCAAAGCGCAGATAAGGCGAAAGCGCAGAGGTGCCTTCCAGGTCCATGCGGTCCCGCTGGCTCCTGTACGCGTAAATCGGACCGTCCAGGAAGGATTCCAGGCGGCGCTGCGCTTCTTGTTCCCCGGCAGGGAAGTGCGCGGGGGTGGGCAGAGCGGGGATTTCCCCGGAGGCCAAAGCGGGCAGCGCTGGCAGCGAAAGCGGCTTGCCAGCCTGCGGGGATGGGAAGGGCAAAGCTTTCCAGGCGCGGCTGAAGGGGGTGAACACGGTGTAAGGGTTCCCATCGTTTTTGACCACAGCCCCAAACGCGTGCGCCCCCACCCCCGGCAGCAGGCTTAAGGTTGCGCGCGCCCCCACCGCGCGGTCGCGCTCGCGGGCGTACGGAGAGGCATCCTCTTCGGCAAAGACAGGCGCGCCGCCAAGCTCCTCCGCCAGGCGCGGGATTTCTTGTACGGGATCCCCGCGGCGGATGACCAGCCCGGAGCCCAGCGCGCGCAGGTCGGCCTGCAGGCTGCGCAAGCCGGCAAACAAAAAAGCCTGCCGACGTTCGGCGGGCCTGGCAAGCAGGGTAGGGTCCAGGACAAAAACCGGCACAAAGGCGCCGCCGGCCTCGAAGGCGGCCTGGAGGGCCAGGTTGTCGGTCAGTCTCAAATCGCGGCGAATCCACCAGATAGCCATGCGCGTCCTTTCGGCGTGGAGGTTTACCTCCTGGGCTAATTTTACCCGAGAGCGCGTCCGCCAGCACTGATGGGACCGGGCAATTTAATGGGTGGACAAAAAAGCGGGGTTTTGCTATAATCTTGGCACTTCGGGCGCGTAGCTCAGTTGGTTAGAGCGCACGGTTCACATCCGTGAGGTTCGGAGGTTCGAGCCCTCTCGCGCCCATGTTTTTTTATTTAACCCCCAGGTTTTTTCTTATCCCATCCGAGCACCCGCGGAGGGTGTAATAAAGGGTCGGAGGTTCGAGCCCTCTCGCGCCCATGTTTTTTTTATTTAACCCCCAGGTTTTTTCTTATCCCATCCGAGCACCCGCGGAGGGTGTAATAAAGGTTCGGAGGTTCGAGCCCTCTCGCGCCCATGTTACCTGCTCCTGCTGGTCTCCTGACCAGCAGTTTTATTTTCCCATCCGTGCACCCGCAGGGGGTGTCATAAAGGTTCGGGAGACGAGCCCAGCTATGTACTGCCTTCGGCTTGTCGCGCCCATGTCACCTGCTCCTGTTGGTCTCCTGACCAGCAGTTTTTTTCCCATCCGTGCACCCGCAGGGGGTGTCATAAAGGTTCGGGAGACGAGCCCAGCTATGTACTGCCTTCGGCTTGTCGCGCCCATGTCACCTGCTCCTGCTGGGCTCCTGACCAGCAGTTTTATTTTCCCATCCGTGCACCCGCAGGGGGTGTCATAAAGGTTCGGCGCGTTTTCAATCTTTATTGCCGGCCGGTCCCGCTCTCACGGCGCTATCCCCACGATAATCCGCGTCTGGGAGAAATAGCCGGCTTTCATATCGGCCGGCTCGGTGCTCAGCTGCCGCCCGCAGAAATACAGCACCAGCCCGCCCGCCTCCAACTCCGCGAAGCCGCTCTCCGGATAGGTTTCCGCCAGGTACGGCACGAGGTCCATCACATGCTCCGAAACCACCGCCACCTCCGCGGCTGGTACGCGCGCCAAAGCTGAGACCGTGCCAGTTACCTTCTCACCATTCACTTCAAAAACGACTTGGCTGCCAATCAGGCACTGCGCGGCTTTCAGGTCAAATTCCTCGGGGGTGTTCAGGCGCCCGCTTATGTGGCGCTCCATGTATTCCTGCAGCGGAAAGGCGCTTTGCACCCGGCCCAACACATCCAGGCCCGAATGCATCCACAAACCGGTGTATCCCAGGTGCTCCCAGGCGACCACATTACTCTTCCCGACCTCAAAGAGGCCGCTATCAAATATTTCCGGTGTCCAGGCATACACCGAGAAGGCAGGCAACGCGATGCGTCTCTCCTCGCAAGTCGGTGTGAAGACGGCCTTTATCTGTCCTTCCAGCCAACTGACACCGCCAAACGCATCCAGGTATCTGCTGGCGGTGGCGTCGGCTCTGGCTCTTGGGTAATTACAGCGCGCCCCAATCCGGAGCGCAAGCCCAGGCTCGGCGCGGCTTCAGTTACCATAACTGGTTGGGCTGGCTGCCCGGCAAGAAACGGGTCCCTTATTGCCGGCGCGCTCTCCACGGCAGGCGGCATCTGAGGGTTGTACTGTCGGAAGAGCACAACCCCCAGAGCAATCGCAAGGATGCCGGAGCTGATGCTGACAGCCTGCAGCAGTTTCTTCCAGAATTTAGTCATCCTGCTTTCTCAAAGCGGCGTAAGAGCCGATCGAAATCAATCCAAATACCGCCGCGGCAGTTTGCAGCAGCGCCGGGCTCAATCCGCCGCCGGTTTGAGGTGAGCGGCTCGGTGCCGGCGTGGGGGTAGGTGTACCGGCTGGGTCCTCCGGGTCTGGCGTAATGGTGACCTCAGGGGTCGGCGTCTGGGTCTCCGCGGGGGGCGTGGTCGGCGTGCTGGTGGGCACATCCGTTGGCACCTCGGTCGGGGTATTCGTCGCGGTGGGCTCCAGCGTGGGCGTATTGGTAGGAGTGTTCGTCGGCGTGTTCGTCGGGGTATTGGTGGGCGTGTTCGTCGGGGTATTGGTGGGCGTATTCGTCGGGGTATTGGTGGGCGTGTTTGTCGGGGTAGGTTGTCTGTTGACGCGGTAGTTATCCTGCTTGTTCCCGACATTCACGTTGTAGGTGCCCCAATCGTCCGCGGCAATCGTATACGCGTTAATACAAAAGGCTCCCAGGCTGTTTGTGGTCAGAATCCCGGAAGCGACAATCTGACCTGGGTCGCCGGAAGCCCCGCCGGGCTGCCCGATGATATTCCAGGGATATGCCGTATTGGGATCAAAGTTGTCTCCGTTGATATAAACAGTTTCTCCTACATTGAAAAGGTTTACATTTTGTTGGGCGGTGCCGCAGTCATTGCGGGTGGTCCAGATTGCGCCGCTGTTGCCCTGCGCGCTGGTCTGGGAAAAAATCATCGAAACTACTGATAATACAGCGCTGAGGGCGATGATTATTCGTAACCCGTGCTTCTTCATGGCTGTCCTTTCTCTATGAATTCGTGATACCATCACGAATTTTTTTCATACCAGATGCGTCATATTAATACATCCGGGGAAAAGACTCAAACGCATGTACAAAGAATCACTAAAAAAAACATCGTTTTCCAAAGAAAAAACGGGAACCTATTGAACTATGGCGCCTCCGCTCAGCTGTTTCGCTGCCAGCCAGTTCCTGGATTATAATTAGCGACCACAACCACTTTTGAGGACTACCTTATGCCACCCATTTCACTGACCGGCATCAAGCCGACCGGCAACCCGCACATCGGCAACTACTTCGGCATGTACCGCTCCGCCCTTGCCCTCACCCAAAAATACCTGGGCATGTATTTTGTCGCGGACCTGCACGCCCTCACCACCACGCCTGACCGCAAGGAACTGCAGGCGCTGATTTACGAAGTGGCTGCCAGCTGGATTGCCCTGGGCCTGGACGTGGAGAAGTCCATCTTCTTCCGCCAGTCCGATATCCCCGAAATCCCCGAATGCACCTGGCTGCTGGCCTGCGTCACCCCCAAAGGACTGCTGAACCGCGCCCATGCCTACAAAGCCGCGCTGGATAAGAACCTGGAAGCAGGGCGCGACCCCGATGACGGCGTGAACGCCGGGCTCTACAACTACCCGGTGCTCATGGCGGCCGATATCCTGCTCTACGATTCCGATGTCGTGCCGGTCGGGCTGGACCAGAAGCAACACATTGAAATCACGCGCGACATTGCCGAAAACTTCAACCGAATCTACGGCAAAACGCTGAAATTGCCCGAGGGAATCATCCCAGAGGATGTGCAGTCCGTGCCAGGCATCGACGGCCGCAAGATGAGCAAGAGCTACAACAACACCCTGCCCATTTTTGCCCCGGAGAAAGACCTGCGCAAGCAGATTATGCGCATTGTGACCGACAGCACCCCGCCCGAGGCTCCCAAGAATCCGGATACCTGCAACCTGTACCAGATTTACCGCTTATTCGCACCCCCCGAAAGACTCGCTCAGGTGCGGGCGCTGTACCTTGAAGGCGGCCTGGCCTACGGCGCCCTTAAATCCGAGCTGGCGGAGTTGGTCCTCTCATACTTCGGCGAAGCCCGCCGCAAGTACAACGCGCTCATCGCGGACCGCGCCTACCTGGACCAGGTTCTGGCGCAGGGCGCGCAGAAAGCGCGCGCCATCGCCGCGCCTGTGCTTAAACGCATGCGCAAAGCCGTCGGGATTGACGCCTGACGCGCCGCACAGGTCAGAACAGCTGAAAATACTTCCGAAAGACCGCCCGGCGGGTCAGGGGCGCCTTTCATTAAAGCCGAATATTACGAAGCGGTCATCGATTAACCAGCTTCTACAGGGAATTTGAATGCAAAAAGAACAAAGAATTAAAGAAACGAACCTTTCAGTAGGCCTCGGGCTGGGCGCGAACATCGTCCTCGCGCTGGTAAAGTCCATTGTGGGTATCATCGGCAGTTCGCCAGCGCTGCTGGCGGACGGTATCAACTCCACTTCCGACGTGGTTTACTACCTGGTTGTGTCGGTTTTTGTGCGCGCTGCGAACAAACCCGCTGATGATGAACATCCCTACGGCCATACCCAGTATGAGAGCGTTGGCGCCCTGGTGGTTGGCGCTTTCGTGATTACCACCGCCCTCACCATCTTCTGGAATGCCATCGACACACTGGTGCAGCTGCTGCAGGGTAAAAGCGACTTCAGCGGCGCCAGCCAGCTTGCCCTATGGGTTGCCATCGGAACCGTGCTGATTAAAATCGGGCTTTTTGTGGTTACCGCCTACCTTGGCAAGAGAACCAACAACGACACGGTCCTCGCCCTTGCCTCCGACCACCGCAACGATAGTCTGGCGGCTTCCGCAGCCGCCCTGGGCATCTTTATGGGCAGGTTGGGCTACCTCTGGATGGACCCCGTTGCCGGCGCCCTGGTGGCTTTCTTCATCCTGCGCACCGGTTTGTCTATCGTTCGTGAGTCTACAGCCGCATTGATGGATACCGTCCCTGGCGCGCCCCTGAACGATAAGGTGACAGCCCTTGTCCGCTCCGTCCCCGGCGTGCAGGAAATTGACAGCATCCTCGCGCACCGCTTCGGGCAGTACTACACCATCAATCTGACCATCAGCGTGAGCGACCAAATCAGCGTGCACGACGGCGACATCATTGCCAGCCAGGCCGAAAAAACCCTGCTGGAAAACATCCCGGATTTGCGAAATGTGCATGTGCATTACCACCCGACCGAGCGGTACCGCGCCGAGCTGTAAACAGGCACTCCTTTCTCACAACGCCGGAATCCCATCCGGCGTTTTTGCTGTCTGATAGGATATAATTTTTTCAGATGCGAACCTCCGGCTAAGCTTTTTTGCCGGCACAAGGCAGAGGAGGAAGTGATGATAAGCAACTTTACCTACTACAACCCCACCAAAATCATCTTTGGAACCGGCACTATTCCCAAACTGAATAAACTCGTCCCGCGCAAAGCCAAAGTGATGGTCCTCTACGGCGGCGGTTCCATAAAAAAGAACGGCGTGTACGACCAGGTGATGGCCGCCCTCAAGAAGCGCGAAGTGCTGGAATTTGGCGGCATTGAAGCCAACCCGGATTACGACACGCTGATGCAAGCTGTCAAAAAAATCCGCAAAAAGGGCGTCGATTTTCTGCTGGCAGCCGGCGGCGGTTCGGTCATCGACGGCGTCAAATTCATCGCGCTGGCAGCCCTCTACCCCGGCGAAGACCCCTGGGAAATTCTTGCCGGCGACGGTCTCTCCAAGGCAAAGGAAGCCCTCCCCTTCGGCACGGTGCTCACCCTGCCTGCCACCGGCAGCGAGATGAACAGCAACGCCGTCATCTCCCGCCGCAGCATTCAAGAAAAGCTCTCCTTCAGCAGCGACCTGGTCTTCCCGCGCTTTTCCATCCTGGACCCCGAGACGACTTATTCCCTGCCGCAAAAACAGGTGCGCAACGGCCTGGTGGATGCCTATGTGCACGTGCTGGAGCAGTACCTTACCTATCCGGTTGGCGCGCATGTACAGGACCGGCAAGCGGAAGCTGTCTTAATGGCGCTGCGGGACGTCGCCCAGGCTGCGCTGCGCGTGCCGCCTGATTACAACGCCCGCGCGAACTTCATGTGGGCGGCCAGCTGCGCCCTCAACCACACCCTCAACCGCGGCGTGCCCGAGGATTGGGCCACGCACAGCATCGGCCACGAGCTCACCGCGCTTTACGGCCTGGACCACGCCGAAACCCTGGCGGCTGTGCTGCCCTGGCTGCTGTGGGTCAAACGCAAGCAAAAGCAGGGCAAGCTGCTGCAGTACGGCTACCGCGTGCTGGATATCAAGACCCAAAAATATTCCGAGCGGATTGACCAGGCCATCGAAGCCACGTCGGCTTTCTTCCACAGCCTGGGCATGCCCACCACCCTCACCGCCTACGGGATTGACCCCGACGAGGCCGCCCAAAAGGTGCAGGCGCGCATGGAAAGGCACGGCTGGACCTTTGGCGAGCACAATGATATTGACGGCAAAACTGCCGCGGAGATTTTGAGGCTGAGCAGGTAGGGACTCTGTACCTCAAAAATCAAAAGAGCGCTAACCGCGCTCTTTTGATTGTTAAACTTTCACTTCCGCCTGCGAAAAAGATTCTTGAACAGCGCCCAGGCCAGTTTCGCACCCATCATCAGGTAGAAAAATCCGTTGAACAGAAAGCAGTATTCCCGCGCGAAATGCTTGCGGTAGTAGCGGTAGTACGAGCGGTGCCACTCCAGGATGGAGTTGGCCGGCTGGGCTTTGCTGCCGCCTTCGCCGCCGTAGTGCACGATGCGCGTGATGGGCACGTACATCACCTTCCAGCCGGCTTTGCGCGCCCGCAGGCAGTAGTCGCTGTCCTCCTGGTAGGCAAAGAACTGCTCATCGAACGGCCCCACCTGCTGCCAGGTTTGCCGCCGGATAAACATGCACGAGCCGGAAACCGCCTTCACCTCCGCGATTTCGTCCTCAGGCAGCCAGCTTTGCAGGTAGCCGTTCAGCGCGCGGCTTTTGGGGAAGAGCCTGCCCAGCCGGAAGAAGTAGCCAAATACTTCGGCGGGCCTGGCCTCTCCGCGCCGGCTCTGCTTCTGAAAGCTCCCGTCCGCGTTCAGGACCTTTGGGATGGCAATCCCTGCCGCTTCGTTTGCGCGCAGCCAGCGCACCAGCGGCGAAAACGCGTCCTCCAGCAGCAGCGTGTCGGGGTTCAGCAGCAGAAAAAATTCCCCGCGCGCCTCTGCCAGCATCTGGTTGACCGGCCTGGTAAAACCTTCGTTGCGCGCGTTGCGGATGAGGCGGACCTGCGGGAATTCCGCTTCCAGCATTTCCGACGTGCCGTCCTTCGAGCCGTTATCGGCCACGATGATTTCGTAGCTGACTGGGGCAGCGCTTTCGTCTGGGCTTTGGGATGATTCCTGAGGGGGAAGGAACCTCAGGATGGAACGCAGGCAGGCTTGCAGGTAATCTCGGGCGTTCAGCGTCAGAATACAAATGGAAAGGGTCGGGAGGGTTCCTTCCTGGTTTGCGGTATTCTGTGCTGCGTCGTCGGGAGGTGTTGTCATTAAAAAGCGCCCCGTAATCTGTGAATTTGGGAGTGGTTTCTGTTTCTGATTATACAATCAATTGCGCGGGAGGGAAAAACAAGGTCGCGCCTGTTTCGTGATTGCCGGTTGAGCGTGTTCATATTTTCCCCGTAAGGAAGGCTTATTAGGCTTCCCCACGGGGGAAGCTGGCGAGCACAAGCGAGACTGAAGAGGGGAACATAGGCTTCCCCTGGGGGCTGCTTGCGTGCCGGAGGCTAAGCTGGCGAGCGCAGGGAGACTGAAGAGGGAACAGCACGACAAAGCCCCTCTTCCGCCCTGCGGGCACCTTCACCAAAGTGAAGGCCGTGATTCTCCGCCCTGCGGGCACCTTCCCCCAAGGGAAGGCCGTGATTCTCCGCCCTGCGGGCACCTTCCCCAAGGGAAGGCCGTGATTCTCCGCCCTGCGAGCACCTTTCCCCAATCAGGAAGGTAAAAATCCTTACCCCTCCCGCACCCAAATTTCCGCGCCCTGCTCCATCACCGGCAAACGCAGCACCCCGTTCTGCGCGCGCGCCTGCCCGCCGCTCAAAACCCCGCGGAAACGCTCCTCAGCCGCGAAGCCCGCCTGCGGCAGCGCCAACTCCCGCGCGGGCGCCGCTTCCGCCGAGCGGTTGGCACAGACCAGCACGCGTTCCTTCCCCAGCACGCGCTGGAAAATCAGCGTGTCATCATCCCCAAAGAGTATCTGGAAAGCGCCCTCTGCCAGCGCGCGGCTGCTCTTGCGCAGTGCGATGAGCTTCTGATAAAACCCGAACAGCTCCATATCCCAGGCGCTTTCATCCCAATTCATGCACGCCCGGCTGCCAAAGCCTTCCTGGTCGGTCAGCCCGATTTCATCGCCATAATACACGCACGGCACCCCCGGGAAGCAGAACTGCACAGCCGCAGCCAGCTTGCTCAGGCGCTTATTCCCGCCCATCTCGCTCAGGATGCGCGCGGTATCGTGGCTATCCACCGAATTGAGCTGCTGCAAGGCAATCGTCCAGGGCACCGCCGCCAGGTGGTCCTGCCAGCTGCGCAGCACCAGGTCGGTCGGCCAGCTCTCGCTGCCGCCCAGCTTGCCTTTCCACCCCACCGCGTCCTGCTGGTAGGGGCGCAGCCAGTGCAGCAGCGGGTCGGTAAAGCCGGAGTAGTTCATCACGCCGTCCCAGCCGTCACCCTGCAGCTGGGAGGCCGCCTCAAAGAAGTTTTCTGCCACCAGGTAGGCTTCCGGTTTGGTTTCTTTCACCGCCCGCCGGATTTCGGGAATGATTTCCTTATCCAGCTGCTGGGCATCCAGGCGGCCGAGCATGTTGCCCACGTCCACCCGCCAGCCGCTGGCATTCCAGGGCGGGCGCAGCCAGCGGCGCATGATGCCGTCCTCGCCGCGGTACATCAGGTCGCGCAGGCGTTGGCTGGCGTAATTCAGCTTGGGCAGCGAGCCAAAACCCAGCCAGGAGGCATACTCGCCGGGTTTTTCGCCAAAGAAAAAGTACTCCCTCTCCGGGCTGTTGGGGTCGGCCTGGGCTGCCTGGAACCAGGGGTGCCCGATGCCGCAGTGGTTGGGGACAATATCCAGAATGTAGCGCATGCCGTGGGCGCGCAGCGCCGCGCTCAAGGCCTCCAGAGCCGCGTCTCCGCCCAGAACCGGGTCCACCTGGGTGTAATCGGCCACATCATAGCGGTGGTTGGTGTAACCAGTGAAAATTGGGTTCAGGTAGAGCGCGTTCACGCCCAGGCGTCCCAGATAATCCAGCTTTTGCCGGATACCTTCCAAGTCGCCGCCGTAGAAAGGCAGCAAACCGGGCTCGCGGGGGGCGGGCTGCCCCCATGGGAAGGTTTTTCGGTGCCAGTTGCGGTAGGGCAGCACTTCGGCCTGCGGGTCGTTGCCCGGGTCGCCGTTTTCAAAGCGATCCGGGAAAATTTGGTAAAACACGCTGCTTCCCAGCCAGGGAATGGCAGGCGCATCCGCCAAAAGCTTGAAATCAAAGAGCGAGAAGGGCACGCCCTGCCCGATGCCGGCCGCGTTCAGCCACCAGACCACCCTTTCCGTGCGTATGGCAAAGCGGTAGGGCACGCCCGGCTCGTTCACGCGCAGGTCAGCTTCCCAGGCGCGCCAGCCGTTTTGCGCTTCAGCGGGGCGCATATCGGTAAACTGCTGCTCGCCGTTGGGGATGGTGCGCAGTACCACCTGCAGGATGGGCGCGCTTTCGGGCGCGAGCAGGCGCACGCGCACCAGCTCGCCCAGGCGCGGGCGCGGGTTGGAAAGGTAATCGGCTGTGCCAAAGTGCAGCACCTGGTCCAACCAATCGGGTCTTTCGGTTGTCATGTGCATTTGCGTCCTCAGGGGGCTAATTTTACCAACGAATGGCGTTTCGGGTAGAATACTCCTACGCGCCGGGGGCTGATTTGGTTCAACTTCGCGCGCCTGCCCAGCAAAAATGATTAAAATAGAATGCGGCGCGAACCTTTTGATGAGGGATGCGCAGGAAAGGAGACCGGGGATAAATGGCAAACGAGACGCTGGATAAAGCCAAAAAGAACAAGGCGGACGAGTTTTACACCCAAATGCCGGATATTGAGGCGGAACTGCGCCACTACAAGGAGCATTTCCGCGGTAAAGTGGTGCTGTGCAATTGCGACGACCCTTACGAGAGCAACTTTTTCAAGTATTTCGCCATGAACTTCAACCACCTGGGCTTGAAGAAGCTGATTGCCACCAGCTATTCCGATTCTCCGGTGGCGTACGGGCGGCTGCCGCTCTTCGAAATTCAATCGCTCAAAAGAAAGCCGAACGGGGAGAAGCCGGCCTGCAAGATTGAAATCACGGAAGTGCCGGATGTGAATGCGGACGGCGCGGTGGACCTGGCGGACGTGGAAACCCTGCTGAAAAGCCGCAAAAACGCGCTCACGCTGCTGGAAGGCGACGGCGATTTCCGCTCGGCGGAGTGCGTGGAACTGCTGAAACAGGCCGATATCGTCGTGACCAACCCGCCCTTCTCGCTCTTCCGGGAATATGTGGCGCAGCTGGTGGAATACGACAAGAAGTTTATCATTCTTGGTAATCAGAATGCTATTACATATAAAGAAATCTTTAAGCTCATAAAGGCAAATCTTTTATGGCTTGGTGTAGACAACAACGGCACAAAGTGGTTTCAGGTTCCGCTTGATTACGATATTAAAACTGAATCTCGCAAGAGAATTGATTCAAACGGGAAAAAATATTTTAGTTTTGGCAGCATTTTATGGTTTACCAACCTGGATATCGCAAAGCGCCATGAAGTTTTGACCCTGTACAAGCGCTACACGCCCGAGGAATACCCGACCTACGACAACTACGACGCCATCAACGTGGATAAGGTGGCGGAAATCCCTTACGACTACGACGGCGCGATGGGTGTTCCCATCACATTCCTGGATAAGTACAATCCTGACCAGTTTGAGATATTGGGATTAACATCAGGGCGGGACGAATTCGAAGCACGACCAATTAAGAGATATATCAATCCAATTCAAGTTAATGCTGACCGTTCATTATCTAATGGCAGTAAGGCAAATACAAGAGCAACTTTGTTATTACCATCAATACCAGAAGGTATTTACTACACAGCAGACAATGCTAGTGGTCCGCTTGAAATACTTTACGCTCGTATCATCATCCGCAGGAAAGGAACCGCCCAATGAAAATTGAACTGCACGAAATCAGCATCCGCGAGGTCGTCCAGGGCTACGTGGATAACGCCGAAGAGGGCGTGGTCGGCTACGGCGGCAGGTTGAATATCCGCCCCAAGTACCAGCGCGAGTTCGTCTACGACCCCGCCAAGCGCGACGCCGTGCTGGATACCATCCGCAAGGGCTTCCCTCTGAACGTGATGTACTGGATGCGCAACGCTGACGGCGGCTACGAAATGCTGGACGGGCAGCAGCGCACCGTCAGCTTCTGCCAGTACGTCAATAACGACTTCTCCATCGACAACCGCGCCTTCCACAACCTCACAGCGCCGGAGCAGGAGCTAATTCTCAACTACACCCTCATGATTTACTTCTGCGAGGGCGACGAGAAAGAAAGGCTGGATTGGTTCCGCATCATCAACATCGCCGGGCTGAAGCTGACCGAGCAGGAAATGCGCAACGCCGTCTACACCGGTCCCTGGCTCACGCATGCCAAGTCCATTTTCAGCAAGAGCAACTGCGCGGCATACGGGCTGGCAAATAAATACGTGAACGGCTCGCCTATCCGGCAGGAAATCCTCGAGACGGCGCTGGATTGGATTACCGGAGGCGGCCCGAACAAAGAAAACCGCATATGC
>Ga0116185_1003666_pt1 | contig 13067 bp, 18 predicted proteins | sample AD_JPNNA7_MetaG_FD_89754 | JGI IMG/M metagenome (GOLD analysis project Ga0116185, IMG submission 89754) | Active sludge microbial communities of municipal wastewater-treating anaerobic digesters from Japan - AD_JPNNA7_MetaG | ecosystem: Engineered > Bioreactor > Anaerobic > Digestate | place... | reverse complement strand
GCAATCAATATGCTTTTAATCACGGTGGTACGAATGGCGCATTAGATATTCATGATTATGCCTTCAGCGGTGCATCAGATCTTGGGAATCCAAACAGAACAGCCTGGGCTTCTGCAACAAGAGATTATCTGAATAATCCGGCTAACAGCAACGTAAATGTTGTTATATGGAGCTGGTGCGGACAAGTAAGTAGTGCAACTCAGGCAGACATTAACACTTATCTTAATCTTATGAATGGCTTAGAAACAGATTATCCGAATGTTAAGTTTATTTATATGACCGGACATCTTGATGGCACCGGTGTTAACGGAAATCTTAATCAAAGGAATGAACAAATAAGAAATTATTGTTTGAGCAACAATAAAATACTTTATGATTTTGCAGATATTGAATCTTATGACCCTGATGGAAATTTTTATTTGAATAAAAATGCAAATGATAATTGCGATTATGATAGCGATGGTAACGGAAGTCTTGATAAAAACTGGGCAATAGATTGGCAAAACTCCCATACCTTAAATGTTCATTGGTATAATTGCTCAGCAGCTCATAGCCAGCCACTAAACGGGAACCTTAAAGCTTATGCAGCATGGTGGCTTTGGGCAAGACTTGCAGGATGGAATTCAGCAACAAACATTTCTGATGAACCGGTTTTATACAATTATTCTCTAAGTCAGAATTATCCAAATCCGTTTAATCCAAGCACGAGGATAAACTGGCAAACAGCAGCAGGCAGCTGGCTGACAATAAAACTTTTTAATGTTTTAGGCAAAGAGATTGAAACAATAGTTGATGAATATTATGAAGCAGGCAATCATTCTGTACTTTACACTACAAATTCTAAATTGCCAAGTGGAGTATATTATTATCAGTTAAAAGCCGGTGAGTTTACACAAACGAGAAAAATGATTCTGCTAAGGTAAATCAGATAAACTTTATATCTACCATATCTTTAACTATTCCGTGAAGATATGGTAGTTGTATTAAAGATTTAATCCCTTCAATATCCTGCTCTTCAAAATCGAAGACAATGTGCTGAAGGTTAACACTAATAAATTCTTTTACCCCATTATTGAATTTGTTTAGCACCTCATAAGAATTATTAGCATTATAAGATTTTAATTTTTCTGCAAATTTCTGATTAAACTCTTTAATCATATTCTCACTTGATGAAGCAACTAAAAAATTAACATAAGGAGCTTCAAGCAATTCGATCATTTCCTCTGCGAAACTTAATCCGTTGAAAAATAATTCTCTTTCAAGATTTTCATCTCCGGCAATTAAAATATTCTCATCACTTAATTCACTTTCTTCTTTCAGTATTGTCGGAACAATATCAACATTATAAAGCTCTTTGAAAAGAATTTTTGAAAGAATAATTTCATTGGAAGTTATATCACCTTTCAAATATAGGTTTTCGATTGTTTGCTGCCCTTTTTTAAAATGTATATAAGCATTTGAAAGTAAGGCATTGAACGAAACACCAATCTGCGATGATATAAACAGTTCTTTATGAGTAATAAGATCAAGAGATGGAATTAATCCTAAGGTATTGTTATCAGCTAAAATATTGCGAGCTATTAATGCAGCGGGATGAAATTCAACATTATATTCTTTATCTAATTCCAGGGCAGAAATAAATAAACGAGAATAAATATTTGAGGGCAGCAGTATCTTTGTTTTCATAAAATAAAAAAGCCGCCTTTTAAAGCGGCTGATAAATATTACAATTAAACCTTTTTACTTTTAATCCTTGCAGCTTTTCCCGAGAGATTTCTTAAGTAGTAAAGTTTTGCTCTTCTGACGTCACCTTGTTTAAGCACTTCTACTTTAGCAATCTTTGGTGAGTTTAGAGGGAATATTCTTTCAACACCAACACCGCCTGACATTTTTCTGACAGTAAAAGTTTTACTTAATCCTGAACCGCGAATACTTATTACATCGCCTTCAAAAGATTGAAATCTTTCTTTATCTCCTTCGATAACTCTAACCTGAACGCGAATATGATCGCCGGGATTAAATTCTGGCATATCAGTTTTTATTTGCTCTGGTAATATTTTATTTACATCTATCATATCGTACTCCGTTTATTATAATTTCTCCACTTTTCTGTTAAGATTTTAGATTGTTCTTGTTTCCATTTTTTAATTTCTTTTTCATTTCCGGATAATAACACTTCAGGAACCCTTATTCCTCGATATTCAGCCGGTCTGGTATAATAAGGTGCTTCTATTATTTCACCATCCTGAAATGAATCATCCAATGCTGCTTCACTATCATTAAGAACGCCAGGTATCAACCTGATTATTGCATCAGCAATTATAAGTGCAGGCAGTTCACCGCCTGTAAGCACATAATTACCAATTGATATCTCATCAGTTGCAAAATATTCCCGAACTCTATCGTCAATCTCTTTGTAATGTCCGGTAACTATCAGCAAATTTTTTGCAAGTGATAATCTGTTTGCATATTTCTGATCAAATAATTTTCCTTTCGGGGTCGTAAAAATTATATGATCGTACTTTACTTCTGATTGCAGCTTATCAATACATTCAAAAAACGGCTCGGGTTTTAATATCATACCCGCACCACCGCCAAAAGGTTTATCATCTATCTGCTTATGTTTATTGAAAGCATAATCACGCAGATTATGAATAAAGATATTAACCTTTTTTTTATCCTGAGCCCTTTTAAGGATACTTGTATTCAACGGGCTTTGTAATAGTTCAGGCACTGCTGAAATAATATCAATCCTCATCATCGCCAATTCCATATTCAGAATTCAGGATAAAAATTTTACTTTCTTTATCAATTTTTTCAACTATTGAAAGAACATAAGGGAAAAGAATTTCTTTCCCGTTTTTATCTTTAAGCACAATTACATCATTTGCAGGTGTTTGAAAAATATCAATTACATCTCCTAAGCAAATTCCATTCTGATATATTTTATAACCAATAACATCCGGTAAAAATCCGATTTCACTTTTAAGTTCTTTTATTTTCTCAGACTGCAGATAAATATTTCTGCCAATGAAAAGTGATATATCTCTTTGATTTTCAAATCCTTTAAACTTAACATAGAGCGAACTTTTACCGCCAGCAACATCCTCAATTTCAAAAACTTTTTTCTGATTCCAGAAATCTATATAAACATCTGAAATACTTTTAAGCAATTTATCAAGCCCGGTTTTCCACTGGATTTTCACATACCCATCTTTACCAGCAGAAGATATTTCAGCAATTAAAATAAATTCATTCAATTTTTAATGAATGATTAATCTTCAATCTCTAAAATTGCTCTTTTTCCTTCTTTAGCAGCTACAGCTGTTAAAAGGGTTCGCATTGCCTGTGCAGTTTTCCCTTGTTTCCCGATTACTTTTCCGATATCATCTGCCTGAACTTTAAGAGAAAGAATAACCTTTTTTTCTTCAGTCAGTTTTTCTTCCACAACAACACCTTCAGGACTATCAACAAGTTGTTTTGCAATATATTCAACGAACTCTTTCATAATAGAAGCCTCCTATAATGAACCCGGGTGAATAAGTTGTTATGTACAGCATCAATAAAGAATATTGATTTTCAAACCAGAAGTGACACCCATAACTTCTGCTGTACCTTTATTCAAGTCGAAATTAATAATTAACTTGCAGGCTGCTCTTCAGTTTTAGCTTCCTGTTTATCTGCCTTTTTCTTTTTCTTAACTGTTTTCTTTTGTGCTGATGCTTCTTTTAGTTTTTGCCAGTTTTCAACTTCAGCCTGAGCTTTTTCTTCAGACAATTTTCTTCTGGTAATATCTTTTTTCAGAATTATTCCCTTTTGACTGAGCAGGCTTTTTACAGTATCTGTAGGCTGAGCCCCGGTATTTAACCAATAATTTACTCTGTCTTCCTTGATATCTACTGTGTGTGGATTTGTAAGCGGATTATAAATCCCAACAGCTTCAAGAAATTTTCCGTCTCTGGGTGAACGTGCATCTGCAGCAACAATTTTATAAATGGGTTGTTTTTTCTTTCCCATTCTTCTTAATCTTAACTTAACAGCCAAATTAGTAACCTCCGGATATTATATATCTGTTATCAATTAAATTTAAAATTACGCATCGAACTGGGAATACCCTTTTTACTTAAAGTACTCATCATTCTTTGCATTTCACTAAACTGCTTAATCAAACGGTTAACATCTTGTATTGATGTTCCGCTTCCCCTGGCAATTCTTTTACGTCTATTGCCGTTCAAAACCTTTGGGGTGGCTCTTTCTTCTCTTGTCATTGAGTTGATAATGGCTTCCACTTTAACAAGAGCATTATCATCTATCTGAGCATTTTTTATCTTTGATCCAACGCCGGGTATCATCCCAATCAGCGAAGACAAAGAACCCATTTTCTTGATGACTTTAATTTGCTTAAGAAAATCATCAAAATCAAATTTATTTTTGCGAAGTTTCTCCTCGAGCTTCTCAGTTTCAAATTCGTCAAATGACGCCTGGGCTTTTTCCACTAAAGAAACTACATCGCCTTTCCCCAATATCCGGGATGCTAATCTTTCCGGAAAAAACACCTCCAGGTTTTCTAACTTTTCACCATTGCTTATAAACTTGATTGGTTTACCAACGACAGATCTTATAGATAAAGCGGCACCGCCGCGCGAATCTCCATCAAGTTTTGTAAGAACTATTCCATCAAAATTTACAGTCTCATTAAAAGCTTTAGCTGAATTTACTGCATCCTGCCCAGCCATTGAATCCACTACAAACAGAGTTTCAGTCGGATTAACAAGATTTTTAATGTCTGATACTTCCTGCATCATTTGTTCATCAACGTGCAATCTGCCGGCAGTATCTATAATAACTGTGTTTAAATTATTCTCTTTTGCAAAATTAATCGAATCAACTGCAACTTTTTTTGCATCCCTTTCTTCCAGTGAAAAAACTTCAATATTTATCTGTTTGCCTAAAAGTTTTAATTGTTCTATTGCTGCAGGCCGATAAATATCTGCAGCAACTAATAAAACTTTTCTCTTGTGTTCAGATAATCTTTTAGCAAGTTTTCCACAAAAAGTAGTTTTACCGGATCCTTGAAGACCCACAACCATCAAGGTAGTTATTCCGGTTGGATTTACCTGTAACTCTTTTTGTCCGCCACCAAGTAATTCAGTCAGTTCATCATAAATTATCTTAGTAATAAGCTGACCAGGCGAAATTGAAGCAAGAACTTCTTTACCAAGAGCTTTTACTTTTACATTCTCAATAAATTCTTTAGCTACTTTGTAATTAACATCTGCATCAAGAAGAATTCTTCGTATTTCGCGCAAAGTATCGGAAATGTTAGCTTCTGTCAGCTTACCTTGACCGGTAACTTTTTTTAATGCGGACTCTAATTTTAAAGATAATTCTTCAAACATAAATTCAACAACTCAAAGTAAGGATATTCTTAACTCTCTTTCAAGGCATTGGCACCGGACACAATCTCAAGTATCTCTGTAGTAATTGCAGCCTGACGTTTACTATTATAAGTAAGACTTAAAGTTCTGATCAATTCCTTAGCATTAGTAGTTGCATTATCCATAGCTGTCATTCTTGCTGCAAATTCGGATGCATTGGATTCCAATAACACTCTCCACATCTGAGCTTTAAGATGTTTGGGAATCAGATAATTAAAAATTGATTTCTGATCAGGTTCTAATATATAATTTGCAGTTTCATATTTACCAGAATTATCTTTTTCAGGTGGTGCAATCGGCAGAAACTGTTCTACAACTATTTTTTGTTGTATTATTGATTTAAACTCATTAAAAATTAAAATTACTTTATCGATTGTACTATCTAAATACTTATCAATCAATTCATTAACTAAATTTTGTGCAGTAGCATAATCAAGCTGTGAAAAAATTCCGGGATAAGTCTGACCAATATTATAATTTCTTTTCCTAAAATAATCCGAACCTTTTTTACCAAGACAATAAAGCAAATAATTTTCATTAGGACTTTTTACTTCCTCATAGATATATCTGGCTGCTTCTTTAATGATATTGGTATTGAATGCTCCGCAAAGTCCGCGATCTGCAGTAACAACTACAATTGCAATATTTTTAACTTCTCTTTGAAGAAACAACGGATTCAAACCTCTGTCTTCTTCAGTAACTAAATGAGATAGCAATGTGGATATTTTTTTAGAATACGGGCGTGCATTTAATATTGCTTCGGTTGCACGGCGCAGTTTTGCGGCAGCAACCATCTTCATTGCTTTTGTAATCTGCTGAGTGCTTTTAACACCCTTTATTCTAAGTTTTATATCTCTTAAAGTTGCCATTAATCTTCAACAATTCTATTTAAAAACTGCAAGAAATTCTTTACCGGCTTTCTGCAATAGTTCATCAGTTTCTTTACTGATATCTTTATCTTTCTTAATCGATTCAAAAATTGATTTATACTTTACATCAATAAATTCCAGCACTTCCCTTTCGAAGCGTTTAATATCTTTAACCGGAACATCATCCATAAATCCTTTTGTACCGTAGTATATTGCAACCACTTGCTTTTCCACCGGAACAGGAGAATATTGTCCTTGTTTTAACAATTCAACTAATCTGGCACCTTTAGCTAAAGTTTTTTGTGTAGCTTTATCAAGGTCAGAACCAAATTTTGCAAAAGCTTCAAGTTCTCTGTATTGAGCAAGATCCAATTTCAAACTTCCGGCAACTTTTTTCATCGCTTTAATCTGTGCATTACCGCCAACACGGGAAACAGAAATACCAACGTTTATTGCAGGTCTTATACCGGCATTGAACAAATTAGATTCAAGATAAATCTGACCATCTGTAATTGAAATAACGTTTGTAGGTATATAAGCCGACACATCACCTTGCTGAGTTTCAATTATCGGTAATGCAGTTAAACTTCCTCCGCCTTCTTCATTACTTAATTTAGAAGCTCTTTCAAGTAATCTTGAGTGAAGATAGAAGACATCACCGGGATAAGCTTCACGTCCGGGTGGTCTTCTTAATAATAATGAAAGTTCTCTGTAAGCTTGTGCTTGCTTTGATAAATCATCATAAATGCAAAGTGAGTGTTTACCATTATCTCTAAAATATTCACCTAAAGTTGCACCTGAATATGGAGCGATAAATTGTAACGGTGCAGGTTCTGAGGCAGCCGCAGAAATAACTGTAGTATAAGCCATTGCGCCATTTTCTTCCAACTTTGCAACTACCTGTGCTACTGTAGATTCTTTCTGCCCAACAGCTACATAAACACAATAAACCGGTTCAATGCCAAGTGCTTTAGCTTCTTCAGTATGGGTGTATTTCTGATTTATAATTGCATCAATTGCTACTGCAGTTTTACCTGTCTGTCTGTCACCAATGATTAATTCTCTTTGTCCTCTTCCAATCGGAATCATTGAATCAACTGCTGCTATACCGGTTTGTAATGGTTCTTTTACCGGCTGTCTTTGTATAACGCCCAGAGCTTTTCTTTCGATTGGTAAAAACTGTGAAGTATTAATCGGCCCTTTACCATCAATTGGTAATCCAAGTGGAGTAATAACACGTCCAAGCATTGCATCGCCAACCGGCATTGATGCAACTCTTTTTGTTCTTTTTACTGTATCACCTTCTTTAACAAGTGTTGTATCACCAAATAACACACAACCAACACTATCTTCTTCAAGATTTAACACCATTCCAAAAACATCATTTGGAAATTCAACCAATTCACTTGCCATAACTTGTGAAAGCCCATAGACACGGGCAATACCATCACCAACCTGTAAAACTGTTCCGACATCATAGATATCAATTTCACTTTCAAATCCGGAAAGTTGTTTCCTTAATATCGCAGATACTTCATCAGGTCTAACTTCTGCCATTTGCAATTTCCTTTATAAAATTCCTAATTTTAATTTAGTGTAATACTACCTTGTAAAAATTCTTTTTTCAGCAATCCAAGCTGATGAGCTATTGATGCATTATAGACTGTATCTCCAACTTTTGCAACAAATCCACCAATAATATCTCTATCAACTCTATAAGTTAATCTGACTTTTTTCTTTAAATAAGATTCAAACTTTTGCTCTAATTGTTTCTTTTGCTCATCTGAAAAATCAAATGCAGTGGTAACATCAACTTTTACAACGCCAATATGTTCATCTCTCAGCGATTCAAAAGTTTCCAGAATATCAACCAGTATTTCTTCTCTGCCTTTAGTAATTACAAAGTAAATAAAATCCAACGAATCTTTACTAATCTTATTACTAAAAACTTCATTAAGAATATTCTTCTTTGTTTCACCTTTTACAATCGGGCTTTTAATCGCTCTTAATAAATCGGCGCTGCCGGCAAATGTATTCAGAACAAACTCAAAATCCTTAGCAACTTCATCAAGAATGTTTTTCTCAATTGAAGTATCGATAAAGGATTTAGAGTATCTTATTGCAACTTTAGATGATGCCATACTTAGTTCTTAGATATATCACTAATATATTTATCAACTAATTTCTTGTTTTTTTCTGCATCAAGATTTTCCTTCAATATCTTTTCAGCAGCTTTGATAGAGATATCAGCAATTTGATTTTTCAATTCATCAAATGCAGCATTTTTCTTTCTTTCAATCTCTTCAGTAGCATCAGCAATAAGTTTTTGAGCTTGTTCTTTACTCTCTTTAAGCATTTGCTCTTTCAGATTATCAGCAAACTGTCTGCTTTGTTCAATAATCTTTTTTGATTCTTCTTCCGCTTTTGCCAGATTATTCTGATTTTCAGCAAGAATTCTTTTTGCTTCTTCCTTAGCTTTTTCTGCCTGCTCTAATGAATCTTTTATGGCATCTTCTCTTTGTTTTAAAGCTGAAAGAATAGGCTTCCAGGCAAATTTAGTAAGCAAGAGAACCAACAAAATAAAAGTGACTGTAGTCCAGAAAGCTAATCCGCCATTAACAGAAAGCAATCCGCCTTCAGCACTTTCACCTTCAGATACAACCAAAGCAATAACAGCAAATAATATATTTGCAATCATATTTATAATTAACATTTGGTTAAAATAACTGGAGTGAAAAATCACTCCACTTAATTATTATTTACCAGCTAAGATAAAGCAGATAACTAATGCGAATAATGAAATACCTTCAATCAATGCAGCAGCAATGATCATAGATGTTCTTATTGCACCGGCAGCTTCAGGCTGTCTTCCGCTTGCATCCATAGCAGCAGCAGCAATTTTACCAATACCAAATGCACCACCGAGGATTGTAATAGCGGCACCAAATCCGGCAGCCAAATATGGAAAGTCCATTTATATTCTCCTTAATTATATTTTTGTTTATAATTTATTTTTAATGTTCCTGATGAACAGCCATCCCTATAAATAATGAGGATAACATTGTAAAAATATAAGCTTGTATTAATGCAACTAAAATTTCAAGTGTGTAAATAAACAAAGCCAATGGAACTGCAAGCCCAGCCCAGCCTATACTTTGCATTACAAAGATCAGACTTATTAAAGCATAAATAACAATATGCCCAGCAGTCATATTTGCAAAAAGACGAATAGCTAATGCAAATGGCTTTGTGAACAATCCTAAAAACTCAACTACTGCCATTATCGGTAAAAGAAATATTGGAACTCCATGCGGAATCAATCCTTTGAAGTAGCCAAATAAACCATTGTTCCTTATTCCACCAAACATAAATACAAGAAATGTAAAAATAGCCATTGTGGCAGTTACCGATATATTACTTGTAAATGTTGCAGAGAATGGAACTAGCCCTAAAAAGTTTCCGAATAAAATGAAAAAGAAAACTGTTAATAAATATGGCAGAAATTTTTCAAAACCTTTTCCGATTGTTGGTCTGGCAATTTCATCTCTAACGAATAAAATAAAGACTTCCCAAAAGTTCGTAAATCCCTTTGGTACAATTGAAGTTTTATAAGCTTTGGCAATTCTTGTCATAACAAAAAACAAAAGAATTGCCCCTAACCACATAAAAACAACATGCTTAGTAATAGAAATATCCAATCCAAACAGCTGTAGATGTGGTAAATATAACTTGCCCATTGGAGAGAAATCAAGATAATTTCCATCCATAACGTGATGTAAAATCCAATCACTGCTGGAGTTGGATTGAGCAGTTTTTATGCTATCAACTGATATTATTGCAGTTGTTGAGTCTATCATTGTCTGGTTTTGATTGTTAAATTCTTATTAAGTGTTAAAACAAAAATTTCTACCATCAGATAGTAGAAATAGTAAATAAAGGTTGTAAAGATAAACGAATTGAGGCTAACAAACAAGATTTTGAGGGCAATTATGATTAGTCCCAGCATAAGGAATAATCTGAAAACCACGCCGCCAAAGACGATAATTAAAAAGAATTTATCGCTTTTTTCAATTCCGAACTTAATGTTTAGCAGTCCTAACAATAAATTCAGAGATGAAATCAAAAAACCCCATAAAATGCTTGAAAACAGTTGGCTATCTAAATGATTAAAAAAATAAAGAATTGTTATTATTATCAAAGAAATAAGCGGCAAGCTTAGTAATAAAACCAAAATCTTATTCTTTTTTAACATTTTTTCGTCTTTTTTCTAAATCATTCACTGTTTTGATTAGGTTATAGATGCCAATGGAAATTCCAAATATTCCACCGAGTAATGTAAACAGATATCTTGAATCAAATTTCTTATCAAGCCAACTGCCTAAAAAAACCATAGCCACAATAGTTACAGCTAGTTGTAAGCCTAGACCCAAATAAGGGCCGGCTTCACGCAGGGATTTTGCAAAGCCGGAATTTTCATCCGGTTTTTGCATTTTTTATTCTCCTTTATTTACTGGTTTAAATGTTGAGTTAGAACTCATAGAGCTTCTTCCCTCAAAAATGGCTCCTGCCTCAACAACAAGTATTTTTGTAATTAAATCACCTTTAAGTACTGCTTTAGCTTCAAGAACTAATTTTTCTTTGGCATTAACAGTGCCTTCAACTTTTCCACCAATAGAAACAGTTTCACCTGTTAATTGCCCCTGAATTGTTCCGTGTTCACCTACGGTCAGATTACCCTGAGCAGTGATGTCACCTTTAACAGATCCATCTACCCGCACATTTCCATTACTGGTAACTTTACCATCGATAACAACTCCACTGCTAATGATTGTCACTTCTTCCATAGAACTCCCGATTGATTTAGTTTTCAAATATTACTCCTAAAAATTAATTAAAACTTCTTCAGGATTAATTGCTTTACCATCCTTCCAGATTTCAAAATGCAGATGCGGACCGGAAGATTGCATTCCTGAGTTTCCGCTTAAAGCAATTAACTCTCCCTGTTTAACAATTTCTCCTTCCTTTTTTACAAGCAAAGCACAATGCATATATTTTGTAACATAGTTTTCAGGATGATTTATAATAATTGTATATCCATACATTGGTGTATAATCAGCAAAAATAATATACCCGCCTGATGAAGCATAAACAGGGGTATCCTCTTTTAACACAAAATCAAAGCCGTAATGCCCAGCATCCGGATTAAATTTATTTATAACAAATCCGGCAGCGGGTTTAATAAAATATATATCTTTTTCCTGCCTGTTGATTAAGTCAGAAATTATCTTAGAAACAACAGCAAATACATTACCTTGTTTGTTTATTGTTTTTACCGAATCTTTCTTTTTTATATCTTCTTTAAGTAATGAAGTATCGCCAAGCATTATAGCAAATTTTAATCTGCTGTTTGCTGATTTTAATGCTTCAATTTCTTTTGCCAATAAATTGACTTTATTATTTAATATATCAACTTTCTTTTTATCAGAATCTGTTAGTCTCAAAGAATAAGGTAAAAGTATTTCGTTTAAAGGAGTGTAGCTGATAACATAAAATCCGAGCATAAAAACAACAACGGTATAAATAATAACGGATGCAATAAGTTTTGAAGAACTGATCTTAAATGATTTTGGGGCATTAGAAGTTTCTTCAGGAACTATAAGTAATGAAAACTTTTTTATTTTTTTAAGAGATTTCATCGTTTTCTAAGGAATTAACTTAATCTATTAATTAAATCTACAAATTTTATTCTACCTTCTCTAACCAATTTTGGTTCATCAGTTGTAAGATCTATTAATGTTGAAGCTTCAAAAAACGATTTATTATCAGAATAAAATATCGCATCAACTTCATTTGCAAATTCCTGAATAATCATTGTCGGATCGTTCATCGGTTCAGAACCTGTTCTGTTTACACTTGTAGATATCAACGGCATTTTCAATTCAGAAAGCAGCTTGTTACAGAATCTGTTATTAGGAACTCTAAAAGCACCTGTTTCAGATTTGAATATTTCCTGATACTTCCGGTTAAATTTTAAAATAACCGAAACAGGATTTGGCCAAATTGATAAAAGAAAATCAAGATAACGTTCTGAACTTATTTCAGCATAATTTTTCAGGATCTCAATATCGGATATTAAAAATATATATCTGCGCCAGTTTTTTTTACCTTTAACCTCGCTGATTCTAGCGATTGTCTCTTCATTAAACGGATTGCCTCCAAAACCGTATATGGTATCCGTCGGATAAATAAATATTGAACCCCCGAAAAAAAGTTCAATTGCAAGTGTTACCGCAGATTCTAAATTTTCATCTACTTTTATCAGAATCGGTTCTTTAATTTCTCCCAACTAACATCTCCTCAATTTTGTTGATAATCAAATCAGATGATAATTTATTTCCACAATCAAAAGTCTTAATCGGACATTTTTTATAACCGTGAATACCACAGGGTTTGCAGTATAAATCATCATAACTAAGATAATCAGAATTTTCCGAATATGGATAAAACCCAAATCCGGGAATCGTAGAACAATAAATTGTTAAAGTTTTTACTCTTGCCGCCATTCCCATATGTGTTGGAGCACTATCGTTACAAATTAAAAGTTTTGCATTCTTTAATAATTCAATACTCTCAACTATTGAAAATAATCCGGCAGCATTAATTACATCTTTTTTACATTTATCAGAAATCGTTTGAAGATATTCAGATTCATCCTTACTACCGATAAGGACTATTTTATTTCCTTTATTAATCAAATGAT
>Ga0116185_1003660_pt1 | contig 13083 bp, 13 predicted proteins | sample AD_JPNNA7_MetaG_FD_89754 | JGI IMG/M metagenome (GOLD analysis project Ga0116185, IMG submission 89754) | Active sludge microbial communities of municipal wastewater-treating anaerobic digesters from Japan - AD_JPNNA7_MetaG | ecosystem: Engineered > Bioreactor > Anaerobic > Digestate | place... | reverse complement strand
TGAAATCTTTCTCATGTTTTCGGGAGAAGCACATAATTTTTTATGCCTGATTTTTTTGTTAATCCCAAAGCGTTTATCAATCAAATGAATTTTATTGTCCAATAAGTCAAACGAAATCGTATCGTTTGATTGATTAAAATGTTCTAAGCTGTCCTTTTTAATGGATATTTGTCGTAACTCAGCATATGAGCCAGAATACCAGTGATTAAAAAGTTCATATCGAAGAACATTAGTATCAAGGGTGACAACAATATCAAGGTGTCCTGGGAAAAATTTTGAACCTATCCTTGATGTATAATTCTCTTGTCCAAATCCAGTTAGATTCAGGCTTATCAAACATATGAATATTAAAGTATGTTTCATGGTTCGTAGTGTCTTTTCCAATGCACGCCAACGTCCGGTAGACGCAATACAACTATTTTATTGCGTAAATGAAAATCTTATTTACTGCGTCTATCAATATTTATTTTTGTTTATAATATACTATATCAAATATACACTAAAAATAATTATTTTTATTTACGCAGTATTGTATTTTGTATTTATTATCTTTATTAAACGTGGGAAAAATATTGAAAATATACAAATTCCGTTCTATGCTCTCTTTTCAAAAAAATTGTTATAGAGCGGTTTTTTAAACAATGTTTATCGGGATTTGTTTATGGATTTATCAAAATGATTTTGATTTAGAAAAACAATATTACCGAAAGCAAAATCTTTAGCTTTAGTATAAACAAAAATTTTTGGAAATCGAACATAAAGTTAAGAGTGAGTTTGAGATCTTGCCTGCCGGTATTAAAGGCAGGTGAGATTTGAGAAACAGAGTGAGAGTGTTCGCTTTCGCCTGCCTGCGGTAGGCAGGCTCTCACTCTCACTCTGTTTTGTACCCGGGGCGGGAATCGAACCCGCACGAGATTGCTCTCATTGGTTTTTGAGACCAACGCGTCTACCAATTCCGCCACCCGGGCATTCGTTATGAAATTGGGATTACAAAGGTATTGATAAATTTTAATACACAAAAAATAAAATATTTTACAGCCATTCTCTTTATTTAAAATATTGATTATGTGAATAATCAAAGTATTTTTTCACTTATTTTATTTTTTTCTTGAGCAAATGAAATAAAAGCAGTAAATTTGCACCCTAATTATAATTATACGTATAATTCTTTTTAAATCAAGGTTATACATAATATATATCCTCCTATGGTTAGTATTGTATCTGGCAGAGCAACGTATTATCTTGCTGAAAAAATTGCAGCATGTTACGGGAAAAAATTAAGTCAAATTAATTTTTCCACTTTTAGTGATGGTGAATTTCAACCTTCTTTTGCAGAAACGGTTAGAGGCACTGAAATGTTTATTATTCAATCTACTTTTGCTCCTTCCGATAATTTATTTGAACTTTTAATGATGATAGATGCTGCCAAAAGAGCATCTGCCAAAACAATTGTAGCGGTTATCCCTTATTTGGGATATGCTCGTCAGGACCGTAAAGACAAACCACGTGTTCCTATTGCATCAAAATTAATTGCGAACCTTATTTGTGCTGCCGGCGTTGACCGCATTATTACCATGGATCTTCATGCCGACCAAATACAAGGATTTTTTGATGTACCAGTTGATCATTTATATGGATCTTCTATGTTTGTACCTTATATTAAAAATCTGAATCTTTCAAACCTTACCATGTCGTCGCCCGATACTGGAGGTACCCGTAGAGCGGTTGCCTATTCTAAATTTCTAAACTCCGACTTAGTAATTTGCTACAAACAACGTATTAAAGCGAACGAAGTAGATAAACTAACGGTTATCGGCGATGTAAAAGGGAAAAACGTAATTCTTGTAGATGATATTATTGATACCGCTGGTACTATTACCAAAGCAGCTGATATGTTGATAGAAAAAGGTGCCGAAAGTGTAAGAGCTATTGCTACTCATCCTATCCTTTCAGGAAAAGCGATTGAACGACTTGAAAAATCAGCCTTAACAGAAATAATTGTTAGCGACACCATTCCACTGAAACAAGAATGTAAAAAAATAACCGTCTTATCTGTTTCACATCTCTTTGCAGATGTAATAGGACGTGTACACAATTATGAATCTATTAGTACGCATTTTAAATTTAATCCAATTTTATAATTTTATTATTTTAACATTTAAATTTTATTTTTTATGAAATCAGTATCTATTAGCGGTTCTCCAAGAGAGAACGTAGGGAAAAAAGATGCAAAAAAACACAGAAACGAAGGAAAAGTTCCTTGTGTTTTGTATGGAGGAAAAGAACAAATACATTTTGTTGCTGAAGAAACCAGTTTTAAACAACTTGTTTATACTCCTGATGCATTTACCGTAAAACTAAATATTCAAGATAAAGAATATCATGCTATTTTGCAAGACATTCAATATCATCCTGTTAGCGATCGTATTTTACACGCCGATTTTTTTGAAATATTTAATGAAAAGCCTGTAATAATTCATATTCCGGTTAAAGTTACCGGAAATTCTCAGGGAGTATTAAAAGGAGGTCGTTTTATACAAAAATTAAGAAAAGTTAAAATTAAAGCACTTGTTGCTGATCTTCCCGATAATATTGTAGTTGATATTACTCCATTAGATATTAACGATTCTATTAAAATATCGGATCTTAAAATGAATAAAGTTACCTTCCTCGACCCTCCAAGTTCTGTTGTAGTTGGAGTTCGTGTTACTAGAGTAGTTGTTGAAGATACTACTAAACCGGCCGAAGGTGCTGATACTGCTGCCGCTCCTGCTGCCGCCGCTGCTCCTGTTGCTGCCGACAAAGGAAAAGAAGGCGATAAAGGAAAAGATAAAGGAAAAGATAAAGGAAAAGATAAAAAATAATTTTCCTACTTAAACACAAAAAGGTATAAAGAAAATAATCTTTATACCTTTTTTTATACTTTTATAAACCTATTCTTTTTTATGAAATTTTTAATTGCAGGACTCGGAAATATTGGTCCGGAATATGAAGAAACTCGCCATAATATCGGATTTATGGCATTGGATTCGCTTGCAAAAAAACTAGAAATTCGATTCGAATCAAAACGATATGCCGATGTTGCCGAATTTAGGTATAAAGGAAGAATTTTTATTCTTATTAAACCTTCTACTTTTATGAATTTAAGCGGCAAAGCTATTAGCTATTGGTTAAAAAAAGAAGCTATCCCCGATGAAAATTTACTTGTTATTACCGACGATATCGCCCTGCCTATTGGGACACTCCGTTTACGTAAAAAAGGAGGAGCAGGCGGACACAATGGACTAACAAACATTATTGAGCTTTTGGGAAATGACCAATTTCCTCGCTTGCGTATTGGCATAGGAAACGAATTCCCTATAGGCTATCAGATTAAGTATGTGCTAAATAAATGGTCGAACGATGAAAAAGAACTTCTTACTCCCAAACTAGATGTGGCCGGCGAAATAATTAAAAGTTTTGGTACAATCGGAATCGATTTAACCATGAATAAATTCAATAAAAAATAGTAACGCTATTCCCATTTATTATAATGTATTCGATCGGGTAAAAAGCGTTTAGGTTTTTCTAACACTTCTTTTGGGTAACCTAAAACAACGAGCGATATAGGAATAATAGTTGAAGGTAAGCCCACTATTTCTGATATTCCTTTCATTCGCTCCTCTCTTGGATATACTCCTAGCCATACACTCCCTAATCCTAAATCGTGGGCGGCAAGCAATAAATTTTGGGTAGCTGCAGAACAGTTTGTATTTAAATATCCTTCATTCGGCTCTATATTTTTATCTCCACAAATTAAAACCGCTACAGGTGCCTCCGCAAGCATCTTTGAATAGGGATGCACTTTCATAATTTTATTAAGCATTTCCCGCTCATTTATTAATATAAAATGCCACGGTTGCGTATTTCTTGCCGAAGGCGCATACATGGCGGCTTCTAATAGTTGATGAATTTTCTGTTCCTCTATCATTCGAGTTTCATACTTTCTTATACTTCTTCTAGTTAAAATTGATTGAATTGTTTCCATTATTATAAATTTGATTTGTTAAATGTATAAATTCATTTTTAAAAATTTTATCTTTATACTTCTTTAATAAAAATTTTATGACAAAAAAGAAAATTATTCTGTGGTTCATTCTTAGCTTAGTAATTGGAGGAATGGGATTTGCCATTTATCGTTTAAATAATGCATTGGTAGAAAAAAGGAAAAAGATTAACGAAATGGAAAAATCTTCAATACATGCCAATGCTGATTATTATAAGTTAAAATTTACAAAAGATTCCCTATTACGGGTAAATGCATTTTTATCGAAATACAAAACGCTAACCATGGCAATGACCTACCGCGATTCTGTGAGGGCACCACTTTCTCATCATATTGGAGATGTCGTTTATTTAAAATTCGACTCTTCAAGAGTTATTGTAAGCGATATTATTGTGGGAGGTGGGAATTATGAATATTATATTAAATATAAGATTTTATTAAAAGACGGACAAGAAAAAGAAGTTGTTCCTGAAATGATTTTATAATTTTATTTATAAAAAAAGCCCATTTTCGAAGTGAATAATGGGCTTGGTGCTTTTTTGGGTTGTGGTGAGGGACGGGATTGAACCGCCGACACACGGATTTTCAGTCCGTTGCTCTACCAGCTGAGCTACCCCACCATCCTTTTAACGTTAAGGGTTGCAAATGTATAAAACAATTTTGGATTTATAAAATATTTTTTTAAAATACATTCCTAATTTTCATATCTTTTCCTTAATATTCATACCTTTGCGAACTTAAAATTTTATATGAAATTAATTATTGATTCGGGAAATACGTTTGTAAAAACAGCTATTTTTGATAATAAGAAGCTGATTTATTCACAAACAACCGAACAATTATCGACCGATTTCCTTAAAAATTTATTCCATTTATATAAAATAAATGCAGCTATTATTTCATCTGTTAAAAAAGTACCGCTAGCAGCTATTAATTTCATAAAAAAACATACTCATTTTATTGAACTTTCAGCATCTACGCCTATCCCCATAAATAATGTATATAAAACACCCGAAACGCTAGGAAAAGATCGTTTAGCCGGAGTTATTGGAGCCTATTATTTATTTCCCCAAAAAACAGTTCTTGTAATAGATGCAGGAACCTGTATTACCTACGATTTAATTAATAAAAAAGGAGAATATTACGGTGGCAGTATCTCCCCCGGATTAAAAATGCGTTTTAATGCCTTACATACTTTTACGCAAAAACTTCCGTTAGTGTCATTAAAAAATATAAATACGCTTATAGGTACTAACACGAACGAATCTATTTTAACAGGGGTAATTAATGGATATATTGCAGAAATTGACGGAATAATAGAACAATATAAAAATTATACAGCAGAATTAATTGTTGTTTTATGCGGAGGAGATACACATTTTTTGGTTAATAGATTAAAAAATAGCATCTTTGCAAATCCGGAAATAGTACTTATCGGACTTAACGAAATTCTTGATTATAATGAAGCATTGTAAAAAAATTTATGTCATTTTTTTGGTATTGAATGTGTTTTTTTCTGTTTATACATTTTCTCAAACCAGAATTAGTTCTCCTTATTCTAGATACGGATTAGGCGATTTGCAAAATGCAAAATATATTGGAAATTTAGCTATGGGAGGAATAGGAATTGCTTTTCGGCAACCTTCTAGCGTAAACTATTCAAATCCTGCATCATACACTGTTTTCGACACCAATGCTTTTGTTTTAGAAACAGGCATTAATTCGCAAACTGTTAAATTATCAACCAACAATCAAAATCAAAGGAGCAACTACACCTCCCTATCGCATTTGGCTTTTGGTTTTCCTGTTACCAAATGGTGGGGATCTAGCATAGGTCTTTTACCTTACAGTCATGTTGGCTATAAAATATCAAACTACGAAACGCTTAGCGAAATAGGAAAGATAAAATATTTATATGAAGGATCTGGAGGATTAAACCAATTTTATGTGGAAATGCTTTTCAATTAAAAAATTTATCGGTGGGCGTAAATGCAGCCTATATTTTTGGTTATCTTGACCGTACCAGTACTGTTTCATCCCCTGATTCCATCTACTATTTAGCACTCCGTTTATCGAATGGAACTCGTATCAATGGATTTCATTATAATTTTGGACTCCAATACGAAAAAAAGATTAATACTGATTGGTCCATGCAAGTCGGGCTTGTATATTCAGCAACAGCAAAACTTAACGCAAAACGCGATTCTTTTGCTTATACGTTCTTTTCTTCCGGCGAAGATTATGAAAAAATTAAAGATACCATTATTGATGCCGAAAACACAAAAGGAAAAATTAATTTGCCATACTCCTTAGGAGGTGGTATTATTTTAAAAAAATCGAATATCTTGCTGATGGGATTTGATTATCAAATGCAAAACTGGAATAATTATTCCTCGTTTGGAGAAAAAGATTCTTTAAAAAATAGCTGGGTTACTTCCTTCGGAATGGAATATACTCCAATTCACACAAACCTATCTAGTTACTGGAAAAGAGTACATTATAGAGTAGGTGCCCGATATGCAAAAACCTATCTACAACTTCGAAATAACCAATTAAGCGAATCTGCTGTTAGTTTTGGCTTTGGTTTACCGTTAAAAAGATCCAAAACATCCTTTAATATTGGATTTGAGCTAGGACAAAGAGGCACATTAGAAAATAACTTGATTAAAGAACAATTTGGAAGAATTATATTAAATGTTTCCTTTAATGAATTTTGGTTTTTTAAACGTCGCTTTGAATAATACGCTTTATGCTAGCTTTAAAAAATATAGTTAGGCTGTTTATTTTTTTATTATTGTTTATCTCTTGCGAAAACGATATTAAAGTAATTAATATTGTTGGAAACAAAGAACATCTTCCGGTTGAATCAGCAAAGAATGTAGAAACCATTTACAGCGATTCTGCTCAAATACAAATGATATTGAAAACACCCCAGTATGAACGATATGATGGGGAAAAACCATATACAGAAATGACCAAGGGTATTTCGGCCTATTTTTACGACATTAACATGCAAGTTAAATCGAAATTGACTGCTAATTATGCTATTAATTACGAAAAAGATAAAATTATGGAAGCCCGAAATAATGTGGTGGTTGTAAATGAAAAAAATGAGCAATTAAATACAGAGAAACTCGTTTGGGATCAACAAAAAGCGATTATTTATTCGGATAAATATGTTAAAATTAATACAGGAAAAGAAATCTTATGGGGAATAGGGATGGAATCGGATGAACGATTTGAAAAGTGGCATATAAAAAATGTACAAGGCTCATTTTCAATGGAAGAAGAATAATTTTTTTAAATTATTGTATTGATTTTTAAATTATTAAATAAGTTAATGTGTCAATTATTTTTATTTCAAATTAATAATTTTAAATTTGCACCCTTAATTAAAACATTCTAAATTACGCATTCATATGGCTATTATAGGTAAAATTCGCAGTTACGGAACAATTATAATAATTGTTATTGGTTTAGCGCTGGCTTCTTTTGTTCTAGGTGACTTTCTAAAACCAAGACAAAAAAATATTAACAATATTGGAGAAATTGGTAGTAAAAAAATTACATATCGTGATTTTGAACTAAAGGTAGAAGACCAAATGGAGTTGGTAAAACAACAAACCGGCAATGAAAATCTTACAGGAACCCAATTATTTCAATTACGCGATGAAATATGGAAAAATATGACAAGAGACATCATCTTGGGAAAAGAATATGATGAATTGGGGCTGGTTGTTTCTACCGAAGAATTATGGGATTTGGTTCAAGGAACATATCCTCATCAGTATATTCTTCAAAATTTTGCTGATCCGCAAACAGGTCAGTTTAATGCGGCTCAAGTTAGAACTTTTTTACAAAATTTAGATCAATACGAACAACAAAAACCAGGCACCAAAGCACAATGGCAAAACCTGGAGGAATCAATTAAATCGGATCAATTGTATAATAAATATTTAAATCTTATTAAAAATAGTTATTATATTCCTAAAGCCTTAGCACAAAAAGAATACGAACAACGAAATAAAAAAGCGGTTATTCATTTTTTTGCAGAAAAATATTCGAACATAGCAGATAACACGATTACCTTAACAACCGAAGATCTTCAAAAATACTATGATGCACACAAACACGAATACGAACAAGAAGAATCTCGTGATTTAGAATATGTTGTTTATGATATTGTTCCATCGGAAGCCGATTTAAAAAATGCAGAACAAAATATAAATCAAATTTTTACCGATTTTGAAAAACAAACCTATTCTGATATTCCTAATTTTGTTAACCGATATTCCGATGATAAATACGATAGTTTGTATTATAAAAAAGGAGTTCTTCCAACCATTTTAGATACTGTCGTTTTCTCAAAGAAAAAAGGAGATTTAATTGGACCTTTATTTAATGATAACACTTATACTGTTGCAAAAGTAATGGATTTTCAAAATCGTCCGGATTCCTTAAGAGCAAGTCATATATTAATTTCTTTTCAAGGAGCATTAAGAGCTGTTGAAACGGTTACTCGGACTAAAGACCAAGCAAAGAAAACCGTTGATAGTTTATTATTAGTTGTAAAGAAAAATCCAAAAATGTTTGATACCATTGCAAAAGCTACTTCCGACGATCCTACCGCAAAAGAAAAATTAGGTGATTTAGATTGGTTTGCCGACGGACAAATGATAGGTCCATTTAACGAAGCTTGTATTAAAGGAAAAGAAGGGGATATTCAATTGGTGGAAACCGATTTTGGTTATCATATTATAAAAGTTACCGGAAAGAAAAAATTTGAAAACAAAGTTCGTGTTGCTATCATTTCTAAAGAAATAGAGCCTAGCAACGAAACCTACCAAACAATTTATGCGGAAGCAAGTACTTTTGCAGGAGAGAATACTACGTATGAACAATTCGAGAAATCGGTGGTTAACAAAAAATTAAATAAACGACTTGCCGAATATATTACCCCTATGAGTAATACTATTTCCGGATTAGACTCCCCTCGCGAAATTATTCGTTGGGCTTATAATAAAGACTCAAAAAAAGGAGATGTATCTAAAGTATTCGATTTAGAAGGTAAATATATAGTTGCTTGTTTAAAAGAAATTAGAGAAAAAGGCGTTCCAACATTAGAACAAATTAAAACTCAATTAGAACCTTTAGCTAAACGAGAAAAAAAGGCAGAAACCATTATTAAAAAAATAAACGCGTTAAAAACACCCGGTATTACTATTGACCAGCTTGCATTAAAAGCAAATGCAACAATAGATACGTTAGATATGATTAGTTTTTCATCTTATTCATTACCCGGATATGGACAAGAACCTGAAGTTTTAGGAAAACTTTTCACTATGAAGAAAGGAACATTATCGGAGCCTTTACAAGGGAAAACGGCTGTTTTTGTTATTGCTGTTCAAGATTTTATTGAACCTACTGTTACAACCGATTATTCAAGTGTAAAAGAACAAATTCTTTCTAATTATAAAAGCAGAGTTGGTTACGATATTTATACAACACTCGAAAAAAATACAAAAATTACCGATAACCGAATTTTATTCTTTTAACATAAAATATATTATATAAAAAAAGAGCGGGGCTAAACTCCGCTCTTTTTTTATATAGTATCACATATAACTATATACTATAATAACTGCAACCTATTTGCATCTTGCTTTATAAATACAAATAATAAGATAGTAAATGCCCAAAGGGAAGAACCACCATAACTTATAAATGGTAACGGAATTCCAACCACCGGAGCAAGTCCAATAGTCATGGCAATATTTATTACAAAATGAAAAAATAATATGGATGCCACTCCATACCCATAAATTCGACTATAAGAAGAACGCTGCCGTTCTGCCATCATAATAATTCTTAAGAAAAGAAGTACATATAAAACAATAACAATGCTACTTCCAACAAATCCCCATTCTTCTCCAATGGTACAAAATATAAAATCGGTACTTTGTTCCGGAACAAAATTATATTTAGTTTGTGTTCCTTGCAGAAAGCCTTTCCCAATAAAGCCTCCAGAGCCGATGGCAATTTTTGATTGATTTACATTATACCCTATTCCCTTTAAATCTACTTCCTTTCCCAATAATACATCAATTCTTCCTTTTTGATGTTCTTCTAAAACATTTTCATATATATAATTCACCGAAAAAACAAAACCGGCAATAATTATAAAAGAACCAACTAAGATTGTTATTTCTTTTCTCCTTTTACGTATATATTTGAATAATATTAATGCAATGGCTAATAACACACCTAATATTATATATTGATTTATTAATAAGGCCAAAAAGAAAAGTGCAATTCCTAACACTCCTAATATTAATACATTTCCGGATAATCCTTCTCTATATAAAACAAAGATAAATGCGGTATATACTAATGCGGAGCCGGTATCGTTTTGTAAAAAAATTAGTAAAACCGGTAATCCAATTATAAAAGCGGTTATTATTTTTGTTCGAATATCCTGTATTTTAATATTTAATGCACTAAGGTATTTAGCCAAAGCCAAACAAGTTGCAAACTTAGCAAACTCTGAGGGCTGAAGTTTAAAATTCCCAATTAAAAACCATGACTTAGAACCGGATGTAACATTTCCAACCAATAAAACAGCCAATAACATCAACATTAATATAATATAAATGGGGTATGAAAATGTAGAAAAAAACTTAATATCAGTCATTAAAATTATAAGCGAAATTACAATGGCGCAAGCAATCCAAATCATTTGTTTTCCATAACTTTGCGTAAAATCAAATATATTTTTGTGTTCCTCCACAAATACAGCAGCATAAATATTAATCCATCCGAATAATACAAGTACCATATAGAGTCCTGTCGCAACCCAATCAATATTTTGAAATATGTTTTTTTGTTCTCTCATTAATATTTTACGACTCCTTCGCTTATTCTTTTTTCAAGATCTACTCTTTCTATTTTTCCTGTTAAATATTTTTCTACTAATAAACTGGCAATAGGAACAGCCCATGTAGCACCCCATCCACCATTTTCTACCAACACCGAAATAACTATTTTGGGATTTTCTACCGGAGCAATTAAAACAAAAACAGAGTGGTCTTCTCCATGTGGATTCTGCGCTGTTCCTGTTTTTCCCGCCATTGTAATATTTTTTAACCTGGCACCTGTGCCGGTTCCTGCTTCAATTGATTTGCTCATTCCTTCTAAAACAATATCGAAATATTTTTTATCTACTTTAACTATTTGTTTGGTTGTAAATCGGGAGTCAATTGTTTTTTCATTTCCAATTTTTTTCACCATATGCGGAATATAATAATATCCTTTATTCGCAATAATAGCGGCAAAATTGGCTAGCTGTATTGGTGTTAGCAATATTTCTCCTTGTCCTATTCCCAAAGAAATAATAGATAAAGCTCTCCATTTATTTTTACCGTGCAATTTATCATAATATTCAGCGGTAGGTATATTTCCAGATAACTCATTGCATAAATCATCATTAAATTTTTTCCCCAACCCAAAACTTAACACAATCGTTCGCCATGTATTAAATGCTTCTCTCGTGGTTTTATAACCCGATTTCTCTAATATTGCTTTTAGTGTATAACTATAGTAAGAGTTACATGAATGCTGTATAGATTGCTCTAAATTACACGGAGAAGCATGTGCATGGCATTTTACATTCACACCTCCCATGTGAAAACCCAAACTACACGGGTAACGGGTATTATCATTCACAACACCCATTTGCTGTGCAACTAGTGCGTTTAATAATTTAAATGTAGAACCGGGAGGGTATTGTGCTAACAACGGTCTGTTAAATAAAGGTTTTTCGCTTGTATTTTGCAATAACATCAAATAATTTTTTGAGCGATCATGTCCTGCTAATAAATTGGGGTCGTAAGTAGGACTTGAAACCATTGCCAGAATTTCTCCTGTTTTAGGCTCTATTGCAACAATACTACCTCTTTTATTTTTCATTAACTTTTCCCCTAACTCCTGAATATCGGCATCAATAGTGGTAATTAAATCTTTTCCTGCTACTGAAACAGTATCGTACATTCCATTTCTAAAACTTCCTTTTTCTCGATTATAAACATCATACATTTTTATTTTTAAGCCTTTTTTCCCTCGCAATTCTTTCTCATAGCTTTTCTCTATTCCACTAATTCCAATATAATCGCCCGGTTTATAATAAGCATCGTTCATTATTTTTTGCGGACTAACCTCCCCAATATACCCTAATACATGGGCTGCAATAGAAAGTGGATATTTTCTTAATGATCTAGCTTGCACATAAAATCCGGGGAAACGATATAATTTTTCCTGCAAAAATCCGTACATCTCTTTCGATATTTCTCTTTCGAAAATACTAGGAACATAGGAGGAATAGCCTTTTGCTTTTTTTAATCGTTTAATAAATACTTCTTTTGTAATTTCAATCAACCTACATAATTCGGTTGTGTCAAGATCTTTTACATCTTTGGGAACCACCATTAAATCGTAAGTTGCCTCATTATAAACCATTAGTTTTCCGTTTCGGTCGTAAACAAGTCCACGTGCAGGAAACTCGGTTATATAGCGGAATACATTTCGGTTAGCTGATTCTTTGTACTTATCATCAATAATTTGCAGATAAAAAAGTCTTAATATAAAAATAACCCCTACCGACAAAACTATTATTTTAATAATATGTTGTCTTTCTGAATGTGGAGCTTTCATTTTATTTTTTAAGACTTAATTTAAAGAAACAAAATTAATTACTTAACGGAAATATTTTACCTAAACTAGAATCGATTTATTAATAATTACAAACAACGCTTTATCCTGTTTCATTTTATTGAATAAAAATATCCTATATTTGATTAATTGAAATTCTATGAATAAACTCATTTTATTTACTCTTTCCTTTTTATCCTTCTACAGCAATACATATTCGCAAGAAGAAAGTTGTTGTAAAAGTATTATTAACATGAACAAAGTAGACCAATACCGAATAAAAAAATTAGGGAAGGCCTATCAACATTTAAGCGAAAAAAAGGACAGCTGCTGCG
>Ga0116185_1003657_pt1 | contig 13092 bp, 6 predicted proteins | sample AD_JPNNA7_MetaG_FD_89754 | JGI IMG/M metagenome (GOLD analysis project Ga0116185, IMG submission 89754) | Active sludge microbial communities of municipal wastewater-treating anaerobic digesters from Japan - AD_JPNNA7_MetaG | ecosystem: Engineered > Bioreactor > Anaerobic > Digestate | place... | reverse complement strand
CCTTTAGTTGAGATGAAAACACTATCAATATCAGTTTCAGACTTCCAGAGGAAAAAGAATTTTTCACCATTAAAAAGCAACTGTGTAAATTCGTCCCAACTCGCTGTGACATATGAAAGAAGTTCGTAGTTGAAAGTCTTATTTTCAAGAATAACACCATCTTGATTTATAAGACTACCGTAAAGATAATTCTCATATTCCCACAAAACAAGATAGTTCGTGCCGTCAAATCCCACCTTGACATTGTTCCCGCCATAATATTCAGTTGTGTAGCTCAGTTCTCCAAGACGGAATTCATCGCTGATGACAGGGAATGATTTTTCTTTTGCGGACATCGAAGTTATAAACACAAAGAGTGTTAAAAACGACAAGATATTCTTTTTCATTTCCGAAACCTCTGTAAATAGAGTTAAAACGGTGAAGTTTAATATAAGCTGTGTCTAATTGTCAACAAAAAGAAGCGTAACGGAGGTTATTCAAAAGGTTCAAATATCTGCTCAAGTGTAACTATGTGGTCAAAGAATTTGGAATCCATTAAAGATCTGTCGGCACCGAAAGGGGCAATTAATGCTGTTTCAACGGAATATCCTTTCATTTCAGGTATTAATTCCATTTTTCTTTTAACTTCCGGAATTACTGATGTTCCGACTGGTTTGTTCCAATATTTAATTTCACAGATCGTGACAATATTGTCCGATCGTATAAAAAGAAGATCTATCTGAAAAGCCGTATCGTTTCTTTCATAGTAAGGAGCTGCATTCAAAACCTGATTTTTAAAACCCATTATGGCAGCGAGATGATTTTTATGTTTAAGACAGAATTTTTCAAATTGAATCCCCATCCATTTTTCAAAACTGTTTTTTGTCAGAGTTTCAAAAAGAATATCCGAACTGCTTTGAGAAATGACATCTTTGAAAGGAAGAACATATTTGTAATAGAATTTCAAATATTCATCCGTAAGGGCGTATCTTTTTAATTTTGATCCTGTTTTTTTGTTGTAAGGGATAAAAGATTTGATAATTTCAGCGTTTTCCAGATTGTCAAGATATCGCTTAAGTCCTCCACCATTGGGGATATTTATTTTTTTGCTTACTTCTTCGAGTCCTGAAATTTCTGTCTGAAGATGATTTACAATATCTTGATACACAGATGATTCTTTAAATTGACTGTAGAAGATCCGCTCAATTTCATTGTACATTTTTCCGTTAACCGAAAAAAAGAGTTCATTAATGTTTTTATTGAAGGATTTGCTCTGGTTTATATATTCAAGGTATTTGGGAACAGTGCCCAGAACAAGCATGTATTTTAAGATTTCATCCCGTGATTTTCTTTCTGAAAACATCATTTCCGCTTCAAACGGATTTAATCCGCCCAGCAATATTTCAAGGTCGATCCGCCCGTAGAGAGCACTCGATTTAAGAACTTTATCAACCATAAAAGATGCAATCGAACCGCACAGAATTAACATTACATTCTTTTCTTTCCAGAAATTATCCCAGTAATATTTCAGAATAGAGATCAGCGCTTTTCTTCCTGCGGCAAGCCATTGTATTTCATCAAAAATTAAAATAGTTCTGCTGTTTGTCCTGGAATTTATAAGTCTGTCTGTAAGATAAGTGAAAACCTGATTCCAATCACGGAAAACAACACTCTCAAGAACAGGGTCTTTAAACTGTTTTTTCAGCATTGATGTAAAATATTTTATCTGCGATGAAGTGTTTTCAGATTCGATCCCTTCAAAAAAAAAGCAGTCGCTTTTTTGTTCAGCAAACTTTTTTATCAAAGTGCTTTTTCCAATCCTTCTTCTGCCATACAAAACAGCTATTTTTCCACCATTTGAAGAATAGCAGTTTTCCAACAGCTTTAACTCCCTTTTTCTTCCTACAAACATCTGCTCCTCCGAATCCGCACAAATTCTTTTATCAACAAAATGTGCGGATTTGATTCGTGTTTTCTTGTTAATCCGCACAAACTTATAATAATTAATTGTGTGCGGATTTGCAAGAAAAATAAAATATAAGTGTTGAAAACGGATATTTACCTGTCAAAATCCTTTTCAAAGCCGACTTTCTGGAGGAGCCGTTCTTTTTCAAACCATTTTTCCTCGACTCTGACGAACAGTTTAAGTCCGACCTGACAGCCGTAGATCTTTTCAAGTTCAAGCCGTGCTTTTTTACCGATATTGCCGAGTGTTGAGCCCTTTGCGCCGATGACGATGCTTTTCTGGGATTTTCTTGCAACATGTATTGTGGCATCGATCATGAGGATGTCCTTTGATTTGTGGTCGGTCATCCTTTCGATCGTTACAACGGTGTGGTAGGGGAGTTCCTGCGAAAGCTCCATAAAAAGCTTTTCTCTAATTATTTCAGATACTAAGAATGAATCATCCTGGTCTGTTGTCATATCTTCAGGAAAAAGTTGAGGCCCGGAAACGCAGTATTTTTTTATTGCTTCAACGAGTTCATCTATTCCGGTTCCGTCTAACGCTGAAACTGCAAATGTGTCAGCGAATTTGAAATATTTCCTGTAAACGGCAATGGTGTCATCAGCTCTCATTTTTTTAACGATATCGCATTTGTTGGCGACAAGAATGGTCGGGGTTCTACTTTTGAGGTTGTCGAGAATGTGTTTTTCTTCTTCACCAATTCCAAGTTCAGGGTGCTGAGTTGAAACATCAACGAAAAAGAGGGTGAAATCGGATTCGTTCGCGGCCGAAAAGCTGTATCTGTTCATCCAGTTATTAAGAAGTTTGCCAAAATCGGTCGAAGTTATCCCCGGTGTGTCGGTGAAAACTATCTGTGCATCATCTTTTGTATAAACTCCGCGGATCTTGTTCCTTGTAGTTTGAGCTTTCGGAGTGACTATCGAAACCTTTGATTTTACTACATTATTGAGGAATGTTGATTTTCCTGAGTTCGGAGCGCCGATTATTGCGGCAAAGCCGGTATATTTTAGTTCCTTACCTAACATCGGCACTCTCTTTTTCGCCTGAAATGCTTTCCATCATGAATTTTTTCACTTTGTCGATCGACTGATATCTTCCAAGAGCGATCATAAGTTTCACCAGAGTTGCCTCCCTTGTCATGTCAACAGCACTGATAAGTCCGTAATATTCAGCTTTTGACGCAACTTCATAAAGTCCGAGATTTACCTTTCCGATCGGTGACTGACTGCATACCGCAATGGGCACTGAATTTTCGGCGGCATCCTTGAAAAGCTCTTCAAGTCCGGGATTGTCGCTTGGAATGTTGCCTGATCCGTAGGCCTCAATGACAATTCCTTTAACCTTTTTCTTTCTTACCATGATCGAGAAAGTCGAGAAATCTATGCCGGGGAAGAAAGGAATGATGATGACTTCTTCAACAAGTCGTGCATCAATTTCAAATACTCCCGGTTTTTTCGGAAGGTATCTGTGTGGCTTCTTTTCCATTCCGATCCCGAGCTTGATTATCGAGTTGTAATTGGGGCTGTAGAATGCGTCAAAATCCCACGAATCTTTTTTCTTAACGCGGTTGCCTCTGAAAACAGTGTGATTGAAAAGGACAACCACTTCATTAAGTTCGCTGAAAAGGGCAACTTCAATTGAATCAACAAGGTTCATCAGAGCGTCGCTCCGTCTATTTTTCAAAGGAAGCTGGGAGCCGGTCATGACAACGGGTTTGCCGAGGTTTTTAAGCATGAACGACAACGCCGAAGCGGTGTATGCCATTGTGTCAGTTCCGTGAATTATCACAAAACCGTCAAAGTTGTCATACTGCTTGTTAATGTGTTCTGCGATCTCAACCCAGTGGATAGGCCTGAAAAGTGATGAATCAATGTTTAAAAGCCGTGTCTGAACTATTTCAGCATCAAAAAGAGCATGTATTGTGTGGTCAATATAGTCAAAAGCATAATCACCCGGCTTGAGCTGTCCCTGCTCATTTGATTCCATCACGAAAGTTCCGCCCGTGTGAACTATCAGTATCCTCTTTTTTGCGTTCATCTCTAACTCCATCTTATCAACACGCAGTATTTTTACTTATATTGCGGCTTATTGCAAGATTCATGAGTTGAAAAGACGACTCACTAAATAATTTGATATTTTGTCTGAGAGTCTTTCAACCTTCGGAATAAAAGGAATGTCTCCAACAAATTTGCGAAAATTCAGAGAGTTTTATCAGAATTACAAGATTCAACAGGCACTGCCTGCCGAATTGGATAAGTTTCCGGAAACAATGCAAAATACTATAGAATATCTCTCTTCAAGGTTTGTTCTCGGCTGGACACATTATGTGACTCTTATGACAGTAAAAAATGATGAAGAAAGAAGATTCTATGAAATTGAAGCAGCAAAAAATGGTTGGGGATATAGAGAGCTTGAAAGACAGATAAATTCCGCTCTTTTTGAAAGATTGGTGCTTAGTCGCGATAAAAACGGAGTGAAAGAGCTGTCAATAAAGGGACAAATTGTAGAAAAACCAGCAGATATAATTAAAAATCCATATATCCTTGAATTTACAGGTCTGGAGCCGCAGAAAAAATACACTGAACATGAACTTGAAACAGCAATTATTGATAAACTGGAACTTTTTAATCAGGATCTCGGACAGATGCAGATGTATGTGAATTATTTTGACCGTTATGTGAAAACAGAAGAGGAAAATCCGACAGTCGGAATACTGCTGTGTCTCACAAAAAGTGATTCTCTCGTGGAGTTGACATTACCGAAAGACCGCAATATTTATGCATCCAATTACCAGCTCTACCTTCCAAGCAAAGAAGAACTGAAAAAACAGATCGAAGAAGCAGAAAAAGAATTTTCAAAAAATAAATGAGTGGATTTACACGGGCGAACACACGGATTTGACCCTACACTAAATTATCTTCAACCGAACACAGGGAAACATTAAGAAACGCCGGTCAACTTTTATTTACTATTCGATTCAGTTTGATTATATTATCTGCATTCTTGTTGAAGAAGAGAGGAAAAAATGCTATTAGACAACAGTAACGATAACAAAAAAGTTTATGAATGGATTGAACAATACACAGAAAATGGTTTTTTTGACTGTGTAACGGGTTATTTTACGATCGGAGCCCTCAACCATATTTCTAAAGTAATTAACGAAAAAGTTAAAGATATGAGATTTATACTTGGGGACATTGTAAGTACCGGCGGAATCGAAGACAGAGCAATTGATCTTTTAAATGAAAACATTTCAGTTGAAGCAGCTTTAAAACTTTCAAAAATATCTAAAGAGGCTGTTGAATTCCTAAAACAGGAAAAAGTCGAACTTAAGACGCTTGAACCAAATTTCTGTCATGCAAAACTATATCTTTTTAAATCAGAAAAAGATGATAGGCATGATTATTTTATTTCAGGCAGCTCAAATCTTACTGAGTCCGGAATTGGTTTGAAAATAACAGGAAATGTTGAGCTGAATATTGCAGAAACAGGACAGGGAAATCAATTTAAAGAGCTTAAAATCTGGTTTAATGATATTTGGAAGTCTAAAAAAGCTCACTCCAAAAAAACAATAATTCATGCTGACGGAACAAAAACAGAGAAAGATTTCAAACAGTATATTATTGAAGAAATAGAAAAGGTTTTCAGAGAATATTTGCCCAAAGAAATATATTACAAAATACTTTTTGAACTTTTCTGGAAAGACATCGGAGACGAGGTCGAAAGCCCTGATTTTAATAAGAAAATCGGAAGGGTAGAAAATACCGTTCTTTACAATTCCCTGTTTGATTTTCAAAAAAGCGCTGTTATCAGTCTTGTGAAAATGATACAGAAATACAACGGAGCCATTCTTGCTGATGCTGTTGGTCTTGGTAAAACTTGGACAGCACTTGCTGTAATGAAGTTTTATGAAATGGAAGGATATGAAGTTATTCTTTTTTGTCCCAAAAAACTTGATCAGAACTGGAGAAAGTTTCTCCACAAGCATAATTCAAGATTTGAGCAGGATAGACTTAACTATACAATAAGATATCACACTGATCTTCAGGATGACAGACTTCAAAGATATCAGGATGGGCTTACAATTGAAGATTATTTTCAGAGTGACAGACCAAAATTATTTGTAATTGATGAAAGTCACAATTTAAGAAACGAGAGGTCTTCAAGGTATCAATTTTTGATAGACTATCTTTTGAAAAAGAACAAAACCGTTAAGGTGTTGATGCTTTCTGCAACTCCTATAAACAACTCTCTTAATGACATAAGAAACCAGTTCAGATTAATTGTAAAAGGAGGAGACACTGGTTTCACTGAAAATTTGGGGATAAGAAATCTGATGCATCTTTTCAGGAATGCACAGCGGGAATTCAACAAATGGTCTGAAGAAGGAACAGGCAGAATATCTGATTTCATAAAAAAATTAAATCCTGATTTTTTTAAGCTGATTGATTCTCTTCTTGTTTCCAGAACGAGAAAACATGTTGAGTCTATTAATGAGAAAATGCTTAATTTCCCCGAGAAAGAACTTCCCGAAAACATATTCATTACACCAAAAGAGATAGGAAATATTGAGAGTTTCAAAGAACTGCTTGACCATTTTCCATATATGTCAGGCTATCAGCCGGCATGGTATGTTGAAGAAAAAGAAGTTGAAAATGTTATTGAAGATGAAAAACAAAGAGACCGTTTTCTTGTTAAAATGATGTATATTCTCCTTATAAAGCGGCTTGAGTCGTCATGGTTTTCATTTAAATCAACTGTTGAAAAGATAAGTGAACACCATCAGGAAGTGCTTAATACCATAAAGCAGTATAACGACAAGGTTAAGTCTGAAGATATTGATATTTATGGTCAAATGACTATTTTTGACGAAGAAGAAGATGCTGAATTTGAAGAGTTCACTCTTGGTAAAAAAAGAACTGTGAACATTTCGGAAATAGATAGAGCCGGGAAACTTGATCTTCTTAAAAAAGACCTCAAAAAGGATATTGACAAGCTTGATTCTTTAATAACAAATGTAAGAAGATTTTCAGAGATCGTTGAAAAAGAGACAGGGAAAGACTCTGTTGACTCGAAGCTGAAAAAACTTATTCAGTTAATTCTGAAAAAACAGGAAAATTCTAATAATAAAAAGGTTTTGATATTCACAGTTTTCAAAGATACTGCGACATATCTTTATAATGAGCTCACTAAAAGAGGATTTCAAAAAGTTGCAATGGTGTCGGGAGATGAAACAAAATCATCTGATGGATACAACGGCAAGTTTTTTGAACCGGTTCTTGAAAGGTTCGCTCCATTTACGAAGTTATTCATGGAAAAAGAGTGGGTTGGATTTGAAAGAGATAATAAAAAAACAGATGTTCAAAACTTCAATTTGTGGATTGAATGGACAAAAGAGAATAAGCCGGAAGTATATAAAAAGATTGATAATTCTGTTGATATTCTAATCGCAACCGATTGTTTGAGCGAAGGTCAGAATCTTCAGGATTGTGATTATATTGTAAATTATGATATACACTGGAATCCAGTAAGAATCATTCAGAGGATGGGTAGAATTGACAGAATAGGATCACCGAATAAAAAAATAAAAGGAGTGAATTTCTGGCCTTCTGAATCAATAGAAAGCTATCTTGATCTACAAAAAAGAGTGGCGGATAAAATGGCTGCAATGACTCTTGCCGGTTCTGAGGTCCCTGCATTTTCTAAAGAGCACGAAGAAATGCTTAAAGATGAAACACTTGAGCAGAGACAGAATGCCAAAATGATGAAACTGATGGAATCTTCGTGGGATGAAGTGCAGAAAAACAGTGAAGGACTTGGTTTTGATGACTTTTCTCTTGAATCTTTCAGGCAGGAACTGTTTTCATATCTTGAAGATGAAAAAGAAAAATACATTAAAATGCCTAATGGTGTTTATTCAGGGTTTATTAAAGATGGTGAATTCTGCAAAAAAAATGGATTGGTTGCACTTCTTGGATCACCTTCAAGGCCATCAGGAGATAAGAAATTCAAATATGAAAGACATGAACTTGTTTATATAGATGAAAACGGTAACTCACTGTTATTAAACCAGAAAGATATTTTAAGAGCGTTATCTGAAAACAAAGAGAAACAAAGACATGTTGATAAAGAGATAGACAACGGAAATGGTGAAAAAATAAAAAAACTTTCAATGGCAATTAGAAGCTGGGTTGAGTCACAGGCATACGAAGTGGATGAAAATGGGGAAAAAGTGCTCGGAAAAAAAGGAACAGATATTCTTGAAAAGATAAAATCCGGAAACTGTGAAGCAATAAAAGATGTAAAAGGAAAAAAAGCCATAGAACAGAGATATTGCTTTGAAAACTATGATCTTATTGCATGGATGGTCATTGAATAAAGAGGTGCATTTATGAATAGATACTTAAAGATTATAGAGGATTATTTCAGATCTCCCAAGGAAAATGAATGGATAGAATTTAAAGAAAATAACTGTAACCCTCAATTAATTGGAGAATATTTATCCGCATTAAGTAATTCAGCCGCTCTTCACGGGAAAAACAAGGCATTTTTAATATTCGGTATTGAGAATGGAACAGGGAAGATCGTTGGAACGAATTTTTTACCTTCAAACACAAAAGGAAAAGGAAATGAAGACTTGGAGCCGTGGCTTTCAAGAAAACTCTCTCCGAGGATTGATTTTAAAGTAATTGAATTTGATCAGGATGAAAAACATATTGTCGTTTTTGAAATTGATGCGACTTTAAATACACCTGTGAAATTTGATGGAGAAGCGTTTATTCGTGTCGGTGGACATAAACACAAATTGAGTGATCACCCGGAAAAAGAGCGCAAAATATGGAAAAAAGCTGAATCGGTCTCTTTTGAAAAAGCTGTTGCGGCTTCTAACCTGTCTCTTGCAGATGTTCTAAACAAAATTGATTATCATAATTTTTTCAAACTTCAGAACATTCCTGTTCCGGAAAACCAAAACAGAATAATTGAAGAGCTTGTGCAGGATGGAATTGTAATACAGGATGATAACAGTTATTCAATAACAAATCTCGGTGCACTTTTGATCGCAAAAAACCTCCATGATTTTGAGCACTTGTCAAGGAAAGCTGTCAGGGTGATAGTTTATAATGGAAACAGCAGGGTTAATGCGAAAAATGAGATTACAGGGAAAAAGGGATATGCTGCCGGATTTAAAGGATTGATTGATTGGATAAATGATCTGATTCCTTCAAATGAATTTATTGAAGAAGCGTTCAGAGTTGGAAAAAAGAGGTATCCTAAGCTGGCTATAAGAGAATTTGTCGCCAACGCTTTAATTCATCAGGATTTTACAGAAACCGGAAGAAGTCCCATGATTGAAATATTTGATACAAGGATTGAGATTACAAATCCGGGAAGTCCACTGATTGATACTGAGAGATTTATTGACTATCCGCCTAAAACAAGAAATGAAAAACTTGCTTCACTTATGAGAAGGATGAATATTTGCGAAGAAAGGGGAAGCGGAGTTGACCGTGCTCTTGCACAGGTTGAAATATTTCAACTGCCGCCACCGCTTTTTCAGGCTGAAGATGATTACACAAAAGTAATTCTTTATTCTTACAGGGAATACAAAGATATGGATAGAATTGAAAGAATAAGGGCATGTTATCAGCACGCATGTTTAAAATGGGTATGCGGAGAATATATGACCAATTCATCCATAAGGGAAAGAATGAAAATTGATCTGAAAAACAGTGCAATAATATCCAGAATAATAAAAGAGGCTTTGATAGAGAATACTATTAAAATTCACGATGATTCCGTCGGAACAAGAGCGAGAAAATATTTACCGTGGTGGGCTTAAATTTGTTTGACTGTTGTTTGACAAAAATGGTGATTTTTAGTGATTGTGTTCGCAATTCATCAATATATTCAAGCTGTTTTATATTAGGAATTTGTTTGACTGTTGTTTGATAAGACGGAGAAAAATATGAAATTAAGCAGTTTCAAGACCGGTCTTGTAGAAGGAATCAAAAATCTTTTCAATGATCTGAATATTCCTGTAAATCCGATAACAGAATTAAAAGCTGAACCGAAAGACATTCTTTCAACTGCAAATTTAGAAAGTGAATCTCTTAAACTTATTGAGGCGGTTTATCCTTATGGATTGGTCAATGACGAAGCTTTCAATGATCAGAAAACCATTAAAATTTCAGACATTTCTGAAAAATATGAGGCAATCGCCGTTTTTGGAGTGAAACTTGGGAAAAGAGAGAACGGACTTCTTCCGACAAGAAAGATATTTGCAGATATTACAAGAGCTTTCAACAGGGAATTCAAATATACTCCTGTAATAATTGTTTTTAAATATCAGGACTTTATCACAATTGCGAGCAGTGAAAGAAGTGAATACATTCAGAAGTGGCGCGAGGGTGAAAAGATTGGAAAAATTACACTTCTTCGCGACATAAACATTGAAAATACTCACACAGGGCATCTGAAAATTCTCGAAGGTCTGAAAATTCCGACAAGTGGAAAAAACACAGTAAATTCATTTGCTTCTCTTCACAAACACTGGCAGGAAGTGTTTGATGTTTCCATCCTTAACAAGAAGTTTTATAAAGAGCTTTCCAACTGGTATTTCTGGGCGATGGATAATGTTGAATTTCCTGATGATGGAGAAAAAAGGAAAGATGTAAGAAACGCAACGAATCTTATCCGTCTTATCACAAGAATCATCTTCATCTGGTTCATAAAAGAAAAGAATCTTGTTCCTGAAAAATTGTTCAACAAAAATGAAGTAAATGATATTATTGATGATTTTAATAAGAACAAAAAGTCAGGCAACTATTACAGAGCAATTTTGCAGAACCTGTTTTTCGGAACGCTGAACCAGAAGATGGGCGAAAGAAAGTTTGCAAAGGACGGTGGACATGAAGATAAGGAAACAAACAGAGAAGAATATGGAGTTAAAACTCTTTGGAGATACGGTTCTCTTTTTAAAATTTCAAAACTCGAAGCTGAAAAACTGTTCAAAGACATTCCTTTTTTAAATGGTGGACTTTTTGACTGTCTTGATAAAGAAAATGAGAAGAACAGGACAATATATGTTGACGGTTTTTCAAGAAATCCGGGCAAGCAGGCATTTGTTCCGGATTATCTATTTTTCGGAGAGGAGACAGAAGTTGATCTCAATGAAATATATGGAACAAAAAACAAGACATACTCTGCAGAAGGTCTTATAAATATTCTTAATTCTTATAAATTCACAATTGCGGAAAACACTCCGACTGAAGAAGATGTTGCACTTGATCCTGAACTTTTGGGAAAAGTTTTTGAGAATCTTCTTGCAAGCTATAACCCGGAGACAAAGACAACTGCAAGAAAGCAGACTGGTTCCTTTTATACTCCAAGAGAAATTGTAAATTATATGGTTGATGAATCTCTTATTGCATATCTGAAAACAAAACTTGATGATGAAACTGAAGAGACAGACCATCTTCTGCATCGTCTTTTTAAACATAATGACGATCAACCGTTTGAAGATAAAGATAAAGTTTTAAAGATAGTTAGAGCATTTGATGAAATAAAGATTCTTGATCCGGCTGTCGGAAGCGGTGCTTTCCCGATGGGAGTTCTTAATAAAGTTGTTCATGTTTTAAGCAAACTCAATCCGGACAACAGTGAATGGCAGGAGCTTCAGCTTAAAAAAATTGATAAGAAAATGGCTGAAACAACCGATAAAACTGAACTAAAAGAGTTGGATAAACTCAGAGATGACATAATAAAAGCGTTCTCCGACAACGAAGCCGATTATCCAAGAAAGCTTTATCTCATTGAAAACTGCATTTACGGTGTTGACATTCAACCCATTGCAATACAGATATGCAAACTCAGGTTTTTTATCTCGCTCATCGTTGATCAGAAAGTTGACAGAAGAAAAGATAATTTTGGAATTAGACCGCTTCCCAACCTTGAAACAAAGTTTGTGTCAGCCAACACACTCATCGGACTTGATAAACCGGAACAAGCAGGATTGTCGGACATGTTCATTGAGCCATTAAAAAAAGATCTTTTAAAAGTTAGGCATGACCATTTTTCAGCAAAAACCAGAACTGAAAAACTTGCCTGCATGACAAAAGACAAAGAAATCAGAAAACAGATCGCAGATGTACTCATTCAGAATCATTATAAAGCCACAGATGCCAATAAAATAGCAGACTTTGACCTATATGACCAGAATAAAAGCTCAGACTGGTTTGACCCCGAATGGATGTTCGGAATAAAAGACGGGTTTGATGTCGTTATCGGAAATCCACCGTATGTCACTGTTGCTTTGGGAAAGAAGCAGGTATTCTTTAAAAAGGAAGAAATTGATTTTTACAAACAAAAATATACGGATGTGTTCGAATATAAAGGAAACACCTTTGCTCTTTTTATAAAAGCGTCAGGTTCGTTTTTGAGAAAATATGGAGTTTTATCGTTTATATTACCGAACACCTTGTTATCTAATGACACCTTCCAAAAAGTTAGAAAATATATATTTTCAGTATTTGGAATTTCAAAAATTATAAATTTTAAAAATGATGTTTTTGATGCAGCAATAACTGGGGGCAATCTTGTATTGGTTATTGAGAAAGAAAAGAAAATAAGCAATATTAGTGTTGCCAATGTAGAAAACGAAGGATCAATAGACCTTCTAAGTTATTGCTCAATTCCAACACACTATTATAATAATCAAACTTTTAAATTTATTACAGATATAATTAATATAGGTCTCGAATTCAAAATAAAAGAAAATAGTGAAAATTTAGAAGATGTTGCGAGTTTTTATAATGGTATTAAAACTGGGGATAATAAAAGGTTTTTATCTGAAAACAAGAAGAGTTCTAAATATTTTGAAGTAATAAGGGGAAGAGACATAAATAGGTATTACATAGAATTCGGTGGAATTTATATTCTTTTCGATGAAAAACTACTTTGGAGCAATACAAATAAAGAGAATTTCCTTAAATGCCCCAAAATACTGGTTAGGCAAACCAGTGACAAATTGATTGCTGCTCTTGATACAAATTCTTATATGTCAATGGATACAACACATTTAATATTCGATTGCAAATATGATGCTAAGTATATAGTTGCTTTGTTGAATTCGAAGCTAATGAACTGGT
>Ga0116185_1003652_pt1 | contig 13100 bp, 8 predicted proteins | sample AD_JPNNA7_MetaG_FD_89754 | JGI IMG/M metagenome (GOLD analysis project Ga0116185, IMG submission 89754) | Active sludge microbial communities of municipal wastewater-treating anaerobic digesters from Japan - AD_JPNNA7_MetaG | ecosystem: Engineered > Bioreactor > Anaerobic > Digestate | place... | reverse complement strand
TTTTATAAACTTCCGGATAAATCGCGCCGATAATATATAAAAGCGCATTTCGGAGAGATTTTTATGCTGGACCTTTCAAATCCCAATACTAACGACGCGTATTCAAGGGCAATTGAGACGTTTTTATCGAATAATTTTCAAGACGTTGACAATCTACGCGAGTTGCCGCCGGAGGAGACTTCGGATAAAATAGATAATTTTTTTAACAACATTCCCGACTACAAACCAAACAGTAAGTTATTGAAAATCTCGGCGGTTAGAAGTTATGTTGAAAAAGAGTTAAAAATCCGGCTACCTCAAAGCGAGGTTAGAAAAAATCTCTCCAAACAGATACCCAAACATTCTACAAAAGAGGATATGTCAAAAGAGGATGTGAAACTATTCGTAGAACATTTCAGAAAATTATACGAGTCGGCTGAAAACAGTCGCGATAAGTTTGCCTCGCTTCGGAATTTCATTATTGTCAATCTTCTAGCTTATACCGGACAGAGAATAGGAGATATTCTGAAAATATCTGTTAAAGAAGCCCAAAAGTCGGTATTACATTTCAAGCAGGAGAAGTCCGGTCAGGAAGTTTTTATCGATAACCCCTGTCTTTCTTACATTCTTGCATATATTACAATTTCAACGCTAAAGGACGACGATTTTCTTTTTGCTAACGGACTCGACAAAAAGCCGATAAGTTATAGGTATATTTTATCCGTTATTCAGAGAGCGGGACTTCTTCTTTTCGGGAAAAATATCTCTCCTCACTGTTTCAGGAAGTTTGTTATTACGGAGCTTCGGCTTCTCGGCAAATCCAATGCGGAGATTCAATCCGTATCGGGGCATTCGTCGTCTGCGATGATCGACTATTATCCGACAAGGCAGCCGAAGATCGAGCGGTTAAAAAGTTTGTTGGAGTGAAGAAACTAGATTTTTTAATCATAATTTTACGGAGTAAATTGAAAAATCGTTATACCTAAAATTTATTTTTTTAATTCGTATGAACAAAAATCACAAGTATAAGAATCTATATCAATAAGATTCTTACAGATAGTAATAGCGCCTCATATAATTTACAAAAACTACCATATTTCACTTATATCGTTTTCATATAGAGATATTCCTTCATATATTTTTACCTGTTCAATCGGATTATTATTATACAAATCAATTTGTAGTATTTTATCATTTATTCCTCTAAAAAAAAATCTCCAAAAATTATTTAATTTTTCATAGATCAAACTATTCCATAACATTTTATACGGTTCATTATTATAAAACACAAATATTTCCTTATCAAGAGACATTTCAATAATTTTTTCAAACTTAGATATATTCAACTGACTATTATCAAAAATTAGATTCTCAAAAGAATTTGTTGTGAAATAATAAAGAATAACATTTCCAATTATTCTATTATTTTCTATATATTTCATTCTTGTATCAAAATCTGTTTCAGCAACTATTGTATATTTAAACCAAGAATATATTTTCTTTTGATTGTTACCTGTTTTTAATAAGTTTTTATTTAATATTTTATAATATACATCTTCTTTATAATCTGAAATATTTTTTTGTCTTATTACAAATCTATAAGATTTCTGAAACACTTCCTTACTATATATTATATCAATTTTTTTATTAAATAATCTTTTAAATATATCCATTTTTCTCTCAATTTTTTCTATATTTTTTTAATACGTAGAAGACTTCTAGAAGTCCCCTTTTTGAGGTTTTTAGAAACACTTTATTATAAAAAATTGCCTCGAAGATCAAAATACAAAATTTGATTTTCTTTAACTTTTATGTTTTTTTTATTTATCAAAATATTCTGATCTTCGCCGCTTATAACGCTTCTGACGCTACCGTTTTTATGAAAATCGATACTCCACATATCTTTGTTCCCCTTAATAATTATCTTATTTTGTCCAATCTTAATGTTTTGTTTTCCTTTTAGGGAAAAAATTGCTTCTACCTCGCCTGACTCATAAAAAGATATTGTATAGTTACCGGGAATTGAGTGATATTTTATTTTGTTTTGTCCTATTTTTAATTCCCCTTCTTTTACGCCTGAAAGCGCTGCAATATTCCCATTTTCGTAAAAAATAACGCTTGACGGCTCAGTATAGTCTCCTATGAAATCAAATGATTTTGCGCCAACCTTAATCGATTTGATATCAATCTTTTCTAAATGTTGAATATTACCGGTACTATAAAAATCAACATAGCAATTATCATAAATATTAAAGAAGTTATTCCCTATTTTAATTTTCTGATCGTTATTTAAATAAGCAAAAGATATTGTTCCATCTTCGCTAAAACCTATATCAAAATTAACATTTTTATTACTTTTAATATATATAATATCGCCGTTAAGATTTATGCTGTTTTCTTCATTAATACAGCCATTCTTTACAATACCGTTCTTATAGAATTCAATGGTATTTCCGCCCCTAAATTTGTATATTGTATTTTTTACAATTCTATCAAAATCATTTACAGCATATACGCTTTTTATTGAACCATCTTCATAAAGCGTTATATCCGGCTTGTCGCTTATATTTTCACTTGATATTGGAATATTTTCAACATAAAAAGTGTTTTTGGCAATATTAAAGCATTCTACATTACCGTTCTCATAAAATGATATTTTCGTATTAACAGGCGCAATAAAAATGTTCTCGTTTATATTTATATTGGTTTCATTTGCAAGATAACCGTCTTTAACCATGCCATTATTAAAAAAATTTATCCTATATGTTTTTTGATTCTCTACATTTTCAAAAACAAAATTATATTTTTTATTTTTTATCTCAAATTCTTGATTGTACTTTAAAGAAATGCTTTCAATATTGCCATTTTCATGAAAAGATACAAAGGTATCTTTATTGTTGATATCCGCGTCCTTCCCATTTAAGTTAATTTTTGAATTTTCAGATAAATAAACTGACTGAATCTTACCAGATTTATAAAATGCGAGGGGGCAATAAGATTTAATTGAAATATTCGAATTGTTATACTCTATTTTAATATTTTCAGGATATATGATAGACTTAAGAATGCCTTCTTTGTAAAATTCAATTTTTGCGTTTTCCGGTATTTTATAGCTTATACTATTTAATTTAATTTCAGAGGGTTTTGAAATATTCGCTGAAGTTATTTCTCCGGATTGATTAAATTTAACTTTATTTGTTGTAAAACTATAATTGTTAATGTTTAGTAAATAATCTTCCGTATTAACTACCCTAATAGAACCGTCATTAAAAAACTCAATCGGCGCGCCATCTTTAGTTTTGAATAATAAATTATTAATTTTAATATTCTGCTCGCCCGAAAGATAACCTTCTGTAATAAATCCTAATTCATTGAAAGATAACCACCCCGATATGAATAAAATATTATCGCCTGACTTTATATTAACTGGTTTTTCAACGATTCCTCCTTCTATCTTACCATTAGGATAGAAATTTAGCGATGAGAATTCATACTTTAAGCCATTCAAGACGATTGACTTACTTTGCGTCAAATTTGCAACGTTTATTGCTCCATTTTCATAAAATTGTATAATTTCCCCACTTTTTAACATTAATTCATTATCGCCTATTTTGATTGGACAATCTTCCGCTAAGTAGCCGGCGCTAACATTGCCGGTTTCATAAAAAGTGATTATTTCCCCACTTTTTAACATTAATTCACTATCGCCTATTTTGATTGGGAAATCTTCCGCTAAGTAGCCGTAACTAATATTGCCGGTTTCATAAAATCGTATCATTTCCCCACTTTTTAACATTAATTCACTATCGCCTATTTTGATTGGGAAATCTTCCGCTAAGTAGCCGTAACTAATATTGCCGGTTTCATAAAACCCGATACCTTCTCCGGATTTTAGATTTAATTCGCTATCTCCTATTTTGATTGGGAAATTTTCCGCTAAGTAGCCGTAATTAATATTGCCGGTTTCATAAAACCCGATACCTTCTCCGGATTTTAGATTTAATTCGCTATCTCCTATTTTGATTGGACAATCTTCCGCTAAGTAGCCGTAATTAATATTGCCGGTTTCATAAAAATCGATCATTTCTCCACTTTTTAACATTAATTCACTATCTCCTATTTTGATTGGACAATCTTCCGCTAAGTAGCCGTAATTAATATTGCCGGTTTCATAAAAATCGATCATTTCCCCACTTTTTAACATTATTTCATTATCTCCTATTTTGATTGGACAATCTTCCGCTAAGTAGCCGTAATTAATATTGCCATTTTGATATAAACCTATATCATACTTCCCATTTTCCGCATTCGATTTTAATTTTATCTTATTTTTTCCAACCATTATCTCTTGATTACCTGCTAAAAAGCCATTGTTTATCTCGCCGGTTTCATAAAAAGCGATCTCTTTTCCGGATTTTAACATTAATTCATTATCTCCTATTTTGATTGGACAATCTTCCGCTAAGTAGCCGGCGCTAACATTGCCGGTTTCATAAAACCCGATACCTTCTCCGGATTTTAGATTTAATTCGCTATCGCCTACTTTGATTGAGAAATCTTCCGCTAAGTAGCCGGCGCTAACATTGCCGGTTTCATAAAATCGTATCATTTCCCCACTTTTTAACATTAATTCACTATCGCCTATTTTGATTGGACAATCTTCCGCTAAGTAGCCGTAATTAATATTGCCATTTTGATATAAACCTATATCATATTTCCCATTTTTCGCATTCGATTTTAATTTTATCTTATTTTTTCCAACCATTATCTCTTGATTACCTGCTAAACAGCCATTGTTTATCTCGCCGGTTTCATAAAAAGCGATCATTTCCCCACTTTTTAACATTAATTCACTATCGCCTACTTTGATTGAGAAATCTTCCGCTAAGTAGCCGTATTTAAGATAACCATTATCATAGAGACTTATCGATTTTTTTATTATATAATCTCCTTTATCTATTAATAAATTATTTAACTTAATAGGAGTTGAAAGATAAATGTTCGATAATGCGCCTTTATCATCATAAATTAACAAAGAGCATCCCGGTATTTCAACATAAGTATAATTTATAAAAACAGTTATATCGCTCCATGTAAGATGATATTTTTTATTCCTCTGTAATTTAAAAGCTTCATCAATTATTTCATTAAATTTTATTTTATCATTTAAACTACATGCATATATCCATGCTATTTTATAATACACCTCGATTATTTTATCTATAGAATCGATATTTTCATAATCAACAAATTTTCTATAATAATTTATTGCTTCTCTATGTTTTTCCAATCTATAACATAGGTCACCTTTTAATTTGTATGATTCCATTATATTACTGTCATAATTTAACGACATATCTATATACATATTACTCTCTTCATATCTTTCATATTTATAATATATCAACGATAAATAATAATAATATAAAGCAAGATTAAAATTCTGATCATTATGATTCTTTATTTTCTCAATTCGCGAGTTTATCAACTTGATAAGATATTCTGAATGACTATTTACCTCCTTGTTTGTTGGTATTACCCTAATATAATGGTCAAGAATAAATGGGTTATTCTCATTGTACGATTTTGTTATTATATTAAATAAATCTCTTTTATCAAATTTATTATCATTTAATATATATACGGCATTATACAACAGAGCGTCTCTGTCAGTTTCAATTATTATATCTTTTTCTCTATTTCCAATTATCGTAAGTCCAATATCTAATGTAATATATTCTTTTAATTCTTTTAAATAAACTACCCCCGCAAAATGATTGCCGGTATAAATATTATCAGAAGTTTTAACAACTTTTGCTATGTTTATTAACAACCCCATCTCTCTTGCTACCGCAAGGTATATAAATAGCGCGCTTAAACAATCTCCTGTGCAATATCCATCTTTTTCATACTCTAAACATAAATCGTATGCCCCTTGATAAAATTTCGAAGTTGTTTCCTTAAAATCATAGCTCTTTTTCAAATTCATTTTTTCCATTAAAAAATCGTAAACATAATATATTCTATCTACTTCACTGATATCATTTAGATTTTTTATGTTGTTATTTATGATAATATTATCTAAATAGTCTTTAATCATTTCCTTAACATTATCTGTAAGCATAAACGGATCGTTAAGTTCTTTGAAAATTTCATTTTTATTTAATTCTTGTAATATGTGTCTATGGGATACATTATTTTCTATCTTTTCAATTCCTTTAATTTTTATTTCTTGAGAATTTGTCAATAAAAAGATCTCGGGGTTTTTATAATGCTCTTCGACAAATAATCTTTTCAAATTTCTTTCGAATTTATTTCTATCATACTTATTTAAAAGTTGACCTAAATAAAAATTCAAATTATAAACAGTTTCTAATACTTTGAACGCTTTATCTTTATCGCGAGCATATATATATAAATAAAAGAATGACACCCATTCAGAATATCGCGTAAGAACTATCCGAATATTTTCACTAAAATAATTATAAAGCCAAGTATCTTGGTATTCGCTATTATCACTGTACTTTTTACTATTTTCATTATAGTATTCTTTTATTTCGTCCAAATTTATTTTTAAAATTACTCTATCAACAATCAAATCTACATTACTTAACTTATAAAGTCCGGAAAATTCTGCATAAGAATTAATTCTGTATAATTTAGAATCAAAGTCGTTTTCATTATCGTACAATAGGTAGTCGCTTATATCAAAATCAAAATCATTTTTGTCGTCGGCTGACAAGTAGTCCATATCAAAATCATCTAAATTACCTTGCTGAGAATATAAATTTGAACACACAATGAAGATCATAAATATAACGAGTCTAACCAACATCATACTGAACCCCTATTCCAAAAAATATAAAAATGTATCACAAAGAAAATACCAATAACCCGAATGTCGATTCAATTTGAGGTTATTCGGCTTGTTAGCTCATGTTTTTGTTTTTAAAAGAGATTAAATTTATTTTAACATCTCTATTCCGTATTCTATATTTAAATTTTCAACCGAAATTAAATAATTAATAAAAGATATTCTCGGCGTATAGATTATCTTTTCAAACATATTATTTCCGCTTTTATTAATATTGAGAATCTCATTTATTATGTCATACTGATTTGATACTATATATTTTTTCAATAATAATTTATTTATTTTCCTCTCTGCTTCTTCAGATTTATTTTGATTATTTAAATTTTTCTCGTCATTATCTTTAATATTTACAAATAATCTCACATTTTCTGAATTGTATGCAATATTGCTATCGTTGGTTGGATCATATAATATATTTAATGGTTCTCCGCTTCTTGGAGGATTTATGACATTAATTTGAAAAATATTATTATTTCTCCTTATACTTACCTTAGTTAACAATAATTGTTTTTCTACCTCTTCAATTTTTTCTAAATTTTCAGTAATTAATTGTTTTAAAGGATACGATTTTGTAAATCCATCATAAGATGTTTTTTTGGTCTTATTTAAATAATCTTTAAATTGATCTTTTCTTTTAGTTGTTATAGACATAAATTTAATAAAATCATTCGATCTTTCATACATCTTAGTCTTATATTCTTTAAATTCCTCAGTTTTAATGTTAAATTGATTGTAAAATTTATTAAACTGTTCTATACTATCATAATTTAATTTTCTAAATTCTGATAAACTATAGGTCTTAATCTCTATATTTTCCAAATCATTAATTAAAGGACTCATGTTAAACTGGATAATCAACGCAAAAAATAAAATTAAAAATCTCTTTTTCATATAACGCTCCTAAAAATATTGTTTATATTATCCTGATACTCAGGACTATTCCATAATATGCGCATCTATTATAAAATATACTTACTGAGCCTTTTTGTCAATACAAATTTAAAAAAAATAAGTAATCCGTCAGTTTTTTGGGGAATAGAAAATATCTGTTTCATATGTGTCATTTTATTTATCCCATATATGTCGAAATACGTCGAATTTTTTATTAAAGAGCGCTGCGGCGCATATGCGTCAATTTTCCCGCCCCAAAAAACTGACAGAATACAAAAATTAAGTGTCCCCTACCCCGCTTTTTCGGCAATTATCGCGCATTATCGACGCGACGCATATGCGCCGATTCTCTTACCCCAAAAATTGGCGGAGACAAAGCCGGTTCAGATAACCAAACCGGCATAAAAAATGGGGTGAAGTTCTTTAAACTTTTGTATTTACTAAAGAGATTATATTGTGTATAGTGGTAATAAAACAAACGAAATCTTTTGTTCTTTTGACGATATATCTTTCCGGAGGTAATCGAATCTTGCAACATTCGATAAGAAATAATATGCATTTAAATAATAAAATTTTAGAGCCGGATGATTTAGAAAAAGCTGTTAAAAAAGCTAATGATAAGTTTGGTAGATTGTCTTCTGCTCAAAAAGAACAAGTTGTTCAACAAGTATTGGGTCTAATAAACCAAGATATGTTATTGTCGAGAGGTCAAGACGAGCCTTTTTCTAGGATTGTTACTCATTTTAGGTTGATTAATCCCTATTTAATGCAGGTTGAAAAGTATAATGAGGTTAATCGTATTTCAGAATATATTTTAAACGCCGAGTCAAATGTTTGGGATGTTGTAGAGGTTGCCGCTTTTTCTGCTTTTTTTAGTAATAATTATGAATTGGCTGAGGGTTATTTCTCAAAACTTATTCACAACTATCCGGAGCATTTAGAGTATAGAACTATATTAGGAAAAATATTAATCGAATTATGCAGGTACGATGAAGCTAAGATAGAAATGGAAAAGTTGCTTAGAACAAACGCCGTTAGCGCTCAGGTCCTGGAAGTTTTAGTAGCTGCTTGCAATGCGCTTTGCGACTATGACAATGCTATTAAGTATGGAAATATGTATCTGAAATATAATAAAAACAATCCGCAGATTTATGCTGAAATCTACAGCGCAGAATATAATGGCCCATATATGGACGCGTTAACCAAACGTAAAAAAAGCAGTCCACAACAGCTATTAATAGATTCTTTAATGGGAGACTGGGAAAACGAAAAAATATTTACTGATTTGCCAAAGAAAGAAATTGAGCATATGTTGCAACTCGGAAGAAAATACGAAAAGAAATTTAGTCGTTGGAAAAATAATGATGCGGCATTTTCTTCATATTATTGGATAATTTTGCATATATTTTCGTTAGTATATTTTGATTATTATAAGATTACAAAAAATGTAACTTATATAAAAAAGGCAGAAGACAACATAAAAAAAGCGTTTTGTATTCTTAATAGACATCCTGAATTAGTAAGAGAAAAACAAATATCCCAAAATTTACAAAATAAAATTTCGGATTTTACAACAAAACTCTGATTCCCTAAGTTATTATAAATATTTTTGATTTTTTACAAGACTTTGCGCTCCGATTGTGGTATAATTTTGAAACGGTATCTTTTTGATGAATTATTGGGCTTGACAAGCTATACATAAGCTCTATTTTATGAAATAGGATAATAAAATGCAGGAAAAAACAACTAAAACTAACGAAAAAACATTTGTGGATGATATATTGCAAGATCTACAAGCTAAACTTGCGATCGCAACGGCTACCAATGACAAGAACGAGTTAAATATACAAAAGCAACTTATAAATGAGATATTTATAAAAATATTTGAAATAGAGGAGTCCAAGGAAGATCGTCGTTTGGAAATAGAAGCATTATATGCTGTAGCATATACATTGTCAGGAGACATAATAAAAAAATCTTTTGAAAAAAACGATATCAATCTTGTATTTGACTATGCTTTTTATGCTATGCAGAATAGGGATTATGCTGTTGCAGAAAAACTATTTTTTGGATTAAAAAACAATCCAAAACACAAGGAATATGAGAATATTCTTAATACTTATTTGGCTTACTTATGTTTATTAAAAGGAGACTTAGAATTAGCTACAACTCTTATGCAAGAGCTTTTGACAAGCATGAGGTTAAATCACAATAGTTCGATTAGAGTTGAATTTAATGGAGATGATTTTGATATTCTAGCCGCGGAGTGGCCCTCTGTTCCGACAAATATATTTTTAGAAATTAAATATTATCCGCTGTTTGCAGCGCAAAAATCCGTAAAACAATTTGAAGAGAGAGTTTTGGATTATTACCTAGCCAATACGAACAATTTGATAGATGAACAGATAGCGCTTGTTAGGAATTATATAGAGAACAGAAGGTATGAGCATGTTATCTATACTGCCAACAAGATTCTCTTATGTAAGAGTCGGTATTCTTCTCAAGATGTAGCTATTATCAATCATCTTATTGATGCGTATTATTTTATGAATGATTATCAGGAACAGGAGCATTGGTTAACAATTATACTCACTTTAACAAAATCTGAGTATTTGGCCTATTATCAAGAAAAATTGCTTATGGTTTATATTATGTCCGGTAAGATGAAAACTGCCGCAGAATATTTTAACGAGCTTGTTAAGAATAATCAGGCGACCCAATCCTTTCAAGAATATCTACTTATTGCTCAGCAGAATCAGAATAGTAAGGAAAGTTCGATCACGGCTGAAGACAACACCAAACGACTCCTAGCTTGTCTAGCAGACATTTTTAAAAGATTTCCGAACTAATAATGCATTCAGATACATTAATTAATCCCTTAATAACCAGAGCAACAAAATAAACGCAATCTTTTGTTCTTTTGACGATTATTCTATGAGGCTTTATATGAAAAGAAAAGTAAAACAAACGACTCAAGATATTTCGCTTAGGATAGAAGCCGACGTTCAATCGGAAGTTATAGACAAAATTGAAGAGTTAAAAACCAACGGTATAACCGTTAACGAAGAGTATGCAAAATCTGTCGTTACCATTAAAAGCGAAATTCCATTATACGGTTATACTCTTAGTACTTATAAAAAAGGCAAGTATTGGTATTGCGACGCAAAATTATCTACGGATAGTTCGTTAAGTATTTATTACGAGAAGCTAAAGGAGGTAAAGGAGGGAAAAGAGGGAATTGATTTAGTTTATTCTCTCGTAGATAGAAATTCAAATAGCGTTGATTCCTTTTTTATAAGACTTACCCCGTCTTCATTTAAAGAATACGATATATTTCCAAAAACTACAAGCTTTGATAAATTATTGCGCGAGGGGTTAGTCGTATCTAACGATTTTAAGGTTGATATAAATACCAATAGAGGCAAAAACGATCTTTTATTTTCTCGAGGAGAAACGGTAAAATTACTTTTAAAGATAAATAAAGCCGGATATTATTACATCGTAGGCCACGTCGTAAAAGACGACGAGAAGTATTCTTATTTACTTGACGTCAACGACGCGGACGGCGCGTCAAAATTTGTAAGTTTCATAAATCAGGACGACGCTAATAAATGGATAGAAATTGGCGAATTTTCCGTCGAACCTCCCTTTGGCGTAGAAAGTTTGCAAATTATCGCGTCAAATAAGGACTTAAAAAATAGTATCCCGAGTTATAATTACGATTCGGATTTAGGTTATTACTTCATATCTAAAGACCCTGAAAAGGGCGCTATGATGACGCGAGGTTTGAAAAAGGCAGATTCTGAGAAAAACAAGTCCCTAACTTCGGAAGCGGTTTTATTTATGACGACTATGGATAAATAACTAAAATTGAATGTTTTCTCTTGAGAGTTCTTTTCCGGAAATGTCTCTTGGTATTTTAGACATAATTATATTAAATAATAATAAGTAAATAAGCTCGATCCTAAACATCGAAATATTACTGAAACTGCTGATATTTTTTTGTTCTGAATATTTCTTCAATTCATCCTCCAAAAGCCATTATTATGCCCAATAGTTACCCATGGGTAATGTTCTTCAATATAAAAAAGGATTACGGTATAAATAGATTTAAGTTTCTCGCTTGTTGATAAATGAACCGGAACGAGTAATAAAGGCGAATCGTCTCTTATTTTTTTATGGCCCTCATTTTTAGACAGCACAATATATGTCGCCATAAGGGCGCCATTAATTATATATTCATATAACCAGGCGCCTTTAATATCTTTCAAATCATAACATATTGATTTTGCATTATCGTTTGTTAAAATTATATTCGTAGAATCTTTTGATACTAAAAACGATTCATATTTAGGCGCTTTTTTTAATTTATGTTTACCCCAAATAACCGAGATAATAATTAGTAAACCAAGAATTGCTTCAAAATAAACAATATCATAATTGTATGAATAGATTAGAGATACTATAGCTCCGTAAAGAAATAGAAGGAATATAAAACCAAGAACGCAGATGATTACAAAAGGAAACAGCATAATGTTTAAGCGATCCATTTTTGAATGGTCAAGAGTAAATATCAAAGTACTACCTTCATTAACCGTTTCAAGACTCACATTAGGAGCAATTTGCCGTTTATCCATAAAAAAAATATTCCTTCTATAAAAAGTCGCGCGTCGTTTCGCTTATATAATATTATCATTAAATTATATTGAAAACAAGTATAAAATACTCGTTTTTATCCGAAAGTTTTTTCAAAAATAACAAAAATATGATAAACTTTCGGTTAGTATTTCAAATGATTTTGGAGATTTTTAAATGATAAGAACCGGGTTCGTAATGTTATTTTTAATTTTAGCGCTATCGGGATGTTTTAATCTGAAGAAAACTCCCTTTATTACTTCGAATTCGACAACTTCTACAACGGAAGAAGCGACGACGACGACGGCTACGACTATCTTTACTACGACTACAACTATGAAAAAAGTTGTAGAAAATAAAATACCGGAAATCATTATAAACAGAGTAAAGAAAGAGGATTTGTATTCGACGAGTTATAAGGATAAAATTGACATTATAAAGGAAGAGTTTGAAAAGGAAAAGAAAAATTTAAAAGACGTCGTTAACGAAAGTTTTAATTATTCTCCGGGGATTGTCAGTAAAACAGAATTAAAGGATATTATTATCGACTCAAAAACCGGAGTTAAATCTGCCGGAGGCGAGTTAATTATTAAATTGAAGCCCGATAAAACGGATGCCGATTTTATTAATGAACTAAAAAGCTCAAAAATCGAGGGGATGATATCCGGATATATTCCGACTTTTAATTATATTCAAGTTGTAATTAATAATCTTAACGATG
>Ga0116185_1003642_pt1 | contig 13113 bp, 9 predicted proteins | sample AD_JPNNA7_MetaG_FD_89754 | JGI IMG/M metagenome (GOLD analysis project Ga0116185, IMG submission 89754) | Active sludge microbial communities of municipal wastewater-treating anaerobic digesters from Japan - AD_JPNNA7_MetaG | ecosystem: Engineered > Bioreactor > Anaerobic > Digestate | place... | reverse complement strand
TGCTGATGGAGATGGCGCGCATGAGCATCGAGGACGGGCTGGTGATGCAGCTCCACGTCGGCTCTTTCCGGAATCACAACCCGCTCCTCTACGAGCGCTTCGGGGCCGACATGGGGGCGGACATCCCGACCGCCGGCGAGTTCACGCGGAATCTGCGCCCGCTCCTCGGCAAGTACGGGAACGAGACCCGCCTGACGCTGATCCTGTTCAACCTGGACGAGTCCACGTACTCGCGGGAGCTGGCGCCGCTGGCCGGCCACTACCCGGCGCTCCGCCTGGGCCCGCCCTGGTGGTTTTTCGACAGCCTGAACGGCATGGAGCGGTTCCGCGAACTGGTCATCGAGACCGCCGGCCTGGCCAACACCGTGGGATTCAACGACGACACGCGTGCCTATCCGTCCATTCCCGCGCGGCATGACCTGTCGCGGCGTGTGGACGCCAACTGGATCGCCGGCCTGGTGGTCCGGGGCATCGTCGACATGGAGGACGCCGAGGAGATGATCCAGGATACGGCGTACCGGCTGGCGAAGCAGGCGTACAAAGTGTAGGCACGGGAGGCGGCAGCGGGCGGCTGGCAGCAGGCAGGCTGAACGCTGAAAGCCGACCGCGCGTCTCACCGTCCGGAGGGCGGCGGATTCCCATGCCGGGGCGCCACGGTCCAGAGCAGAATGCATGAGAAGCAGATCAGTCCCAGGGCTCCCCAGAACGCCGCCGCATAGCTCCCCGTGACATCGAAGATCTTCCCGCCGGCCCACGCGCCGGCCGCCGTGCCGAACCCCAGCGAGACGTGAATCGACCCGAAGATGGTGGAGAAGCCGGGGCCGCCAAACAGCGCGCTGGCGGCCGCCGGGGCGAACGGGGCGGTGATGGCGTAGCCGAGACCGAGCACGACGGCGTAGAGATACGGCAGCACCGACAGCGGGTAGGCCCCCGCCAGGGCCAACCCCCCGATGGACAGGGCGAAGCTCGCGCAGGCCAGCGTGTACACCAGCTCCCGCAGCGTCCGATCCATCAGATAACCCCACCCCGCTTTCCCGACGATGCTGATCAGGCCCACGAGGCCCCCGACGGTCGCCGCCACCATGGGCGGGACGCCGTGGTCCACCAGATAGATCACCTGATGGACCATGAACAACGTGATGGCGGTGTTGCCGGTGAAGAGGACGACGCAGAGTCCCCAGAAGCGCCGGGAGCGAAGCGCCAGCGAAAGGGTCCAGTGCGGGGCGAGAGCGGCGGAGCGCCCGGCCGCGGGCGGCCGAAAGGTCCCGGCTGCCGGGCGCTCGCGCAGCAGCCAGAGCGTCGCCGGCACCAGCCAGCATACCACCGCGGCGGCCAGCGCGCGCAGCGCCCAGCGCCAGCCGAGCTCGTCGATGAGAAACTGGCAGAGCGGGATGAGGAAGGCGATGCCCACGCTGATCCCGGCGGTGGCGATCCCGACCGCGGTGCCGATCCGGGTCGGAAACCACCCCCGGATCAGGATCACCAGCGGGACGTACCCGCTGAAACCGATCCCGACGGCGGCGATGACGCCGAAGGCCAGGTACAGGTGCCAGGGCTGCGACGTCTGAGCGGCAAGCACCAGACCCAGCGCCAGCACGCACCCGCCGGCGAGGATAATCCGACGCGGGCCGACCCGCTCGGCGACGGGGCCGAAGAACGGCCCCACACCGGCGTGGACCAGGGCGAACGTGGAGAAGGCCCCGGCGGTCACGGAGCGGCTCCAGCCGAACTCCCCGAGCAGGGCGACCAGAAAGACGGAATAGCTGTACCAGAGCCCGTAGAGGAGGGCCATGGTCACGAACGCCGCCCCGACGACGACCCAGCCCCAGTGACTTTCGGATGCCGATGCACGAGTCATAAACATGCTCGGTGTTCGACGGTTCGCCGGTTCGGCCGTTCGGCGGTACGCCTGAACCGCGGAGCTGCCGTACCGCCGTGCCGCCGAATGCGTGTCCTAGGTTGGCGGCGGGTGGGGGCGGCGCGGGGCCGCCACCCACATCATCGCCGGGGCAACGACGGCGCACGCGAGCGCCATCCAGAGGGCCCCGGCGTAGCTGCCCGTCCCGTCGAAGATCTTTCCGGCGCCCCACGACCCGGTCGCGGCCCCGAGGCAGAGCAGGCTGTGCAGGGAGCCGAAGATCGTCGCGAAACCCGGCCCGCCGAAGAGGTCGCTGGCGGCGGCCGGTGTGAGGGGCGCCGTGCCGGCGTAGCCGAGGCCGATCAGGACACCGTACGCGTACGGGAGCAGGGTGTCCGGAAACCGACCCGCGAGAACCAGGGCGCCCACGCTGGCGGCGGTGCACGCAAAGGCGAAGGTGTACGCCCACTCCCGCCCCACCCGGTCCGAGAGCGACCCCCACGCCAGCTTGCCGACGATGCTGGAGGCGCCCACCACCCCGCCCACAGTCGCCGCGGCCAGGGCCGGGACGCCGTGATCCACGAGGTAGGCGACCTGGTGGACGAGGAGCATCTGCGTCACCACATTCCCGGTGAAGTGCACGACGGCCAGGGCCCAGTAGCGGCCGTCGCGGACGGCCAGGGCCAGCGTCCAGTGGCGGGTCGGCCCGGCCGATGTGCGGCCGGAGGCGCCGGTCGTCGGCGCCTCGAGCGAATCGGGGTCGCGGATGAGCCACAGCGTGGCGGGCAGGACCCAGCCGACGATGAGAACGGCCAGGCTCCGCATGGCCCAGCGCCAGCCCACCCGGTCGATGAGGTACTGGGCGAAGGGGACGAGCAGCGAGATCCCCACGCCGATGCCCGCCGACGCGATACCCACGGCCGTGCCGACCCGGGAGGGAAACCACCCCCGGACGCACAGGACCGATGGGAGCCAGCCCGACATGGCGATCCCGGCGGCCGTGACGCCGCCGAAGGCCAGGTAGAGGTGCCACCACGCCGTGGTCCGGGAGGCCAGCACGAGACCGACCCCAAGGGTGCAGATGCCCACGAGGATGATGCGCCGGGGGCCCGTGCGCGCGGCGACGGTGCCGATGAAGGGGCTGAGCGAGCCGTGGAGCAGGACGAAGATGGAAAAACCGCCGGCGACGACGGACCGACTCCAGCCGAATTCCCCGAGGAGCGCCACCAGGAACACGGAGTACGAATACCAGGCGCCGTAGATGGCCGCCAGGTTGACAAAGATGGCTCCCAGGATGAGCCACCGGCGGCCCATGTTGTCGTTCCTGGGCGGCGGCCTCACGAGACGACCCCGGCGCGATGCGGCAGACGCCGCGGCGCCACCGACCACATGAGGAGCGGGGAGATCACCGCCATGGCCAGCCCGAGCCAGAGGGCACCGGCGTAGCTTCCGGTGACGTCGAAGATCCACCCGGCACTCCAGGTGCCCGCTGCGAGCCCCAGGCCGCCCATCGTGTATACGGCGCTGAAGATCATGGAGAAGCCGGGGCCCGCGAAGATGTCGTTGGTGAGGGCGGGCGGCAGGGGCGCCATGGCGGCGTACCCGATGCCGATGAGGACCGCGTACACGTACGGGAGGCAGCTCGTCGGGTTCCGGCCCGCCAGAACCAGTGCGCCGAGGCTGGCGGCCACGAACGCGAAGGCGAGGCTGTACGCCAGCGGCCGGGACGTCCGGTCAGAGAGCGTCCCCCAGCCGATCTTTCCCCCGATACTGACCAGCCCGACGACACCGCCCAGCGCGGCCGCGGTCATGACGGGCACGTCGTGGTCGACCAGGTAGGCCACCTGGTGGATCAGGAGCATCTGCGTGACGAAATTGCCCGTGAAAAAGACGCCGGCCACCCCCCAGAACCGCCAGGTGCGGGCGGCGCGGGCGAGGGTCCAGCAGCCGGTCGCCGTCTTTCCGCGGTCGGCACGCCCGGAGGCACCCTCGGCCGCGCGGGGATGGGCGCACGGCGGATCGCGCACGAGGCAAAGCGTCGCCGGCAGCACCCACGCGACGACGGCCACCCCGAGGATCCGGTAGGCCCACCGCCACCCGAAGGCCTCGATGAGCACCTGGGCCAGCGGGATCAGCGCGAAGATGCTGACGCCGATCCCGCTCCCCATGATGCCGATGGCCGTCCCGTAGCGATCCGGGAACCAGCCCCCCACGAGCACGACCGAGGGGATCCAGCCGGCCAGGCTCATGGCGAGGGCCGCGACGATCCCGAAGGTAGCGTAGAGGTGCCACCACCGGGTGGTCTCGGCCATCAGGCACATGGCGAATCCCATCAGCACGGCGCCGGCGACGATCAAGTGCCGCGGACCGAACCGGCGCAGCAGCCAACCGATGAGCGGCCCGAGGAGGCCGTGCATCATGACGAAGGTCGAGAAGGCGCCCGACACGAGCGAGCGGCTCCAGCCGAATTCGCCCAGGAGGGCGACCAGAAAGACCGAATAGCCGTACCAGACCCCATAGATGAGGATCTGCGTCACGAAGGTCGAGGCGAGGACGAGCACGCCGCGTCTCGAGGGGGGCTCGATTGTGGGTACGGTCGACATCGGGTGCAGGATCCTCGGGTGTCGTCCGGTTGGGACCGATGCATGATGACGCAACTCGGCCGTGATGTCGAGCGCGGGTGGGGATTTGATCGTTGGAGCGGACGCAGGACGCCCCCCGCCCGCGGCGGGGCGCCGGGGAAAACGCGCACGGGGTGGCAGGGTGCGGGAGCGCGCCGGCGTCTCGTCAGCCGCCGGGCTGTCGATGGCGGGGGCGGACCAACACGTACTGGCGGGCGCGGAGATCGTCCTCCAGGTGGGGGAGGCTGCGGCGCTGCGCCGCGCGCCGGTCCTGTGCGACGGGCAAATCCAACCGGCGGCGCTCCGTCTGCCGCCGATCGAGGATCACCTGGATCTCGGGGATGTGCTTGAACTCGCGGGTCAACGCCTGCCACAGATCGTGCTGGTTTCGCGCGACGACGATGAAGCCGCCCGCGGGATCCTCCGCCGAGGTCTGGTTTGCCGGTGTGGTCTCATTGAGCATGCACTCTTCCTCCGGACCGCCGTGTTCTCTCAGTGCCCCCCACATGCCGAAGCACAGAACGTGCCGAACGCTTTCGGAGCACGGAGCGCGAACCGTCTTGACGCGTTATCTTACGGTAGACTGGGCATTTGCGGCAAGAAAACTCGACGGGGGCGCCACCCGGCCGAGTCCCGTCGTGTGCGGGAAAGTGTCAGCCAAACCGACGCCGGCTTCAGGGCCGGGGCCGGATAACGCTCGCTTTTTCGCCGCTGAGCACATTAAAATACCGTCCATGGGGATTCGGATTCGATGTCGGAAGGATCCGCCATGACCCGCGCGGTCAAGTGGATGGGGACGGGCATCGGCGGGTTGCTCCTCCTGGCCGTCCTGGCCGTCGTGCTGCTTCCCGCGCTGGTCAATCTCGAGCGGTATCGCACGCTCCTGACGCAGCGAGTGGGCCGCGCCCTGGGCCGCGACGTCACGCTGGGCGCGTTGCGGGTCAGCGTCTGGCGCGGCGTCGGCGCCGAGGCCAGAAGCATCCGCGTCGGCCAGGCGCCCGGGTTCGGGGCGGAGCCATTGCTCTCCGCGGAGGCCTTGCGGGTTCGCGTCGAACTGCTCCCGCTTCTGCGGGGCCAGGTGAAGGTGGCCAGCGCCGTGCTGGAACGACCGCGGGTCCGCCTGGTCCGCGGCGGGGACGGACGCTGGAACGTGGAGGATCTGTTTCAGGGTCGCGCCACCCAGAACGCGGCCCGGCCGCCGGCGGAACCGGCGCGCCCGGGCAAGGCGTCGCTCCTCGGCGGGCTGCTCCTCACCGAGCTTGTCGTTCGAAACGGGGAGATCGATCTGGTCGAACCGGGGTGGCCGGCGGCCGCAATGGTCGCGCTCGTCGACGTCGGCGCGACGGTCCGCCACGACCAGCCGTCGGAACCCTTCGATGTGCGGTGGCACGCCCGTCTGGCGGGAGGCGGAAGCGGGCAGCTCGACGCCGCGCTGCGGATCGCGCCGGGCGGGAAAGAGGGGCCGACGGCCGACGGCACCGTGTCCTTCACCGAGGCGGAGGTCAGGGCGTGGCAGGCCCTTCTGCCGAGCGGCGCGGATGGGCCGATGTTCGACGGGCCCGCCTCCGGAGAGCTGCGACTGGCCGGACCGCTGGCGCGCGCCGCCTTCGTCGGCAGCCTGGACCTCAGATCGACCACGGTCCGCGTGGGCCCCGCGTTCCGCAAGCCGGCCGACGAGGACGCTCGCGTCGCGTTTGAGGGGCGGCGCGAGGGCGGCGGGCTGCGCCTCACGCATTTCGCCATCACGTTCAGGGACGCAACCCTGACGGGCACCGCCCACCTGGCCGACATGCGGGCGCCCCACGTCGTCTTCACGGCGGCATCGCCACGACTGGACCTCGACCGGTGGCTGGCTCCTGCGGCGAAGCGGGCGCGGCTGTGGCCGAGCGCGGCCTGGGCGGCGGCGCCGTCGCCGGGGGTCTCCCGATCGGGCGCGACCGGTCCCAGCGCCCAGGGCAAGGTGAGTCTCGGCGAACTCACGTGCCGCGGCATGACGTGGAGCGCCGTCGAGGCGGACGTGGAATACCAGGGGGGGGTGTTGCGGCTCCCCGAGGTGCGCGCCAAGGTCGCGGAGGGGCGATTGCAGGCGCACGGCGAGGCGGATCTGCGTCAAAGCGTGCCGAAGGTCTCCCTGACCGCTCGGCTCGACAAGGCGGCGACGGAGCCTCTGCTGAAGGCCTTGGCCGTCGGGCCGTGGACGCTCAGGAGCGGGCTGGACTTCGAGGGCCAGTTCCAGTTCGCGGGCGTGGCGCTGCCGGACATCCTGGGATCGGCCGTCGGCCACGGCCGGCTGGAACTGCGATCCGGCCGCATGATCGGGTACCGCCCACTGGATCGGCTGGGCGAGATGGTCGCGCCCATCCTCGCGGCCCAGGGCATCCGCGTGCGTCTGGACGAGTTTGACCAGGTGCGCGGCCACTACACGGTCGAGAAGGGCATCGCCCGGACGACCGACCTCACGCTGACCAAACCCGAAGGGACCATCGCCGCGGCGGGGACGCTGGGTCTCCTCGACTCGGCCCTGGACTTCGACGTGGTGGCGAAGTTCGGCCGCTCCACCATCGAGGCCAAGGTCACCGGGACGACGGCGCAGCCCGTGGTCGTGCCCAAGCTGGGCAAGACGCAGCAGAAGATCGAGCGCGAAATCGACAAGGTGCTCCCCGGCGAGACCGGCAGGACCCTCAAGGAGATCTTCCGGGGACTCTTCGGCCGTTGACCTCGCACCGCGGCATTCGCCGGACACCATGATCCTGGCGCTCATCACCCCCTTCTATTTTCCCTCGGTCCGGGGGAATTCCATCACGGTCCAGCGGATCGAGTCCGGCCTGCGGGATCAGGGCATCAAGGTCGTGGTGTACCCCCTCGACGGACACGGCGCCGCCGCGACCTTGGCGGCGCTCACCCGTGTTCGACCGGATGTGGTCCACGGTTTTCACGCCACCGTGAGCGGACCGGTGGTCGCGGCGGCCGCACGCGGCCTCGGCATCCCGTCGGCGATCACCGTCACCGGGACCGACGTCAACCACGATCTGTTTGACTCGACCCGGCGTCCTCTGGTCCGGGAGGTCCTGGACGCGGTCCACGCCGTCGTCGTCTTTCACGAGTCCATGGGCGAAAAGATCCGCCAGGAGGTACCCGCCGCCTCCGACAAGATCCGCGTGATCGGCCAGGCGGTCCTGTGCGACGGGTCGCGCTACGATCTTCGCGCCGCCGCAGGTATCCACCCCGGCGATTTTGTGTTCTTCCAGCCGGCCGGCGTCCGACGGGTCAAAAACATCCCGATCGTGATCCCGCGGCTGGCGGCGCTCCGGCGCAGGCACCCCGGCCTGCGGTACGTCCTCGCCGGGCCCGTGATCGAGCCGGAGGAAGCGACGCGGGTCACCGCCGCCTTGGGCGGCCTCCCCTGGGCCACGTACCTCGGCGCCCTCGAACACGCGCAGATCTGCGCCGGACTCTCGGCGGTGCAGGCGGTCATCAACTCTTCGCTGTCGGAGGGCGGGATGTCCAATGCGGTCCTGGAGGCCATGAGCAAGGGCGTGCCCGTTCTGGCCTCGGACATCGAGGGAAATCGATCCGTCGTCGCCGACGGCGAGGACGGGTTTCTCTTTGCATCGGCGGCGGAGTTTCAGGAGAAGGCGGAGCGGTTGCTGAGCGACCCGGCGCTGCGCGTCGTCATGGGGCACCGTGCCCGGATGAAGATCGCCGCGTACTTCCGGCTGGAGGGCGAGATCGACAAGTATCTCGCGCTCTACCGGGATCTGGTCGCCGCGCGAGGAGGGTAGAGTTCATCGACCTCGACACGTTGGAGGTATTCCGCGCGCGCCCAACGCGATCGCCGGGCTCGTCTTCCTCGGCTTCGCGGGGAAGAGTCGGTTTCAGATCACCGTTCCGTTGGGGACGACGGTGTCCTTGGGGATGACGACGACGCCGTCGCGGATGTGGTAGAGGGGGTGATCCGCGGTCGCGGGCTTGCCGTGCGGCGTGATGACGCAGCGGTCGCCGATGCGGGCGTTCTTGTCGATGATGGCCTCGTCGATGCGGGTGTACTTGCCGATGCCGATGCGCGGACGATCGGCGGCCGCGTTGGCCGCCAGAGCGTCCGGCGACTCGTAATAATCGGCGCCCATGACCACCGTCCGGGTCAGGTGACTCCCGATGTCCACCATCGACCGGACCCCGATCACGCTGTGGGAGATGTGGCAGTGGCTGATGATGCACCCGTCGGAGATCATGGCGTGATCGATGGACGCCCCGTTGACTTTGGACGGCGGCACGAAACGCGGGCGGGTGTAGATGGGGGCGGTCATGTCGAAGAAGTTGAAACGGGGCAGGTCGGACGTGAGGTTCAGGTTCGCCTCGAAGAAAGAGCGGATCGTCCCGATATCCTCCCAGTACCCGTCAAAAACGTACGCGAAGACGCGTTGACCGGGAACCGCCGCGGGGATGATGTGCTTGCCGAAGTCGGGGCAGTCGTTGTCCAGTACGCGGAAGAGGACCTCGCGATTGAATACGTAGATGCCCATGGAGGCCAGGAAGCGTTCCCGGTCGCCCGCCGCCCCGAGCCGGCCCAGGGTCGCCTGGTCGAGCGCCAGGCTGTCGAGGAGCTCGGGTGAACGAGGTTTTTCCACGCAGCGAACGACGCGCTGCTCGGCGTCGATCTGCATGATCCCCAACGATGGCACCGCGTCCCGGCCGACCAGGACCGTGGACACCGTGAGGTCCGCGCCGGATGCCACGTGCCGCTCCAGGAGCCCCCGGAAGTCCATGCGGTAGAGCTGGTCGCCGCTCAGGATCAAGGCCCAGTCGTAGTCCCGCTGGCGGAAGTGCGTGAGGTTTTTCCGGACGGCGTCCGCCGTGCCCTGGTACCAGGACGTGTCGGTGTGCGTCTGCTCCGCGCTGAGAATCTCGACAAAGCCCTGCGAGAAGTGGTCGAACACGAACGAGCCGTACACGTGCCGGTGGAGCGAGGCGGAAAGAAACTGCGTGAGCAGGTAGATCCTCCGCATCCCGGAGTTGATGCTGTTGGAGATGGGGATATCCACCAGGCGGTACTTCCCGGCCAAGGGGACCGCGGGTTTGGCGCGCTCGCGGGTGAGCGGAAACAGGCGTGCGCCTTGGCCGCCCCCCAGGATGATGGTCAGAACCCGGGCGGGGTCGGCGTGGGCGTGCGTCGTCGGAGCCATGGCGCGGTCCTCAGCCCCACGACCGGGACAAGAAACGGTCCAGCCGTTCCATGGCCGGCTCCAGGATGGCGCGCTCCGCGGCATAGCAGATGCGCACGGACCCCTCCCCGCCCGCGCCGAACGCCACCCCCGGCGCGATTCCGACCCGGGTCTCGTGGAGGAGCTGCCAGCAGAAGGCGAAGGAGTCGGTCAGGCCGGCGATGCGCGGGAACACGTAGAAGGCCCCGTCGGGCGGCGGGACCGTCACGCCCGGCATCCGGCGCAGGGCGTCGAGGCAGAAGTCCCGATTGCCCTTCAGCCGCTCGAGCATGCGGAGGACCTCCGGCTCCCCCTGGGCGAGGGCGGTCTGCGCGGCGCGCTGGATAAAGCTGGTGGCGTGCGAGACGATGAACTCGTTGAGCTGCGCTCCCTTCTCGATTACGTCGCGACGCGCGACCAACCACCCGAGGCGCCACCCGGTCATGCAGAACGTCTTGGAAAAAGACTGGGCGACGAGGACGCCGTCCTGACGCGTGGCCTTCCGCAGAATGGACGGCGCGGCGGCACCCAGCGCCGGACCGGCGAAGTACAAACGATCGTACACCTCGTCGGCCAGCAGCCACAAATCGTGACGACGGGCGAACTCCAGGAGTCCCGCCTGTTCGTCCTCGGTCGCCACCCAGCCCAGCGGATTGGAGGGGGAGGTGTACACCAGGAGGCGCGTGCGGGGCGTCAGGGCCGCCCGCAGGGCGTCGAAGTCCACCGCGTAGCGGTCCTCGCGCAGCGGGAGGGGAACCTCCACGGGAACGGCGTTGTCCATCCGGACGATCGCGGCGCCGTTGGGCCAGGCGGGCGTCAACACCACGGCCTCGTCGCCCGGGTTCAGAAGACAGCGGATCCCCACGTTCAGCGCCTGGACGCCGGACGCGGTCACGAGGATCTCGGACTGCGGGTCGATTTCCACACCGTGCACCCGGCGGTAGTATCCGGCCAGATCGTGCCGCAGGCCCGGCAGCCCGGCGTTCTCCGTGTAGTACGTGTACCCCTCCTCCAGCGCGCTGGCCGCGGCCTGCTTGATGTAGCCGGGCGTGGGGACGTTGGATTCCCCGAAGTACAGCTTGAGGACGCCGTCCATCCGCATGGCGGCGTCCGCGATTTCGCGGATGCGGGAGGGCGGGACCCGGGTGGCCGAAGCGGCGAGTGTCGGCATAGCGATCGGTCAACCTCCACAAACGGCGGGGAGCGGGCACCTGCGTTCGAGATCGATGGCATTATCCATGGAGCCTCGCCGTGCGTCAAGCCGCGGGACAAAGAACGGGCGAGCGGGTCGCCGCGCCAACCCCGCGCTCCCGGGCACGGGCTGCGCAGGACCGCGGGGAGTCAGAGCGAATCCTTGGAGGCGACACGCCACCAGACGACGGCGCTCCGCCGCCGCATGGGCGCGATCCAGCGGTCTCCGACCCGCTCCAGTCGTCCTTCGAGGAAGGCCACCAGGCGGCGCTCCTGGTCGGGAGTGTCCAGCCGCATCACGTCCTTCCAGAACTGCACGGCATCCGGGAAGCTGTCGAACGGCTGGTCGAATCGATAGCTGACGATCTGGGCGCTGGCGTAGATCCCGACACTGTGGAGGAGGCCGAGCGTCCGGAGGTAATCCGCCCGTCCCGGGTACGGGCGTCCCAGCAGAAGCGGGTACAGCTCCCCATAATAGAACTTCTCGTTCCCCGGACCGACGTTCTGCACCAGGGCCAGGGTCCGCCGCGCCAGCGGCTCCGCCTCGGTGAGAAACGGCAAGAGGTCGTCGAAGATGGGCGCCACGTTGGCGACGAGGATCAGGTCGTGCGGCGCGACGACCCGCGTATCCCAGACACCCCGCACACAGGTGACGTTGTCGAGGCGATTCCGGACGAGACTGTCCCGCAGTTCGCCCAGCATGACCGGCTTCGGCTCGAGTGCGGTCACCTGGTACCCCTGCTTGGCGAGCAGGACGGTCAACGCGCCGACGCCGGCGCCCACGTCGAGGATCGTCGTGCAACCTTCCAGCGCGGGTGCCAACGCTTTGACGGTCTGCGCTGGGAAATCGCTGGCCTGGAGCGCGAGACGGAACAGCCGCGCGCGGCGCGCCGTCCAGTAATCCGCGTCGCGATCGCCGCGGGCACCCGCCCCCCGTTCGTCATTCGCGCCTGGCATCGTCCATCCTCCGGATCCGAATCCATAGCACGCTTCCCGCCTCCTGTCACGGGGCAATCGACGCCGGGGCCAGGTGGGCAAACCGCCCGCGGCGCGCGTGTGGTGTCAGGGTCGTGTCAGTGTCTATTGACCGGAAAAACAGATCGGTGTGCGCAGATTCCGGTTGCGCTGGACCCAAAGAGCGGGGTATGAGAAATGGTACCCGTGGTCCGTTTCCCCCGGCGGCACCCGGGGGGTTCCTGACATTCTCGGCCCAGGCCGGGGATGCGCGCGAGGTCCGTATGACTATACTGAAGGAAGTGCTCAGCCGCGAGGTCTTCCCGGCCCTGGGCTGTACCGAGCCGATCGCCGTCGCCTACGCCGCCAGCGTGGCCGCCCGCGAGGTGGCGGACGGTCAGCTCGAGGATCTGTTCATCCTCGTCGATCCGGGCGTCTACAAAAACGGCTTGGCCGTCACCGTCCCCAACACCGGCGGGGAACGGGGCAATCTGATCGCCGGCGTCCTCGGGGCGCTGCTGAAGCGACCGGATCTCAGGATGGAGATCATGAAAGCGGTCACCCCCGAGTCGCTGGCCCAGGCCAAGGCGTTTCTCCGGGAGAAAAAGGCGCGGATTGCCTGCGACAAGAGTCGGACCGGCCTGTACATCGAGGTCCGCCTCCAGACGACGGCCGGATCCGCCCGGGTGGTCCTGCAGGGTGGGCACACGAACGTCTCCCTGATCGAAAGAGACGGCCGTCCGGTTTTCCAGGCCCCCCAGGGCGAGACGACGGGGAGCGAGGACAATTACCGGCACACACTGAAGGCGATGAGTCTTGGCGAGCTGGTCGAGGCGGCGGACGCGGCGGATGCGGAGGATCTGGCCTACATCCAGCGCGGCATCGAGATGAACCTGGCCATCTCCGAAGTCGGGCACGACCTCAAGAAGGTCGGCTACTATCTCGACGACCTGCTGGCCAAAGGCTACCTCTTGGAGGACGTGTTCTCCTCCGCGAAGCGCATGACGGCCGCCGCCGCCGACGCGCGGATGGCGGGGATGAGCTATCCGGTGATGTCCAGCGGCGGCAGCGGGAACCAGGGGGTGGTGGCGATCCTCGTGCCCTACAGCGTCGGCCGCCACTTCAAGATACCCGACGAGACGATCGTCAAGAGCGTGGCCTTCTCGCACCTGCTGAACGCCTACGTCAAGAGCTACACGAGCGACCTGTCACCGATCTGCGGCTGTGCCATCGCCGCGGGGGTGGGGGCCGCCGCCGCCATCGTCTACCAGCAGGCCGGGAAGGATCT
>Ga0116185_1003641_pt1 | contig 13117 bp, 8 predicted proteins | sample AD_JPNNA7_MetaG_FD_89754 | JGI IMG/M metagenome (GOLD analysis project Ga0116185, IMG submission 89754) | Active sludge microbial communities of municipal wastewater-treating anaerobic digesters from Japan - AD_JPNNA7_MetaG | ecosystem: Engineered > Bioreactor > Anaerobic > Digestate | place... | reverse complement strand
GGTCAATCCCGTGCCGACACATGGCGGCGCCAATTTGAACATCGCGAACGGACCCCACGACCAGAATTCCGTGCTAGGCCGAAGCGACGTCATCGTGTTCACCACGCCGGTCTTGGACAGCTACGTCGAGATCACGGGGACGGTGCTCGTCCGGTTGTATGCTTCCAGCAGCGCGGTGGACACCGATTTTACGGCGAAGCTGTGCGACGTGTATCCCGACGGCGCCTCGATGCTGGTCTGCGATGGGATCATCCGCGCACGCCACCGCAACACCCAGCGTTACAGTGAATTCATGACACCGGGAACCGTCTATGAGTTCGAGATTGACCTTTGGGACACATGCATCGTGTTCAACGCCGGCCACCGAATCCGCGTGGCCATTTCGAGCAGTAATTACCCCCGCTTCGATGCGAATCCCAACACCGGCGAGCCGTTCAACGAGCATACGCACACCGTTCCGGCTACCAATACGCTCTACCACGACGCGGCTCATCCCTCTCACATCTTGTTCCGGGTAACTGGGCCGGATTCCAACGGCGACGGTGTCCCGGACCCCGCCGACGTCGACAATGACGGCCTGCCTGATACGTTTGAGTGGCCGATCATCAACTACGACCCGGACGACGCTGTCGCGGCGCTTGCCGATGTGCTTCCCGGCGACGACTTCGACCAGGATGGCTACACGAACGCGGAAGAGTATATCCATGGCACAAACCCGCTTGATGACGGGGACTTCCCCGGCCCCCCTTCCGTGGATTTCACGGCTGATGTGAACTCGGGGTATGCGCCGTTGACCGTACAGTTTACGGACCAGTCCGCGAACAACCCCACATCGTGGCTTTGGGATTTCGGGGACGGAAGCGAAGCCAGCACCGATCAGAATCCAATGCATACCTATGAGGCCGCGGGCTTGTACGCCGTCAGTTTGACCGCTGAGAACCAGTTTGGCTCAAATCCCGTTACCAAGACTGGGTTCATAGAAGTGGTGCCGCGGACCATACGCGCGGACCGGTCATTCTGGTACTACAAGTATCTGCCGGGGAGCACCCTGGATGTAACCGTGACCGTTCACAATGACGGCCCGGGCGACATCTCCGTTCTGAAGCTCGAGGAAACAATCCCATCTGGCTGGTCCTTTGATTCCGTGGTCAGCGGGGCCGTGCCGGATAGCGTGCCAGCCCAAGGCGCCACAGGCACGCTCTTGTTCGAGTGGCTCAACGTTCCCGCGTTTCCGGCTGGGTTGACCTTCCGGGTAAGTGTCCCGTCAGGCCAAACGGGCGACGCCACCTTCTCCGGCGGCGTGCTGTACCAGCGGTCCGGCGGCGTTGAACAAGCGGCGGCAATTGGCGGCCTGGGTACGGTAGCCGAGCGCATACACCATTCGCTTGACCATAGTCCCGCCGACGGTTTCATAAGTGTTTCGGAGATCCTGCGCGTAATCCAGTTCTACAACCTCAGCGGCTATCATTGCGCCACCGGAACGGAAGACGGGTACGAGCCCGGCCCTCCGGGCGCCCCGGACATGACCTGCGCGCCGCACGACTGCGACTACAATCCGCAGGACTGGCAGAGCGGCGTGTCGGAGATCCTGCGCGTAATCCAGTTCTACAATCTGGGCGGCTGCCATGTTGCTGAGGATACGGAAGACGGGTACGCTCCGGGCGCCGCCCCCGTGGGAACAGGCATGGCCCTCCGGGCCGATGCTGATGCCGGCCCATCCGGGGACGGCACCCAGCCGGCCCTCGAAGCTGCGCGCAGCATGGCCGCCGCCGGGGGCGCCATTGAAGTAGGAGTGACCCTCACCCACATCGGCGACGAGCCGATCTCGGCCCTGGGGCTTGTGGAAACGCTGCCGCCCGGATGGGTCTTCGACAGCCTCGGCGATGACATCGAACCGCCCGTGATCGCGCCCGTTCAGGGCGACTCGGGCGAACTGGACTTTGTCTGGATTGCGGTGCCTCAGTTTCCGGCCACGGTGAGATACAGCATACACGCGGAACCGGGCGCGGCCAGCGTGACCGGCATTGACGGCGTGGCCTTGTATCGCACTTCCGGTCCTGAGCAGCAGGCAAAAGTCGCTTACGCGCCCTTCGATATTAACGGCGATGGCAATGTCGACGCGGCAGACCTCCAGCTGGTCGTTAACGCCGCGCTCAATATCGGCCAACCACCGAATGGTGACGTGGACGCTTCAGGAGCCGTCAACGCCGTGGATGTGCAGCTCGTTGTCAATGCCATCCTGAGCTGAAACCCGGCAAACAGCGGCGGCCCGGTCATGCGGACGGGTACTCGGCGGGAGGAAGCCGTGGCGGCGAATGCCGCCCGGTTTCTCGACCAGGCGCCAGAAGTTCCCCCAGAATCAGCCTGCCTGCTTGTGTAACCTTTTGAGATATAGCGTTATGTGTGGGAGTGGTCGCGCCTGAGTTTTGTGAGATCTTTCCGTGGAAACTCCTATTGCCACCCGCGCGGAATTGGCACATAATTGATTTAGTGAAATTGTGCTCTTATATGGTTTGCTGGGAATGCCTGCTACCGGCCAAAGGCAAATTCCGGCTGAGGCTTCATCGAAAAGGAGCCGAGAATGTCGGCAACGCTCACAAAAAGCACACACACCTCGTCTTCAGAGCGCTGCGCCCGCTTCATCCTTCTGGCGTCCGCCGGGGCGCTCCTCCTTAGTATGCCCTGTTGCGGAGAAAACGGCCCAGAAGCCACGGTCTGGGAAGGCGAAGAAGCCGTCCATTGGCTCGGCGCGGTCGTCGCCGAGCAAGAGAAGTACTTGGCCGCCATTACGACCTTCTCGTTCACGATGAACGAGAGATGGACGACGCGCCTCGATGAGTTGGCGCGCGACGGAATCAATGAATGGAATATGGAGCACAGACAGTTCGAAAAGGGGCCATGGCTTCGCGTTGAGCGTTCGGGAACAGCCCCGGCGAGCTTTGATGGCGGGAAGCGGACAATCATTTCAAAAGTGGAATGCCTTGTGATGAACGACCGCTATGTGGCCCAAGCGCATACGCCCAGCGCCGCGGCCTATCTCCGCGAACACGCCAGTATTGATGCTCTGCCGCCCCAATCCCGCGATGCACTGAGTGTTTTTGATGCGAGGGGCCGCGCCGCCATGGTTTCGGGAACGGAAACGATTCCTTGGCCCAAATCCTCCGAAGCGCTCAGACTCGCAAGGACCTGCGTTTGCGTGTCGATCGGGTGGCCGGGCCGGACAGGCTTTATTCCCTTAGAGCCTTCTACAAGAAAAGCCTCATTTTCGAGATGGTTCTTGACGGAGAACACGGCTTCCTGGCGACCGAAACGAGGCGCTACGGTCCCGACGGATTCTTGAACGAGGAAATCGCGCTGGTGCCGGCCGAGATCATGCCCGGCATGTGGTTCCCAAAGGAGTGGCGCCGGATGACCTACGACGTCGAGGCCAAGCCCACGGAACGACGCGTAATCCAGACTACCTTCAACGAGATCACTTCCATCGAAGTAAATCCTGACCTCGACGACGCCCTGTTCACGTGGCAAACGATGCCCCTCGGGCCGGCCGTACAGATGTTCCGGCACGATGTCGCGGGCGAATTTCAGATCATGGACATTGTTGACGGCGAGCTTGTGCCGGAGGAGCTTGTGAAGAAAATGGCCCCGGGAGGCTTTGGCAATCGAGAAGGCGCAGAAAATCAGCAGAGTCGTAGAAAAACGATCGGCATGAAACTGAGGTAACTTGAGAGCCCGAACAAGCAGGGGGAGGTCGGAAGGGAGGCGAAGCACATGTTTAACTTCAGGGGTATCAAGCGACTGCATTTGCTGTGTGCGATTGTCCCCGCGGCACTTATGGTAGTAGCCGGAATAGTGACAACCACGGGTCGTGAGGTGGATGCGACCATATGTTATCGAAGAGTAGAAGGTCCTTGTCCCCCACCTCCATGCAACCAGCAGTGCGATTATGGCAGCCTGTGTCGGTACCTGGACGGTATAGTAGACGCGAAAGTGGTCCCACTTTATGAAGTCTATTCGGAGGGAGGCTTGGACTTCGAGTCGATCCCGCCCATCTATGTGTGTGGGACACTCTGGAAATGCACGAAGGACTCCTCGCTTGAGTGCGATGGCCCCAACCCGCCAGCGCCGTGCGCTCATTGCGACGTTCCAGGGGATAACGTCTTTATGTGTAAGAACTATATACAGAAGGAGACAAAGTACGTCTCCGACGTTAGCATTACAGGGGACGGTACCTGTTGGAACTGATCGGTGCCCAAGCTCCGAATAAGCCGCCGCGCCCGGCAGTGAGCAGTTGTGCACGAGTGGGTGCGGCAGGCAACCCGCGCCCTGAGAAGTTGTGGAACCAAGCGCGGTTCGGCTTGTGTAGAGTCGTCGGCGCGTGATGCGCGTGAAGTCAGAGAAGACCAATAATGCGCATTCAAATGAAGAAGCTGGTCGTGTGGGGCGTTCCGCTTGTTACCCTTCTATCAGCGGCTACGTTATTGGTCCTAACGAGCCGGAGTCACTGGACCGGCGCCTCCGTCGGTCCAGAACACCGCTTCACGTTCCCTGTGGCCCGTCAAGGGGCCATTGTCAACCATACTTTCGAACTGCGCAACTCTGATTCGGACCCATTCAAAATCACGAGAGTCGTCACAAGTTGCGCGTGTGCTCTCGTTAGAGGGGTGGACAGTCTTACGCTTTTGCCGGGTGATATAGTAGATATACCCGTGGAATTCTATGTTGGCAGCGAGGGAGGCCATGCGCAAGCTACCGTATCGGTGCTGATAGAAGGGCGCTCGGAGCCGGTGCTCTTTCTTCTTGAGGGAGACGTTGTCGAGGAATATCCCACGACAGTCTCATTCGGGACGATTAGAAGGGGCGAGGCTGTGAAGAAGTCCTTCGAGATAAACACATTTCCAGGACAGCCGGAGATCGTCATTCTTAGCGTCTCGTATGATCGCCGCGCCTCTCATGTCACCTTTGAAATGTCTGAGGTTCGGAGAGGTGCACAGAAAGTGACTGCCGCTTTATGCGACACCATCCCTTACGGACACTTCAGTTCCACACTTCGAGTGTTAACAAATGACGTGGAGGTTCCTGAGAAGTCTATCGTGTTCTCAGGCTACGTATTATTACCTCTGGAGGTGTCCGACAAGACACTTTACCTAGGTGTCATCGGCGCTCGCGACCCGGTCTCGGCTACAGTTGAGCTATACTCTCCTTATGGGCATGCGGTGGAACTTATAGGTGTAGAAAACGCGAAGCCGGGTTATTTCGCGTGGAACGTTGAAGAGCGGGGCTTGCCCGATCGACTGAAAGTCACAATATCAACGACAGAAAAGTCGCCACCTGTGGGAGTTCTGAAGGGGACGCTCATTTTTCACGCACGGGTGGGTGAGACGAACGAGCAGGTGCGTGTGGAGGCTTATGGCCTGGTGCAATAAGGGCGGGGCGATGTCGTTGCGGAGGCTGGTTTCAGCAGGGCTGGCTTTGGCTATAGCGGCGGGCCTGATCTGGTGGTGTTGGCGGGCATGGGAGGCTTCAGAGGAGCAGAAACCGCCAGCACAGCGGCCCCGCATTCAGGCGGGGAGGGCCACCGTTGGACCCCGAAAGCCACTGCGGCGAGCCATGGCGCTCGTGACTGCGTCTGCGCCGCCTCCATCCGAGGATGCTGACGGGATTATTGAAGGCATGGCATACCTCTACGATGGGTCACCGGCCTCTGAAGCTGATGTACGTGTCTCTACGGACGGCTATTGGATGCCGGAAAAAACGCTGGCGGAATCGAAACCCTCTTCGGCCGTGGCGGATGCGGCCGGCGTCTTCGCCGTCACGGGACTTCCTTGTGGCGGCTACAAGATCGTTGCGCGCAAAGGAGACTGCATGGCAATTGACGGCGCGCGTATCTCCCCGACCGCGCCTGTGTGGGAGGTCACTCTCATGCTGACCCCGTGCAGCGCGCTGGCGGGAACAACGGTTGATCCTGCCGGGATTCCCGTGCCAGGGGTGATTCTGATGCCCGTGGAGAACGATGGCCGCGTGCTTCCCCTCGAGCTTGGTCGTGCGCTCGAAACGCAAAGCGGGCCGGACGGGCGATTCCTGTTTGAAGCGCTCAAACCCGTGTCGTGGCGGTTGCGCGCGGAAGCCCCGGACTTTGCCACGCTCATCACCGAGCCCTTGCAGGCCGGCCAGTCGAATGCGGTAATCCGGCTCAGCCGGGGCGGGAGCGTCTTGGGCGTTTGCCTGAACGCTTCGGACGAGGCGCCCTGCGCCGGTATCTCTGTTCTGGCGCGCAGAGAACTCGCCCGCGAACCCGAGAAAACCACAACCGATGCCGCCGGACGGTTCGCGTTCGAAATGCTTGCTCCCGACACGTATCTTCTCCTGCCTGAAGATGGCCGGTTGACCACCGTGGACGGGCCTGTCCGCGCCCGCGTGACGGAGGGCGGCGCCGTGCCGGACATCGTGTTGAGGCTCGAGGTTGCGGGAATCGTTCGCGGCCGAGTCTACGACAAGGCGACGAATTCGGGCATCGCCGGCGCAACGGTACGAGCTTCCTTTCAGAAATCGGAGCCACCCCATTTTCCTTCCTGCGTCTCCGAACACACGGGCGTTTCGGGCGACTACGAGATTCATGGCCTCGGCCCGGGACTGTATCGCCTCTCTTGCGCCTTGCCTGAAGGGGCTCCGGCCCAATTGGCCACCGCGGTGGACCGCTCGGTTTCGGTTTCCCCCGGGTGCGTACTCGAGAACGTCGACTTCGGTTTGTCTCGCGGCACGTTCATACGCGGCGTTGTCGTAGACAAGCAGGGGCAACCGCTCCCATACGCCCAAGTCGACAGCTCCCAAGGTCCGGACTGTAAGGCGCGGTGTAATGCTGCCGGCGAGTTTGCCCTGGAGGTTCGACCGAACCAGGACGTGACCATCACCGCTCGAACCCGGGAGCTTTTCAGCGAGCCCCACGGGCCTTACCGGGCTGGCCCGGAGGGCCTGAACGATATTCGGGTAGTCGCGGGTACGGGGCTGAATTGCCTCATCGCCGGTTACGTGGTCAATACGCTGAACCAGCCTACCCGGGCCTGGGTGAAGTGCGTGCCTGCCGGCGTCGAGGCCCTTTTGCATCCCCGTCTTGTTGAGAGCGATTCTGAGGGCAGGTTCTTGATCCCGGAATTGGCTTCCGCGGACTACGACCTGCAAGTGGGGAGAAGCGTTTTGGGCCATATCACCATGTCTTGTACCGCCGCGACGGTTCATTTGAATCCCGGGCAGAAGCTCACTGGAGTGCGGCTGGTCCTCGACGAATCAGGGGTACTGACGATTTCGGGCCGCGTGCAAGGTGAAGACGGCGCGCCCGTCCCCTACGCAATGATGTGGGCCATATCGGACAACGACAGGATACAGCACCATTCCGACGACCAGGGCAACTACGAACTCCGTGGATTGTCTGAAGGCGTGTACCAAATGTGGGTGCGAGAGACTCCGCCCTACGGCAAATCGAAAACTCGACTTGTTGAAGCGGGCAGCCAAGGGGTGGATTTTGTTCTTCCGCGGCTTCCTTCCATCGAAGGACGGGTGGTCGATGCCCGAACCGGTGCGCCGGTAACGGAGTTCGAGGTCGCCTCGGTACGTTCGGAAACGCCGTCATCGGAGCAGTTGAACGGGGCGTTCCAGCAAGTATCCGATCCGGAGGGCCGTTTTGTCCTCGACGGAGTTAGGGGGATCTGCGTAATACTTGTCCGGGCGCGCGGATACTTCGCGGGTACGTTGAACCTGGGCATCGTTCGTACAGGGCAGACGTATACGGGCCTGCGGATAGCGCTGAAACCCGGCGGAGCGCCTATCGAAGGCCAGGTCTGCGACCCGGACGGAGGCGCCGTAGCGAACGCACTCATTTTCCTGGGCGGTGTCACGCGTCCGTACGATGCGCACAAGGCCGTCGCCACGACCGACCGAAATGGCGCGTTTCAACTCGATCCGTCCATGGTTCCCGTATCGGGCGAGGTCATGCTGTCGGCGTTCGCGCCGGGGCACTCCCTCACCAGCGTGTTCGTGGCAGCGGGGGCGGGTCCCGTGGAGCTTGTCCTGTTACCGGAAAGCGTCATCAGCGGTATGGTCACATGCGATGGCCGCCCCGCCGGCGGGGCGTACGTCTACGCGGATGTTCCCCAGGTTGGCTCGCCCGGCGCAACGTCTGATTCGGATGGCCATTACCACATCGGGCAACTTCCGCCAGGGACGTATGCGGTGCGGGCGTCGTTGCTTCAAGAAGGCCGCAAGCCTTTGGAACTCGAGGAACAGGTGGAACTCTGGGAGGGGTGTGAGACCCCGGTTGACTTCGAGTTCGCCATCGCAAGCCAGCCGCGGACGAACGAGCCGGATATGGAGGGGGAACAAGAGGAGCAGCAGGAGTAGCCGCCTCGAATCACGCCGCCCCGCTTATGAGAATCATCCACGCCCACGGGCGTAACCGTTTGTGGCAGTCGCTTTTCTTGCGGCGAAAACCCGAAGAAGTAACGGGAAACAGGATGATACGAGTGAAGCGGGGCCATCTTCCCATGTTGTGGTGGACGAGTCGGTGGCGGACAAGACTCAGCCGCTTTTGTTGCTGGGCGTGGTGAACTGGAACGTGTACAGGAAAGCGTTTTCGAGGGAGAAAACGAGCCGCGTGGGGACTCCCTCGCGTGAAGAAACGCTGGAACCGTCTTCCCACTCGACCGTGACGCCAAGATGATTTCCGCCGATGGGTGTACAGTCATCCACGGCACGCCCCGGCACGGGCTCGCCGCGGTCATCGAGGAGCCCGACACGTACCCGGCCGCCTTCGCGCACGTCCACGTTCAATACGAGGCACTCCCCCTCATATACAAGCGGGGGCGTGGCGAAACTGCCGCCCTCGGGGCCAACCGCTGCAGCCACGAACCGGTCCAGCGGGACCTTGACCCGGCTGTATATGCGCTGGTTGCCGGGCTTGGTAAGGTTGGGAAGTTCAGCTTCGTTATGTTTGAGGGGACCGCCGCTGTAATACAGGTAGAGTTCGTCTCCCACGCGAATGACGCCCTGTCCCATGTAGAGCGAACCGCTGTCGAACTGGCCGGCGGCCCCGAGCGCGATGAACGGCGTTGTCGAATCGGGCCATGTCCAGTTGACGCCGTCTCGGCTGGCCGCGAGGGCGATGTCGAGCGTGTCGTTGTCGTGATGGTAAATGCTTGGGAACATGAAATAGACGTTCTCCGCAAACGGGTATTTGATTGCGGCAGGATTGTAGACGTCGCACTGCGGTGCATCGCGCTCGGGCGCTTCGAGCACCAGCGTTAATGGGTCGAAATGGGCGAAATTGTCGCTGGCAGAACGCCCGATGGCTCTTCCGTGCCCCGAGACACGCCCCAGCAACACATACTGCGCGGAGGAGCCGTCCCAGAACGCCGAATACTGGCTATCGGCGAACACGCGGCAGATCGGCTCGGGGTAACGCGTCCAGTGGAGGCCGTCGGGGCTGTACATCCCCGCGACAAAGTAGGGCGGGTCGCCTGCCTTCGGAAAGAGACCCTGCGAAACGGCCTTGTAGCGTTCGCCAGCCGGGGCATTGCGATCCAGAAACACCCCGTTCCCATGAACGCGGGAATGCGCACCGTCTGGCCCAACCATGCGGAAGAGGATGTTGGTCTGCTCGATTCCATGGTAGGGGAACAGGTTCAGATCAGGCTTCTTCCAATGCACGCCATCCTCGGACTCCGCGTAACAGAAAGACGTGTCGTCGCTCGTAGGCCAGCCTTCGACGTCGTAAGCCTCGTACCACATGCGGCACTTTCCGCCATCTTCCATAACGCTGAACCAATTGAGGGATGCGCTTTCCCAAGGCTTGTCCGGTTCCAGCGTGCGCTCGCCCGTCTTGCTCGCGGGAGAGACACGAAGCGCCACGTTCGGCGAATTCTCAAGAAACAGGCTGTCGATAAAGAACTGCTTTTGGCTGCCGATGGAGACCGGTTCGGCAAGGACAGCATGAAGGTTCACAAGAAGCATCATCGCGATCATCGGCATGGGTACGTTCCTCCAGTAACCCAGTTCCGTTCGTCAATGCATAGTACCAGCCGTAGAGGTCGTGAATCAGTATCCGCCTCACAGCGGGCGGAACGGTTTGTGTCGCGCTTGGGCACTCGGCGGTTAGCTGGCCCGGGACTTGGGGTATACGCCGAATTCCTTTGAATGCGCTCGCAATGCCAAGTCGATGGTTCGCCAGTCAAAACCGCTTAAGCGGCACTTGGGCCGGGTGTCACGGCGCCCTTGGACAGATTGGTTCTCGCTTTTGCATAGCGTTTGCGCTCAGCCTTGTGGCCTATGACATCCATGACGATCTTCAGAATGACGAACGCTGCGATGACGAGCTTGGGCTCACCGATACCGACGACAATAAAGGCGGCGGCGATAAGCGTAATGTGCAAAACAATGACACGGCGGTACGGAGCCGTCATCAGTGCGTCCACGCTTGTCAAGCGGCACTCTCCCTGCATCAAGAAGTTGGAAACAAACGACACGCCGTGGCTAACAACCATTGCCGCCAGGGCGACCGGGATCGCTGGAGGGACGAAAGCGCGGAGCAAGGTCGAGAATTGCGACAGCGACAGGTGGTCGTTGACCGCCAGCGCATCGCCTTTCTCGAAAAACTCCGGACAAAACAGAGCAAAGATGAATAGCCCGTGAGCCAACAGGAATACGCCATAGTGAAATACGAAAAAGGGGATCAGGAAGAACTTATAGAAGGTCACGCCAGCAGTGTAGGGCGGAACCGTTATCATCCGGCAGGCGTTGAACACGCCGATGACGAGATTCTCGAGCCAGAACAACAGCATGATGGCGAACACGTCCCAGCCCCGGAAAAGCACCCCCCACAGCGGGATCAGATTCGACAGGACGATCGCGAGAATTGAAAAGAGACCGGCGTGTGCCCCAAGGCCGCCAGCCGCTACGTCATCTCCGCTCTTGGCGTTTCCCATGTCTTAGCCCACCCCGATCTTCCGCCCGTGCCGCCGCCCGCTCCTTCGCGTTGATTGTATCAACACTGATTGCGGAAAAACATGGGCTACTTTGCCCGGCCCTCAGCAGTGCGCGGCTGCCAACCACGCTCCGCGCCGCACCTTAGAGAGGGATGTTCCGGATCATTCCGGCAGGATTGCCCAGAGAACCCGTTCCTGCGGCTGGCCGTCCTCGGCCGGCATCAGCGAGTCCGTGACTATCGCGAGGCCTTTGCTTAGGTCACTGCCGCTCGCGGGCGAGATCACATCCCAGAACCCCGGCGCTCCCGGCATCTGCGACGTCTCGCACAGGGGCCCGGCGGTCTTCCACCCCTCGCGGGGTCCCTGCCAGAGAAAGGCCGTATTCGAGGCCGCAGCGGCAATCAGGTCTCTATCCGATTGAAAGAACCCCGCATACCCGCTGGGCAGCAAACGCGCTCGCTGCCACACGCCCGAGGTCCCGTCGCGCCAAGCATGATACAGGCCCGGGGGCGGACTGTCCGGCGGCAGGGGTTCCCCGTATTTACGCTGGTTCCACAGGAACAGGATGTGGCTCGTGCCGCTGGCGTCGACCGCAAGGTCCGTTGCATAGGACATGTGGCCCATGGGCGTGTCAGCGACCATTTCACGAACCGCCGGTTCCTGCGCCCCATTCGGATAGAACAGGTACCAAACCTGGTTGTATGTGTTGCCCTCGCCGCCGTCCGGGGCGTTGGACGCAACGAAATGCAGTCCTTCCTTTGTTGGGAACAGTATTGGATACGTCCACGCCGTCTTGGGCTTGTGCTCGGCCTGCCCCGGGCATACCAGCCGGCTGGGGGCCCATTCGAGCGACGTCAGATTCAGGCTGCTCAGAAACATCGAGTATTCGGGAGTGACAAGATAGGCAAGGTAAAGGGTGTCCTCACGAATCGCGATACCAATGTAGTAAGCGTTCTTCATATCCGGCGGGCTGGGAAGCCGGTCCAGCTCGTCGATGTTGCCCGGCACGTTTGACCGGTAGATGCGGACCGGTTTCGATTGCGCGGTGTGTGCGGCGATAAGCCGGCCCTGTCTATCGAGAACCATGGTGACCGGCTGATAGATATCCGGCAAGTGCGCGCCTTCATGCCACGCCGCGCCGTCGTATTTGTAGAGCACCCCGGCCGACGAGTCCGGCTCGGGACCCCACAGGCCCGCCGTATAGTAGGCGCGGCCGTCGCTCACGATCTTTGGTGAACTGTACCCCCAGTACGGGCTCACCCAGGAGCGGCCCCGGGCAATCTCCACAACACGCCCCGCCGCTTCTGCGCTATTCGCTGTAAGAAACTGAAAGAGAGCGCATAGCAAGGCCCCGATAAAAGCTCTTCCGGTCTTCATGGTCATTTCCCTATAATCCGTTACCAGGGGGCACCCTGATGGCATCGAATGGGCTAAAACGGTCGCACGGCATCTTGTTCGGGCTCGGCATGTTCGGCGGCGCCGGGCCCCTGACCGTGCTTGCGCAACTGCAATTATACTTCACGAAGTTCCTGGGCTACGACCCGGTCATTGTCGGCAACGTGCGCGGGTTATCGATCGCGTTCGACGCGTTCCTTGACCCGATTATGGGGTATATCTCGGACAGGACGCCGGGCCGCTTCGGCCGCCGCATGCCCTACATCGCGCTCGGCTCGTTCGTTTACGCGGCAGGCGTCATCGGCATGTGGTTCGCGCCCCCCGGTCTTACCCATGCCCAGTTCTACGCCTATCTGATCATCATGCAGATCGTGTTTTCGATCGGCATTACGATGACCGGTATTCCATTCACCGCACTGGTGCCCGAGCTCGCAACGGGATATTCCGCGCGAACAGCGCTGGCTTCATGGATGCAGGCGGGCGCATACCTCGGGAACATCTGGGGAGGCTGCATTCGCTGGTACAGCTCATGGCGGGGAGACGAGATCGCCGGTTTCCAGGAATTCGCGCTCTATTCCTCGGCGGTCATGATCGTCTGTTACTGGCTCTTCGCGGTCCTCGTAAAGGAACCGCCGTTGTCTCAGGTAGAGCGTTTGGCCCGGGGCCAGAGGGCACAAGGCGAGGCGCAGAAACACGCGCTGCGCACGTATTTGTCCCGGCACATGGCCGGTATCGCACGCGCCCTCGGCTAT
>Ga0116185_1003636_pt1 | contig 13135 bp, 18 predicted proteins | sample AD_JPNNA7_MetaG_FD_89754 | JGI IMG/M metagenome (GOLD analysis project Ga0116185, IMG submission 89754) | Active sludge microbial communities of municipal wastewater-treating anaerobic digesters from Japan - AD_JPNNA7_MetaG | ecosystem: Engineered > Bioreactor > Anaerobic > Digestate | place... | reverse complement strand
GGGAGGTGGTGGCGGGATGAGTGCACCCCGCTAGCCATTCCTTCGCCTAGCTCCCTCGTGGTCGCCTCCCAGTTGCCTCCTCTTGTTCCCTGTCGCGCGGTCGCCTGGGCTATGGGTTCCGTAGAGCAGAGGAGGCGGGTTGTGGGTGCCTCGCCAGTCATTTCCTCGCTCTAATCCGCCTCTGGTTTTTGCCCCCCCTGGTGCCGTAATTCCCCACCAACGGTATAGCGAGGTAAATACCCCCTCGCCTGGAATCCACGGAATTCTTTTCCGCCGCAACTCGTTGTGTCGCAATGCGTTAGCGAGTGGGGGTACTCGCATATCACACTGGGGACAATGGGGTATAATTCGCTATAACGCATTGCTGTATAACGGTTTGTGGGAATACCACCTCTGGGGCAATTTTCTTAGGGTAGAGGAGCAACGCAATGGACCAGGGTAAACGCAGGCTGTCCGACCTAATCCTAGTGCGTGCCCCCTCGGCCCATGCTGCCCTGCAGGGTCACGAGCGTCGATATGGCCTGATTGTCGAAGGGTCGCGGAACCTAGTAATCGTGAGGTGAGATATGAATATCGGGACGCCAGTCATGGTACTGCTTGCGGAACGCCCCCAGGAACAAGGCATTGTGGTGGCCATCTTCCCCCGTGCTGTCGCCTACCGAACCGGGGGGGGTGAGTACCGGTTCGCCGAACCCAATCGCGTGTCGCCCATTTTCCCGAATCTCCCATCGCCCGCAGTCCGTACCACCTAGCCACCCCGGGGGATAGCGTATCAGGGATTCGCGCCCCCGTCCCCCATTTGCGGATGCGCACACATCCGCCGCGATCTTTGGCAACCCGGAAATAGCTGCCCAATTTGCAGCACCCCGCCCGATGGCATTCCGCCACCGGGCACAAATCTTCTCTAAGTGGATGGGGTGCAACATGTTGCTCAATTTGAAAGCAAAGGTCCGGGCACATCACGCCGCACGGAAGGTCGAAAAGTCGGCCACGGCCCCAAAGGCCAAGCCTGCCAAGTGCAAGCGAGGGGGGTGGGGTGCGGTGAACCGCCAAAACCGCCAATCCCGCAGGCACGCCCTGCGGGACATGGGCGGGGCGATCCTCAAGAAACTGCGCGAGGAATTCCAGGCCCTCTGTGCGGCCGAAACCCGCGATTCCGCGCAAACCGCCCGCTATGAGCTACTAGCGGGGGTCCTGCCGTTTCTCGCGCGCAGGCGCCGCTACACCGCGCAGGCTGCCCTTGACGGGAGTCTTGCGGGAATCCTCGGCCCGGACGAGCGATCCAGGTACTGCCGAGGCCATGGCATCTGCCCCTGGCCAGACAGCGAGGTAATACGGCTGGAAGCCAGCGCGAATTATCGCGCGGGAAACCTCCGGCCGGTCGCAACCCGGTGTGATACCTGCGGAACCCGCCTCGTCCGCGGGAACTGCCCCAGTTGTGAGGGGCAGTACGAGGGGGAATTTCAGCAGGCGATTGAGCCAATCCCCCTCGCCACCACCAGGTGGCGTCGCGTGCGTCGCACAGTGTATAGTGTGCGCCGTTCCGCCGATGGCCAGATTATCTGGGCCGGAGCCCGATGGGTGTGGGCCCGAGTGCCGATTTTCCGCCCGCGATTCGTCGGCGGATCGGCAGGCGGGAAAAAGCGCCGGGCCAGCGCCTGTATCGAGCCTCGGGCCCCGAAACTCCAGCCCGCTCGCCCAGCCCAGCCGCTCGAACTGGCCGACGGGAGCGCGAATTTTCTCCCCGTGCCGTTCCGCCCTACTTGTTCTCGCCGCCCCCTAGTCGGCGGTACCTCCCCTGGACTACCGCCTGATGCGGTATTCCTTGATCGCCGCGGTCTAGTGCGGATCGCGCGGACAATCCGCGGCGACGGGGGGGAGCGCGAGTTTGTGCGAGCGATGCACGCACGCACCGCCCTGAGGCGACGCGTGCGATACCTGGGCCCGGACGGCAAGAGGCTTCCTAAGGCCAAGGGCGGAACGCCCGTGGTAGACTACCCCCCCTTTCGTGACCTGGACATTGCCGCGGAATACGAGAAGGGCCATTTGAGTGAAACACACGCCCGATTCGCCCTGCTTGGCTGGGGAATCGAAGTCTAGCCGCCATCAACCCCCTGGAGTACATGTACTCCAGGGGGTTTTCTTCTGCGCCCGATCAACTTGGCCATTGGCCAGTAGTATAGAGGGCGCATCATTCGCGCCACCGGCCCCGCGCCGGCGACCCTCGGCGGAGTCTACCGACGCTGGTGGTCACGCCACCCCCACATCGGTAGCATGAACAGCGGGCATGTCAAGTCCGCCCACGGCCGTGACCCGTACCAAGGCGGCACACCGGACCCATGCTGCGCCCATGCGGCACGCGGCCCATGGCCGTTTGGCGAGTAGTTTGTAGGGCGTGTGGTTCCCACAACAATGTGTTGTGCGGCACGCGGCCGGCCAGTAGTATAGAGGGAATCGTGCGGCACGCGGTTCCCGCCAAGAGTGATGCGATGAGCGTAGGTGCTGCCAAAGAACGCTCACGGCCGTGGAAAGGCGGCGCGGCACCCTCACTCTTGGCGGAAACTGCGTGTTCCCGGTGTGGACGAGCCAGAACGGCACGGGTGCGGTGGAGGGCGGCACGCCATTCCCCCCTGCCGTTCAGGCACTTTCACCCCAGGAGGTACCAAACATGATCTTGCAAGACCCTGTCGTCATTACGTCCCGACTGAAGCCGGGCGTAATGATCGGCGGCACGGAAATCAGTATCGACTGGTCCGGACGGCCCGGAAACCGTGGTCGCCTCCGAGCCGAATACTGGATCGACATCGGCGAGCAGTCGTACCACAACGACGACTTGCAAACCGGGTGCGGCGGGGGAAGCCTCCGAGAGCTTCTCGGCAACCTGCTGTCCTTCCTTTCCGCACGTGGCGAGTCAGTGAACCATGGCACGCGAACCGGACGGCAAGGCGAAAACGCGGACCTCTTCCCGGAGTTTGTCGGCAAGTGGGCTGCGGCCAACGAAGACGCACTGGGGTGCGCCCAGTGCGAGATCGAAGAGAATCCAGACTGCCTTAAGGAGTAGCGGCAGTTTATGGAAGACGCCCAGGACAACTACTAGCGGCACGCGCCCCACGGGGCGCAACCGGCGGTCTGCGGCACGCGCGGGCATCCGGTTCTGTCCCGTGAAACCCTGAAACCCGGAGGACCTGGAGCTATGGACGCCGAATATCGAGGCGTTAAGTTCTCGGATTCCAATGTCGTGGGCTAGACAACTACATCCCGGCAGGCAACTACAATCCGTACAACGTGCGGCCATGGCTCTTGCATGACCATGGCTTTGCGTTGGCAGTGGTGTTCGCCTCGAATGTCCAGGATGCCTTCGACACGGCAGTGGATGAGAACAAACTGGACCAATTCAAGATTCACCTCGAGAACGAAGACGAGCGCGACGACTACATGACGAGCAACCCACCGGAAATGGCGGAGGGGTTCGATCCCGAATGCCCTGAATACGTCGCTCCGGACGGCACGAAATACTGGTGGAAGATCGAACCGGCATTTCTCGGCAACGCCAGTGAACCGTTCGACATCGACAGCGTGGGCGTGATGGAATTGCCCAACCCGCCGATGTCTTGGGTGGCACTGTTCAACGCAGCCAACGCGAAGTGAGTTCCCCCGAGTAGAACCCAAGCCTACCGCGCCGCCTCTCAGCCCGACGGCGCGGAAGAGTTGAGTTCTTAGCCCATGAGGTGGTATTATGCCAGACGGCAAGAGAAAGCGACGGAAGTCGCACCCCGCAAAGCGGCGGTGGTATGCGGCACACCGAATGCGTCGATTTGCCCTACGCTTCTGGATGGGAGGGGTCACATGGAAAACTCTCTATGTCTCCGTTTACGGAGACGGTGCGCTACTGGACGCCACCACGACTGGCCCCGGCAGTCTGCGCCGAGACGACGAACCCGACGAGGACGGCTCTGACCGTCCGACGGCAATCCTTGCTCTGCACGGCGTCCCGAGGCGGATTCGCATCCGTGCCGTGGATTACTGTCGGCGAGATAACGCCTGGGCCGAACCGTACCGAGACGGCTACGAAGCCATGGAGTGCGTCTCTGCGGCACAAGAGGTCGAAGTGCTGGACTGTGACGTGCCATGGACGGAGGCAGAATGCCGGAGACTCGGCGGCTGTTTCCTCTGCGGCGGTATGCACGGCGACACGTAAACAGGATGCGATCAATGCAAGCCTACGGCGATCCAAGCAAGGTGTTCTGTGGCACGGGAAGGGCGGCGGCAGTCGCCCGCGTCCTGGTTAGGCGTGGCATGCGGCGAATGTGCCTTCCGGTCCCAGAAACCAATGAGGAGCTTGCGGAAGCGTTCATCACTGCACCGTGGCAGTTTTCGGATGGCATCTCGCGTGCCCTCCAGGAATCCGCCAAGGCATGGGAACGCAACGACCACGCCGAGGAGCAGGCCAAGGCAGAGGCCGTGGAGATTCTCATGGCGCTGCTCAACGTGAAACTCGACTGGCCGGGGCTGTACCCGACCTACAAGTACACCGGCAAGGTGCCGGCGGGCGTCTATGTGGTCGAGGGCTATCAGCTTTCGCACGTCTGGTCCACTATCAAGGAGATTCGAGAGAAAGGGCAAGCATGAGCAAGCTATCAACCCGCGTCCGGGGTGTCAACCTCGCCAACAAGACGGCGAACGAGATTTGGCCCAGGCTGGTCGAGGCGTTCAAGCCGTTCGTCGGCTATCGCATCCTGACTAAGCCCGGCAACCTGGTCGCAAAGTGCGAGAAGGCCGTAAAGAAACTGGACCTGCCATGCAATGTCGTCGTGCGGGTCTACTGGCGCCGCAGCGAGCACACCCTGACATTCTGTGTCACGACGTGCGTTGACGAAGGCGGGCGCGCGTTCTACTACGACGCGATGCTGAACATCGGCGACATCCGAGACGGTGTGCTGGAGAAGCTGCATGACCTCAATGGGTACTTCCGCACCGACTACACCGAAGAGGAGATTCTCCGCAAGCGAGAGGTCTTCGAGGCGGCCAAGAGGGCGGCCGGCGAGGCCGAGGGCGCACTGTATCCGTTCGGGGAGTACGACCGATGATTACCCACGTTGTACAGGCACCGCTTCGGCGGTACAGCCCGGCAAGCGACCAGACGCATCGCCGGGCAGTACGGGACGGGCTGGCACAGAGCGTGACTTGAGCCGCCGGCCATGCCGGCAAAGGAGAGCGACGTGTTGACATCAGACCAAGTCCGAGACGCAATCCTCGGCCTGGAACGCATCTATCATGCTCTGCACACTGCGGAGCGAATGGCGAATCGAAACAGCACGCCAGGCCGGATTGAGGTCGTGAAACAGCACGATCTCAGCGGGTGGGATGCCGTGCAATTGGCCAACGCGGAGTCTATCGGCGTGCCGCTCAGCACGATCGCCAGCAAGGCACGCGATGCTGTCGCCTGTGTCCTGGCGGCCATGGAACAGTCCGCTGGAGTTAATTGATCGCCGGCGCAGCCGGCACTCGCCCGCAGAGTGGAGCGGGAACGGAGTAAGCACGATGCCAAAAGAACTCACCCCGCCGGCGGCAGTTGACACGACTCCATCGCTGGTGTATCATGCCGGCGATCTACGTGGCGTTGGTGTATTGGCACGCCCAGCAATGGGAGGAGCGGGGCCCCACCCCGCACGCCGCTTTCTGTGAAACACCCTGCCTGACGAGAGACCTCACGGTGGAGCCTGTTTGGCGAGGTGAAGCTGTTGCGAGACCGATAAGTGACAGCCGGGGCGTGTCCGGAACGACGCGGGCATTGCCGACGACAGCGGGTTATGGGGGCACGCCCTCAAGTGCGTCAGGCGTTGCGAGAGACGCCGGCCAGAGTGGTGCGGAGTCGTGACAGCCGGGAGAGACCGGCACTTAGAAGCAACCCCCAGTGGGGCTACGGGTTTCGGTTTCGATCGGTGGCCGGTTCGCACCACACAATCCGTTGTCACGACAGCCCACGGCATCCGGAATTGCGCCGGAAGATAAAGCCACGGGAATAGACGGCCGTTTGACGAAACCCATGTCGCGGGCAGCACGCGATTGCTTCGCTGACAACCACCAAAAGGTTCCGCTGTGATACACAGAACCCCGAAAACAGGAGACGCAACGATGCCACCGCCGGGGTAAAGCCCGGCAAGCCCGCCTATGTTCGGCGGGCACTTGGAGCGGCGGCGTGGACAGCGACACGCCAGAGACCAACACAACTTGCTCGCCGGCCGGGAAATGTGCTGCCCCCAGCCATAGACTCGTTGGCACAGTCCTGTCCGTAGGTTATGCACATAACACACGGAAGCCGGTGCGATTCCGGCCCGCTCCACTTGCAACACGACATCAGGAAAGGAAGCGAACGACAATGAATGAAATTCAACGCATCGTCTACCACCTGAGGCAGCGCCCGGTGACGCAGGCCGCCGATGAACTGAAGACCGCCCTGGAATCGCTCTATGGCGAGATCAAGGCGGCGGCGGACATGGAAACGGTGGTCTGCGATCTGATGCACCTCGCGGACCGCCTGCACCTCCAGTGGGAGCGGATTCTAAAGATGGGCACGCAGCAGTACGGCAACGAACGGCAGGCCACCGAGATCATCGCCGACGAGATTGGCGAGTAGGGAGGAGGCACCCGTGAGACTCGACGACTTCACCCTCGCCTACCTGGAGGCCTCCCTGGCAACCAGCCTGGATGAGCACGGCACCCCCCTGAACGAAAATTTTGGGATCAGTGATATTGACCACGTCACGCGATCTGCTATGATACGTGACGCATGGCAGTTTCAGGAACGCTTTCACGACGAGTTGCGAGACTACCCGACCGGACAAGCGGGGGCAGGCACCGACCTGTGGTACACACGAAACCACTGGGCCGTCGGGTACTGGCAGCGGATTGAGATTTCGCCCGTTGCGCGTTCGCGTCTGCACGACGCCGCCGAGCGACTGGGAGAATTTCGCCTCTATGTGGGGGTGGATGGAAGGGTTTACGGTTTCTGATCGCACGGTGCCCACCCAGAGCCGGGCCGAGGCGGACGTTAGCCGAGGCATGGCAAGTACTTCCCCATGCTGGAGCCGCCGGGATTTGCATGCCGCGACCCCATGCGGCCATCGGGTGGAGGGTCGCTGATTTAACCCAAGGGAGAAAGATATGGCCCAGGAAGTAGCAATCCTGGTGGTTCGGATGCCGGCGCTACTCCGGGCTGCGCTACACGAAGTGGCGTGGCAGAAACGGATCACGGACAGCGAGTTCACTCGGCAGGTCCTGGAGAAGGCGATCCTGGACGACCCGACCGGGAGGGCGCTCGTGACCGGAGAGGAGCAACCGTTCGGAGCACCTTTGCGCGTAGGTCGGCCCGCCAAGCCGAAAGCATCTCCATCGTAACGTACCGCACGCCACCGCAGTAGACACAGCGAAGCTGGCCGGCGTGGATTGCACGAGTCAAGACGGGCGGCATGACCTTAAGGAGGCGCGCGGCGTCCCGTACCGACAGGTATTCGTCGCCGGGTGGGGGCAAACGCTGGGCCGTCCAGTCCGGGGAAAGATTCAGCAGGGAGGCGATCGCTTGCAGGGAGTAGCCCTGCAACGCCAGCCGTCGGATGGCGGTGGCTGCGGCATCCTTCTTGTTTGCGCAGAAGCCTGATCGTCGGGAGTTGAGCTTTGCCATGGCGGCCACTGTACCACAGAGCGATTGTTGTGTCAATAGGTCAATCGGCACTACCGCAAGGGAGGTGAGGTGATGGCGTCAACTTGGGAGTGTACCAACGTCCAGTACCACGAGGACACGCAGAGGATCGGCGCTTCGATGCTCATAACCGCCCTCCGGTCGCCTGCGGAATACAATGACCTATACGTCACCAGGGTGCGGCGTCTGGAGCAGACTCCCAGACTGTTGCTGGGGTCGCTCGTCCACTGTCTCGTGCTCGAACCGGAACTGTACGACACGATCTACACCTGCCGGCCCGAAGGAATCGACGGGAGGACGACGGACGGAAAGAAGGCGTTGGCGGCGTGGCGTGCGTCCTCGTTGGGCAAGGTTGAGATCACCAGCGACACACTAACCAAAGCCCGCCGAATCGCCTCCGCCGTACTGGAGAGTCCGGTGGTGCAGATGTGGACCACGGGCTCCGTCCGGGAGCGGGCCATCGTCTGGGAGGGGGACGGCCTAACTTTCAAGTGCCGCCCGGATTGGTTCATCGAGCGGCCGGGCGACCCCGTGGACCTCCACCTCGACCTCAAGACATCGGACGACCCGTACCCCGAACACTGGCTATCGAACTCCAACTGGGGGCCGATCGCCAAGTACAGGTACGACCTCCAGGTGGCCGCCCACTACCCGATCGGTATCGAGCATCTCACCGGCAAGCCGTGCAACTCCGGGGTTGTGGTCGTCGGTACCGCGGAGCCGCATGACGTGTTCGTGTACGACACGACCCTTCTGCGGCCACGCGGCGAGCACTTCCGGTCGCTCGCCATTGCGCAGATCAAAGCCTGCCAGGAATCCGGAGTCTGGCAGCGGCCGGAGCAATCGGTGGAGGCGAACTGCGGCGTCGTTGTGGTGCCCGCGCCTCCGGAGTGGACGTTCAACTGACATGCCCGCGGGACATGCTACAAACGGGGGATACCATGGAAAACCTTGCGCTTTGGGATCGTGCGGCGACGGTGCCCGCGAAGTACCTCAAGAAAATCGTCGGCGGGCGGTTGTCCGGGAAGTCGGACATCAATCCGCAGTGGCGATACAAGACCATGACTGAACTCTTCGGCCCCTGTGGGGTCGGCTGGAAGTTCACGATCGACCGCCAATGGATCGAACCAGGCCCGGACGGCCAGGTGTTCGCGTTCGTCAACATCAGCCTTTTTGTGCGAGGGCCCGATGGCTGGTCCGATCCGATCCCCGGGACCGGGGGACACTTCCTCGTCGAGAAGGAATCCAAGGGGCTCCACGCCAACGACGAGGCGTTCAAGATGGCGACCACAGACGCCCTTGGGGTTGGCATGAAGATGCTGGGGGTGGCTGCGGAGGTCTACCTCGGCAACTGGAACGGCTCGAAGTACATCACGGAGGAGGTGGGTGGTCCGCAGGGCGGCGCGTTCGGGGGACTCCCTGCGCCGCCGGCAAACGCCCGGCCAGCCACGCCAAAGCAGTCGCCCAAACCCGCGCCGTCGGCGGGCAGTCGGTCGGCCCCGACGAAGCCCACGCCGCCAGCCTTCTCCTGGTCCAGGGCGACCAGCCTTGAGCGTCGGGACTATGTGCTCCAGCGGATTGCGACGCTTGCAGCATCGCCCGACTCCAAGGCAGCGGTGGACCAACTCAAACTGATGAGCACGAAGATCAAGGCCGAGGACTTCGAGGAGGCGGACATGGCGGCTATTGCCGGGGCCATGTCCAGGGCGGAAGAGGACCTGATCGCCCGCTCGGAAGGAGGCTAATCATGCGACCCACACAAGACGACTTCATTCGACGCCGGGTCTGGATTTGTGTCCTTAGCCAAAAGGGCGATCTGATCTATTTGGGCCACAACTGCAATGCCGCAGCCCGGGCCCTGGAGCCGGGGACGTTTTTTGGGACCGGCTGGAGCGATGACGAGGCGAGGATGCGTGCGCAGGATCAGGTGCGCGGACAACTGAACCTGCAATAAGGGGGGGCGCGATGTCATTCACGCTGCGGCCCTATCAGGAAGCGGCGGTCGCCGGGGCAGAGCTTGCCTTTCGTCAGCACCGATCGGCGCTGGTGGTGATGGCGACTGGTCTAGGCAAGACCGTCGTCGCCACTGCCCTCGCTGGGCGGTGCGGAGGCCGGGCCCTCCTGGTAGCCCACCGGGAGGAACTGGTCCAGCAGGCGAGATCGAAGTTGGAGTCCGCTCTGGGGCAGCCCTGCGGGGTGGAGATGGCGACGGAGCGGGCCCCCGTGGAATGCCAGGCGGTGGCCGCATCAGTCCAGACGCTTGCCTCGCCGGGTCGGTTGGAGCGATTCACCCCGGATGCCTTTCGTCTGGTGATCGTAGACGAGGCCCACCATGCCACAGCGAGGACATGGCGACGTGTGCTCGACCACTTCCGATCCGCCAAGGTGCTTGGCATGACTGCCACACCCGACAGGACGGACGGGCGGCCGCTTGGTGGCATCTTTGAGACGGTGGCGTATCAGTACGACATCCTGAATGGGATCGAGGGCGGCTGGCTGGTGCCGATCCAGCAGCAGTTCGTTCGGGTTCGTGGCCTGGACTTCAGCCGCACCACCATTAAGGCAGGCGACTTCGACCAAGGGGAGTTGGCGAAGGTCATGGAGATCGAGGCCCACTGCCATGCGGTGGCCTCGGCCACACTCCAGTACGCGAAGGGCCCGACGATTCTGTTCGCCGTGACTGTTCGACAGGCTGAGAAGATCGCCGAGATTCTGAACCGACATCGAGAGAACCACGCCAAGTGGATTTGCGGCGACCTACCCCGGACCAAGCGACGGACAATCCTGGCTGGATTCGAGGCCGGGGAGTGCAAGGTCGTCTCCAACGTCCACGTCCTCAGTGAGGGATACGATGGCCCGTTCGTTCAGACCATCGTCATGGCTCGTCCGACCCTGAGTAGACTGATCTACACCCAGCAGATTGGACGTGCCTTGCGACCCCTCTCTGGCCTGGTCGATGGCATCCGGGGGGCGGAGGCACGGCGGCAACAGATTGCCCGGAGTCCCAAACCACACGCCTGTGTTTTGGACTTGACGGGCAATAGTGGGCGGCATAAGCTCATCACCACGGCCGACGTCTTGGGCGGCCGGGACGACGCACGGGTGGTGGAACTGGCCAAGTCGATTGCCCGCCGCGCAAGCCAGAAGGGCGAGGCGTGCGACATGCTTGCGGCCCTAAAGGAAGCCAGGCGGAGGAAGGGGATTGTGGCGGACGCAATCTGCCGGGTGCGGGACGTTAGCCCGTTCCCGAGGTCCATGCGAATCCTGGAGTTCGCGGACCCCCACGCGCCCGCCGTGCAGCAGTGGATTCAAGACTATCAATCAACAACAACCTGAATGAAAGGGCAGTCATGGACCCCAATCAGAATTACCGAGTGCTGAGGCTCCTGGTCGAGAACTACAAGCGGCTGAAGGCGGTGGATGTCACGCCGGGCAGGAACGTCGTTCGGGTGTCTGGACGGAACGCTCAGGGCAAATCCTCGCTGCTCGACTCGATTGCCGCCGTCCTGGGCGGGAAGAAGCAGATGGCGAGCGAGCCCGTCCGCAAGGGCGCAGACGGAAGCGAGATTCTCTGCGTTCTCGGCGACGAGAAGCCGGAGTTGTTGGTCAAGCGGGTCATTCGGCCCGGAGGAAAAACCGAACTGGAGATCACGGCAGCCGGAGGCTTCAAGGCCCCGACCCCCCAAGCGATCCTCGACAGCCTCTGTAATGCGGTCGCTTTCGATCCGCTGGCCTTCCTCCAGATGAACGAAGCTCAACAGACCGAGATGCTCCGCGCCCTTGTGGGCCTGGACTTCTCGGAGTTGGACGCCAAGCGGAGCAGTTTGTATCAGGAACGCACGATCGTCAACAGGGAGGTGAAGGCCAAGACGATCGCGGCAGCGGGTATGCAGGTGCCCGACGACACCCCGACCGAGGAGGTATCGGTTGAGGACCTCATGGCGGAGATTCGGCGACGGCAGGAGCACAATCGCCGGAACCAGACGGAGCGCGATCGCCTGCAACTCCTCTCCCGGGACCAGCAGGAGGCCCAGCGGGCAGTGGTGGCGGCGGAAGCCGCCGTCCGGGACGCGGAGGCGAGGCTGGGTATTCTGAAGAGTGCCCTTGAGGACGCGCAAATCAACCTCCAGGGCGTCAGCGCGACGTATCATGCCCAACAGGCGACGGTCGCTGTCCTGGAGGATCAAGACACCATGGAGGTGCAGCGGCAGGTCCTGGATGCCCAGCGACTTAACGCTGCGGTCACGCGGCGGAGGCAGCGTGACCAACTGATCGAGGCCGCCAGGGCAATGGAGGCCGAGGCCGCAAGGATCAGTGCCGAGATCGAGGCCATTGACGCCGAGAAGGAGTCGAAGCTGGCCTCGGTCTCGTGGCCCATCCAGGGCCTGTCGTTCGGAGACGGGGGAGTGACGTACCAGGGAGTGCCGCTCAGTCAGGCCAGCAGCGCCGAGGCGCTCACGGTCTCGTTCGCCATGGCAGCCGCCCTGCACCCCAAGCTGAAGATCGCCCTGATCCGAAACGCCTCCCTCCTCGACGAGGATCAGATGGCCAAACTCCAGGAACTGGTCGCCCACTACGACATGCAGGCGTGGCTGGAGGTCGTGGACGCCACGGCGGGGCCGTGCGGCATCCTCATCGAGGACGGGTCCGTGACCGAGGGCGGAACGCCACCCAACACGCCACTGGAGATGAACGCGCCGAAGAAGCGCGGACGCAGACCCAAGGCCCCGCCGGAGCCATTCCAAGAGAGCACAGACCCCACCCAGCCAGACGAGCCCCCGTTCGCCGTAGACGACAACCCTTTTGCGGAGTGATGCCATGAGACGGGGATATGGCGTGGACTCCGATGGCCGAGAATGCACGCGATCACGAACGCCGCTTCCGGCGATGGCTCACCAGCCGCCCCAAGGAGCGGAAACGAATCGAGGAGTTGTGCTTCGAGGCGGCGGCTGGCTGGCGGAACGGTGGCCACAAGTAAGCACACAACTATCGCCATAAGGATCAACGACAATGAACCACGAAACCGGGCAGTTGACAGCCATTCCGATGCTGTACAAGGTATTGGTCGATGAGGCCGCGTGCCATGGAGGCACAGGAAAGTATCCACCAGTCGGCGAGTGGACAAAACCAGAAACGCCCGTGTGCTGTATGTCAGGCTGGCATCTAACCTCCGATCCGCTTCGGTGGTGGACACCCAGGGCTACGCTCTGGCTCTGTGAACCGGAACTGCCCATGAGCGGCGACGGCAACGACAAGGCTGCGTTTACTCGCGTGCGTCGCATCTGCCAGATCACGCCCACATGGCCGTTTCTTCCGATGCTGCCTCGCATCCGGTGTTTTCTGGCCGCTAGCCAGCGATCAGAGGACAAAAACTCAAATATCGCATGGGCCGACCTGTCGTGGGCCGATCTGTCGGGGGCCGACCTGTCGGGGGCC
>Ga0116185_1003629_pt1 | contig 13165 bp, 13 predicted proteins | sample AD_JPNNA7_MetaG_FD_89754 | JGI IMG/M metagenome (GOLD analysis project Ga0116185, IMG submission 89754) | Active sludge microbial communities of municipal wastewater-treating anaerobic digesters from Japan - AD_JPNNA7_MetaG | ecosystem: Engineered > Bioreactor > Anaerobic > Digestate | place... | reverse complement strand
ATTTACAATCTATCTAACTCATCCCTAAATCACTGATAATTGATCAATTAGAATACCATATTTTTGCATAAATTTCTTAGAAATTTGATTTTTCAGCTTTACTGTCCTTTTAAGTTAGATAATTATTGCATCTATTATAGTTTAATAACTTTGTAAGTAGCATAAGCTGTCCCATTTTTAACCTTCAACAGATATACTCCATTTTTTAAATGACTGCTGTTTATTTCGAACAAAGAAGAAGATGAAAAATTAGTTTTGTCTTTGGTTTCAAAAACGGAATTACCTAAAATATCATAAATACGTATTTCGTTTATTTCGGAGGAATTTATATAAAGGCTTATTTTCTCCGAAAAAGGATTCATTTGAATATTTATCGGTTCCTTTAATACATTATTTTGATCATTCTCAATAGCATTAATAGGATTTGGTAAATGATGTTTTTTAAAGAAATTCCAGATTTCCCCGCTGGCTTTAATATCCATATTAGCTCCCGGTACTAAAGTAGTTCCCGGCCACGAATGCGAACCCCCGTTAATTTTTAAAAGAATAACTTCTGTTGAATCGCTACAAAGTCCGTAATAATATTTTGTAACGGTAGTTCCATCACCTGTGTTTGTATTAGGCAATTCAGTAATAACAGGCGTTTGAGGGCATCCATTATGTTTTGTCCAGAATTTAATAGTGCTATCAACCGAAGTGCCAAAAGAAGCTCCGGTATAAGAAACAACAGCATCGCTTGTTCCGTGAATATGCATCACGGGTACTTTTCGTGTAGGAATACAGGTATACAAACCGGCTGCTGTGCCAATAGTCCCCGAAACAGCTCCTATAGCGGCAATTCTATTGCTAAGCTGACAAGCCAATCGGTGACTCATAAAACCCCCGTTAGAAAAACCAGTAGAATAAACTCTATTTAAATCGATGTTGTAATTTTTGTGTAAGGTATCGATAAGTGCAGATGCAAAACCAACATCATCTATGGTTCCATTAAACCCAATGCCCGCATTCCATGCATTACTAATTCCTTCAGGATAAACAACAATAAAATGAGCGGTATCGGCAACATTATCAAAGCCCGATAAACTTTCCTGCTGACCGGCATTCGATGTATAACCATGAAAGTTAAGAACTAACGGAAGTTCCTCTCCTTGAACATATCCGGTGGGAAGATGCACAATATAACTGCGCACTTGTCCTTGATACGTAAAACTAAAGGTTTGACTAAAACAAAAGGAATAAGTTAAAAACAGACTTAAAAGAAGGTATATTTTTTTCATAGCGTTAGGTATGTTGAAAATAAAGCATTTACAATTACCTAAGATAATATAATTTTATAAAGAAAAAAAATTTTTGTTATTGAAATAAAATGATTACTTTTGCAAATATATTGCGGGGTGGAGCAGTGGTAGCTCGTCGGGCTCATAACCCGAAGGTCAGAGGTTCGAGTCCTCTCCCCGCTACTAGAACAAAAGACGACTTTTTTAGGTCGTCTTTTTTCATTTAGCTAAAACCGCAAAATAATAACGATTTTTACATCTGAGAAAAGCTTAACGACTTTAACCCTGACAGGGTTCAGAACCCTGTCAGGGGTTTTTTATCAACGTGAAGAATGGCATTCAGGAAATTTTGCTACAAAACAAGGTTCTGATTTGTGCAGATAGCTTGTGCTAAGAAAACGCAATATTAGAATTCAATTTTTCTGAAATGAAGAGTTTCGGTTTCGGGGGAAAATCAGAACCGTAGTTTTGAAGAAATTTTCTGACAGCCTTTCCCGATAGCCATCGGGATTTTGTATAAATGTAAAAAAGTTAAAATAAAAATACTTTTTTTAAAAGAAATGTTTAATTTATAGAAATAAAGTAATATCCAACTTCGAATTTCCAATTTCCAATTTTCAACCAGCCTGCCGCCTGGCAGGTTTCCAATGTTAAAAATTAATATAGCTTAAAAATGCCAAATATTCAATAAATGTGCGAAGGCCCGACGAATCGGCGAGGATAGGGCAAGAGTGAATAAAATTCTTTTAAAATTTTAGAGAGCGCTGAAGCTTCGATTCGTCTAGATTCCCTGCCTTGCCCGGCAGGCAGGTTTTGTTTCTTTTCTCATCATGGAGAAAAGAAAAATAAAACTATCTAGCTCATCCTTAACACACAGATAATAAATTGATTAGAATGCCATATTTTTGCATAAATTTCTTAGAAATTTGATATTTCGGCTTTACTGTCCTTTTAAGTTAGATAATTATTTCTAATTAATGAACTACTGGCAATTGGTATAATTTCTTACAGGAGTCTTATCTCAAATTTGCTAAACAGAAACCCACCCATGTTTAACAAAACTATTCATATGTTTGAGTGAAACCCACCTATGTTTAACAAAACTATTCATATGTTTAAGTGAAACCCACCTATGTTTAACAAAACTATTCATATGTTTAAGTGAACCCCACCCATGTTTAACAAAACTATTCATATGTTTTAGTGAAACCCACTCATGTTTGATAAAACTATTCATTTGTTTAAGTGAAACCCACTCATGTTTGATAAAACTATTCATATGTTTAACCGAAACCCATCTATGTTTAATAAAACTATGCATTTGTTTAACTGAAACCCCGTATTTTTTTAAAAAACGCCTCAATTGAGTTGCGAAATTTATTTAATAAAGGGTTTTAATGCGATAAAAAGTGGAAAAAACATATTCTGTAGATCGGTAAATATGCTTTTTAAGATAAAATTGTTGAAATATTTTAAAAAAGGAAGGAAATCGCTATTATTGAAAATAATAAATAATCATTGCAAAAGCTTATTCTGGTATAATTAAATAAAAAGTCTTTTACGCTTATATTCTTAAATTTTAGATAATAAAAAAACCCATCGGATTACGATGGGTTTTTTTTATGTGAAAATGGATTAGATTTTCTTAACATTAACTGCATTGGGGCCTTTTTTACCTTCAGTTACGTCAAACGAAACTTTGTCGTCTTGTCTGATTTGCTGAGTTACACCTGTTGCATGGACAAAAATTTCTTCACCTGATTCGTCCATTTTAATAAAACCAAAACCTTTGGCCTCATTGTAGAATTTTACTGTACCTGTTTTCATGATTAATTATAATAAAAAATTTAATAAATTTATCAAAAATAAAAAAAAATAATGATATAGCCAAACATTTATTTATAATAATTTTAGGGGGGCACTATGTTAAGTGATGAAAATCAGTTATATCCATCCTTTAATTTTATAGTAAAAAATAGCCGAATATTCTCGTAAAACGAGTAATTCATAGTTCATATAGCTCCACATATTGTAACGAAATGCCGGACTTTTTACTTGCAGTTTCGTACTCTTATCTTTATCCTTTAATAGTATTTCATCTACCGGCTTTTCGAATGCTGCTGTTCCATTTACCTTTAAGAAACCCGCTTTTTGAAAGGTTTTAGCCGACCTATACATATGCTCGGGCGAAGTAATTAAAAGGATTTCATTGTTTTCTCCAGTAATCAACTCTTTTATATTTTCAACCTGCGAATGGGTGTTAAACCCTTTCGTTTCATAAATAATCCGCAATGAATCAACCCCCCTTATTATTAGTTCTTTCGACATTAATTTAATTTGTTTCAAACTATCGGTCATTTGAGAAGGAAGTGCAATAATTATTTTGGCCTCTTTAAATTGAATGGCTGCTTCGGCTGCATAATAACAACGAATCAATCCTTCTGGGCTGGGCATACCGCTTCCACCCATAACAATAATATAGTCGGGTTTTGTAATATTTTTTGCATGAGAAGTCCCTAACCGATGATAAGCATAATAAGGAATATCGGTAAAACTTAAAACAACAAAAATTAATAAAAGGATTCCTAAAATTCCAAAGAACCATTTAAAAGTAGTAATAAGTGCGTTTCTTATTTTTTTCATATAAACATAATATGGTATAAAGCTAAATAAAAATTTAATTCATGCAAGAGTTTATCTAAAATCTATTGCTTTAACTACACTCACCGCTAATTCGGTTAACATACTTCTTGCATTGCTTTTTTCATTATCTTTGCATATCTTTTTAAATTATGGCACATAAAGCAGGTTTTGTAAATATTATTGGGAACCCCAATGTGGGTAAGTCAACCTTAATGAATGCAATGGTAGGCGAAAAGCTATCTATTATTACCCCTAAGGCACAAACAACGCGTCATCGTATTATGGGGATTCTGAACGAAGAAGACTATCAAATTGTTTTTTCCGATACCCCCGGTATATTGGAAACGCATTATAAATTGCACGAATCGATGATGAAATTTGTAGAAAGCAGTTTTCAGGATGCCGACATATTTCTATTTGTTACTTCTATTGATGAAACATTTAACAACGATATAGTATTGCAGCGCCTGCAAAAAGCGGAAATTCCGGTGTTTTTACTTTTAAATAAAATAGATTTATCGGAACAGTCGATTGTGGAAAATAGCATAAACGAATGGGCTAAAAAATTACCTAATGCTGAAATAATTCCTGTTTCTGCATTACATAAATTTAATTTAGATAGAATTTTAAAAAGCATAATCGAAAAACTTCCCGAAAATCCGCCTTATTATTCGAAAGATGAATTAACAGATAAACCTCAGAAATTTTTTGTATCGGAGATAATTCGCGAAAAAATATTTTTATATTATTCGCAAGAAATACCATATTGCACCGAAGTAGAGATAGAATCATACAAAGAAGAAAAAGCAATCGTGAAAATTAGGTCTATTATATATGTAACGCGCGATTCCCAAAAAGGGATATTAATTGGAAATAGAGGAGAGGCATTAAAAAAAATAGGCACCTTGGCACGAAAAGATATAGAAGCATTTATTGGACAAAAAGTTTTTTTGGAAATATTTGTTAAGGTGAATAAAGACTGGAGAAACAACGAAACCCAACTAAAAAGGTTTGGATACGATTTACCGTAATAGCTTTTACGTTAGTTAAAGAATAAATTTAGGCTAGTCGAATTCGGTTTATCCAGCTTTAATTTATAAAAAAAAGTATTTTTGTTACCCTGTAATATAAAGGAATATGAGTAATATAGTCGCAATAGTTGGAAGACCGAATGTTGGGAAATCAACTCTTTTTAATCGATTGGCAGAATCTCGTCAGGCAATTGTTGATGCTGTTAGTGGCGTAACACGCGATCGTCATTATGCTAAAACAGATTGGAACGGAAAAGAATTTTCCGTAATTGATACCGGTGGTTATATTGTTGGTTCGGACGATATTTTTGAAGAAGAAATACGAAAACAAGTAGAGTTGGCAATAGACGAAGCAAGAGTAATTATTTTTATGTTAGATGTAGTTGATGGATTAACCGATACCGATAAAGAAGTAGCTGCCTTATTAAGGAGATCCGGAAAGAAAGTGTTTTTGGTTGCAAATAAAGTAGATAATAATGCTCGAATTCCCGAATCAGCCGAATTTTATAAAGTAGGTTTAGGGGAAGTATATTGTATTTCTGCTGTTAGCGGGTCGGGAACAGGTGAACTGCTCGATGAGGTAGTGAAAGAATTTGATCATACCGACGAAGATGAAACAATAGATTTACCTAAATTCGCTATCGTTGGCAGACCGAACGTGGGGAAATCATCCTTAATCAATGCACTAATCGAAGAAAAAAGACATATTGTAACTCCAATTGCCGGAACAACCCGCGATTCGATATATACCCGATATTCCCGTTTTGGACTCGATTTTATGCTGGTAGATACTGCCGGGCTCCGAAAAAAAGCCAAAGTTCACGAAGATTTAGAGTTTTATTCGGTAATGCGTTCCATAAGGGCTATCGAAAACGCAGATGTTTGTTTAATGATGATTGATGCCACAGCCGGTGTAGAATCACAAGATCTAAATATTATTAAACTAATAGAAAAAAACAGAAAGGGATTGGTTATTTTAGTTAATAAATGGGACTTAATTGAAAAACAAACCAATACGGCTAAGCAATTTGAAGAAATTATAAAAAAACAAATGCAACCTTTTACCGATCTCCCGATACTTTTTATTTCAGCTATCAACAAACAACGTATATTTAAAGCATTAGAAGAAGCAAATCAGGTATATCAAAACAGGATACAAAAAATTACAACCTCTCGTTTAAATGACGTCATGCTTCCTATTATTCTAAATAATCCGCCACCTGCCGTTAAAGGGAAATATATTAAAATAAAATTTATTACGCAGTTGCCTACCCATGCACCTAGTTTTGCTTTTTTCTGCAACCTTCCTCAATATATTAGAGACCCTTATAAAAGATTTATTGAGAATAAACTTCGCGAAAAATTTAACTTTACCGGCGTTCCTATTCAGATATTTTTCAGACAAAAATAATGATTGAAGTGATTCGAATAGATAAATGGCTTTGGGCAGTCCGTTTGTTTAAAACTCGTTCCCTTGCTGCCGATACGTGTAGAAACGGAAAAGTATGGGTAAATAATATTCCCGTTAAACCATCGTACGAAATGAAAGAAGGGTTAATTATCCAAGTAAGGTTCGGTCTAATAATTAAAACCGTAAAAGTATTAAAATTAACAGCAAACAGACTCTCGGCAAAGCTCGTTCCCGACTTTATGCTTGATATGACTAGCCCTGAAGAATATAAAAAGCTCGAAATAAAAAAAGATGTTTTCTTTGTAAAAAGAGAAAGAGGCACCGGCCGTCCTACCAAAAAAGAGAGAAGAGATATAAATCAAACATTCCCCGATTGGTAATTTTTATTGATTCTTTTTAATAATTACTAAAGTTTTAATCTAATAAAATTAATATTATGTCGATGAAAATCGATAATGCGTTTACTAGAGATTGAAATTTAGCTTATTCCATATTTTTGCTTGTTGATTTTTTTTTCAAAAAGTTGTATATTTGAGTAAATAGCAAGCTATGGAACACTATTTACACATAGTATTTCGTCGAATAAAACTTCTTCCGATTTTTATAATTATTTTATTTAATTACAATTTATTTGCAGAAGGAACCAAAGAATTGATGCCCACCTCTGGAAGCTTTGGAAATTTGGAGATTTACGATATGAAAAGACCTTTTGCAGCTTATTATAATACCGATCCATACAACCGATTATATTTTCATATATCAAGTACGAGCGAGACCGTCTATTTTGGATTCAGACATATCGTAAAAACAGGTATTAATAATAGTAAAACACGTTTTCGAATAAAAAATCCGGCTGGAACTATTGTTTATGCAAGTACAAGCATACCTACTTCTGCAGGTAAAGGATATATTGAAAACTATACACAAGCAGTAGCAGGACCTAAAATATCGGGTGTTCCTGCCAATGGGTATAGTCCTTTTTCATATACTCCGACAACAACAGGCGATTTTTATATTGAATTTAATACGGATACCACACAAGGAACCTATCATTTAGATTATTTCGATTTAACTGTTGTTAGTTCAAGTGGTGCGAAGTTACCCGGAAGATTATGGTCGTATAATTGGGATATAAGTACCCGATCGTTCGATAATGGATTTGATGCAAAAATGTATGTATTATCCGATGATGGGTATGTAACCGAAGTTAACTTTAACGGAATATTAGCGTATGGTTTTACAATTGCATGCAATAATACAGGCCCGGGAAATACACCGGGAGGAAATAATGAAAACAGAAAATCGGTAGCGGGCAATCATACGCGTCCACAATATAAAATCTTTTTAAACAATCCCGATGAAAACGCATACCCATCAGGGGAACTTCCGTTTATTGTTGATAATTTAATGTTGGCAGATACTCCTTTTTATAAAGAACCGGTCATATTTACAGTAAATATAAATCAACCGGGTATAGTGCAATTGATAATCGATATTGATGGTAATCCCGGATACCAGCCGGGAACGGAAGATGTAGTTATTGTGGAAAATGTTAATGCCGGATTGGATACAATTATATGGGACGAAAAAGATGGATTTGGTAATTATGTTTTAGGTAATGTAACGGTAACGGCAACTTCAAGTTTTGCATGCGGAACAACACACCTTCCTTTATATGATCCGGAAACACACGAAAATGGATATATAGTTACCCGGATAAGACCTTCTACCGGTCAATGTCAGTTATATTGGGATGATTCAAATTTTGAGGGAGGTACTGTAAATATTGATGGTTCCTTGTCAACAGGACATAGTTGGGCATATTTCTTTGGAGATGTAAGAACAATGAATACCTGGTGGCTTGGCTATGAGCTGGCTATTTTAAATAGTTTTGATTTTATGTTACGTAATAGGGATGTACTTCCCGTTGAATTCATTAAGTTTAATGCTACCTATAACGAAAATAGGGTAGATGTTTCTTGGGAAACTGCATCGGAAACAAATAACGATTATTTTTCTGTAGAAAAATCTGTTGACGGATTATCTTTTATTTCTATCGGAAATGTTGATGGAGCCGGTAATAGTAACATGCCGGAAACATATCAATATGCAGATAATAATCCGCTTCAAGGGGTGTCCTATTATCGAATTAAACAAACCGATTTTAATGGCGATTTTGCATATTCTCCCATAAGAGTGGTTAACGTAACGAATAAAACGAATAATATTTCAATAGCTCCTAATCCGGTTTTACGTGGAGAATCGATACAAATAAAAGGATTAAATAGCCTTGAATATACCGTTTCGTTTTATCATATTTCGGGTAAAAAAGTAGAAGAAATAATTGTGAAAGGAGAAGACTTTATTCCTATTGATAATTTATTTTATAGTGGGTTTTATTATGTAGTTGTATCATCGCTCGATGAAACATATAAATATAAATTACTGGTTCAATAATATCCTGTCATTTTTAGTATGTTTGTAAAAAATATTTCTATGAAACAATTTGTTTTGCTATGGTTGTTATGTATTACAACATCTTTTCTCTCTTTTTCACAAATTAAACCCGCCGATGAAAATGCTATTCTTAATGCCATGAATAAACAAAAAAATGATTGGAATGAAGGAAATCTGGAAAAATATATGTCATGTTACTGGAATTCCGATTCTTTAAAATTTATAGGTAAATCGGGTGTTATACCAATTGTAAATTTAAAATAGTCCAACGGATATTTTAAATTTTACAATGGTAATGCCGATGACATATATGTTATTGTTCAATTTATTGGACTATTACATATATGCAATCGGTATTACGTATGGGTGGAAAGCCACTTTGGAAAAATACCAAAAATCATATCCCGACAAAGCAGCGATGGGTGTTCTATTTTTTGGAGATATAAAGATAACAAGCTTAAGCAGGAAACTTATTTTAGTAACCGGTTCATGGGAACTAAAAAGAGTAAATGATGAATTAAAAGGATATTATTCGTTAATTTGGGAAAAAATAAAGGGGAAATGGGTTATAATTGTTGATCATTCATCATAAATTATCTGTTGAAACAGAATCGGCTTGGTTAAAATCGATTTCTTTTTGAACATCACCGGCTTCATCCCAAAACTTCCATACGCCCGTTTGTTTTCCTTTTATATATGAACCGCTATACCTTTTTTGACCGTTTTCATAATACACAATTCTTTGACCGTGGTCTACCCCATCTAAAAAAGAGCCTTCGCACCAAATAGTTCCATTTTCGAAATAATAAATCCAATCTCCGTTTCTTTTGTTATTCTTATATTTCCCTTCCATTTGAATTTTGTTGTTAGGGTAATATCGAATCTCTTTAATCAATTCTTTCGAAGATTCTTTTTCAATATAATATTTTTCTACTTTAGGTGAATTGTCTGGATAAGTCTCTTCAATTACCTTTTTCGGTTTGTTACAAGCAATAATAAATAAAGAGAGAATTATAAAAAAACAATTCCTCATAAGGGGTATAAAAAAATAAATTATTATTTATTATATTCTTTATTTATTCCTTTTAGAATAGTTTTTGTAATATCAAGACTGTCGTTAGCGTATAATATACCGCCACCTTGAGAAAAGCCAAGAATATAGTCGTAATTAAACTCGGTGTTAAATCGTTTAATATAACTAATAATCGTATCTTGAATCATTATACTCATTTTAGCTTCTTCTTCAGCAAGGGTTTGAGTAAGCTCATCTTTCAATTTTAATAAATTTTCTTGTTTTTGCATGAGCAATTTTTCTGTAGCAGTAGCTTGTTCTATTGAAAGTGTATTTGCTTTTACTTTTGATTGGTATGCTAATACTTCGTTTTCAAATGTTTTTTGTTGTATTGAAAAATTAGCTTCTGCTGCTTTTTGTTTTATTTCAAAAGAATCTTTTAAAGCTTTTACAAAATCGTAATTTTTCATAAGGGAATCGGAATTGATGTATCCAATAGATAAGCCGGCTCCGTTGGCTTTAGATGCCATGTTTTTATTTTGACATTTGTTCCCTGAAAAGTATAATATAAAAAGAACAATAACACCGGTAAGGGCAATTATGTTTAGTATTAAATTTAAACAACTTCTGCATTTCTTAGTGTCGCATTTTTTTTCCTCACTTGAATTATTTGCAGATGCTTCGTTATTGATAATATTTTCGTTTTCCATAGTGTATTAATTATTTTTTTTGAACTACAAAAATAAACAAATACCTTATACAAAAGGAATATTTTTCTTTTCTTTTAAAAAAATGCGGGAATAAAATATTATACCAATTGTAAATTTAAAATAGTCCAACGGATATTTTAAATTATGCAATCGGTATTAATTACCCATTTCCGACATAAATTTTATACGGACCATTCTAATTTCATCGGGAGAGTATATGTTTTCTCCTAGTTCTACCATGGCATCTTGTAATGAGTCGGAATCAGCTTGTTGAAAATAATCAAAAATTTCGCTTTGATTATCTCGGTCAATTATTTCATCTATATAGTAACCTATATCAACCTTTGTACCCGATGCAACAATGCTTTCTATTTCTGTAAGGACTTCGTTGAGGGTGAGCCCTTTTGCAACGGCAATATCGTTTAACGACATCTTACGATCAATATTTTGAATAATATATACTTTTATTCCAGATTTATTTACAACCGATTTCACTACCAAATCAATCGGACGTTCAATTTCATTTTCTTCAACATAATTTGCAATCAATTCAATAAAAGGTTTGCCGAATTTAATTGCTTTTCCAGAACCAACTCCGGTCATTTGTTTTAACTCTTCAACAGTAACAGGGTATTGAATCGCCATATCTTCCAATGAGGGGTCTTGAAAAATGACATATGGAGGAAGATTTTGTTTTTTTGCAATCTCTTTTCTTAAATCTTTAAGTAAGGCAAACAAAACTTTATCGGTAGCACTCGTTTTTTGTCCTCCTGCTGCAAAAAAATCATCATCTTCGGTATTTTCATAATCATGATCGAGTGTTATCATGAATGATTTAGGATGATCCATAAAATCTAAACCTTCCTGACTTACTTTTAAAATACCGTAATTATCAATATCTTTTATAAGAAGACGTTCAATGAGAGCCTGACGAACAACAGAATTCCAAAAACGTTCGTCTTTTTCGCAGCCTTTTCCAAATACATCCAGTTTATTATGTTTACATGCTTTAATGGTAGCAGAATTTTTCCCCATTAATACATTTATTACATGTTTCGATTTGTATAATTGTTTTATTGCTAATACTGTTTCAAGTAAAGTTAGTACATAATCTTGCACTTCGAATTTTTGTTTAGGATGTAAGCAGTTATCGCAGTTTTGACAGTTTTCTTTGGGGAAAATCTCGCCGAAATAATGCAATAATTGTTTTCTTCTGCAAACAGATGACTCTGCATAAGAAACCACTTCCATTAAAAGATGACCTCCAATTTCCTGCTCTGCTACGGGTTTGCCTTTCATAAATTTTTCCAGTTTCTGAATATCATCATAACTGTAGAAAGCAATACAGTTTCCTTCTCCGTCATCTCTACCGGAGCGTCCGGTTTCTTGATAATATCCTTCTAAACTTTTAGGCATATCATAGTGAATCACAAAACGAACATCAGGCTTGTCAATTCCCATACCAAAAGCAATAGTTGCTACAATAACATCTACTTCTTCCATTAGAAATTTATCTTGATTTGCAACCCGCGTTTGGGAATCGAGTCCTGCATGATAAGGCAATGCTTTTATTCCGTTTACTTGTAATGTTTCTGCAAGTTCCTCTACTTTTTTACGACTTAAACAATAAATAATTCCTGATTTGCCTTGGTGTAGACGAACATATTTAATCACTTCTTTGTTTACATCAGTATTTTTAGGACGTACTTCATAGTATAAATTAGACCTGTTAAATGACGATTTAAAAATATTGGCATTCATCATATTCAGGTTTTTCTGAATATCTAATTGTACTTTGGGAGTAGCAGTAGCAGTTAATGCAATAATGGGTACTTTTTGTTCAATGGTTTCAATAATTGGACGTAATCTTCTGTATTCAGGTCGGAAGTCATGTCCCCATTCCGAAATACAATGGGCTTCATCAATAGCAAAAAAAGAAATATTTATTTCTTTCAAAAAATCAATATTTTCTTCTTTGGTAAGAGATTCCGGTGCAACATATAAAAGTTTCGTTTTCCCCTCTGTAAGATCTTTTTTTACATCTGTAATTTCTTGTTTTGATAAAGAGGAGTTTAAAAAATGAGCAATTCCTTCGTCGGCTCCGAAATTTCGAATGGCATCGACTTGGTTTTTCATTAATGAAATAAGTGGTGATACAATAATAGCAGTTCCTTCACTTATTAATGCAGGCAATTGGTAACACATTGATTTTCCTCCCCCTGTTGGCATTATAACAAAGGTGTCTTTTCCGGCCAATACACTTTTAATAATATCTTCCTGATCCCCTTTAAAAGATTCAAACCCGAATATTTTTTTTAATAATTCCTTCAACGAACTGTCAACCATCGATTTCATTATACGTATTGAATTTTAATAAATAATTAATATTTAAGTAAATATATAATATTTTTTTTAATCTTTATGCAAATTTAAAATTATTAAGCTGTAGGCCTTTAAAATATTATACGTTTATACTACTTGTAATTTTTTAAAATATAAATATAATAAAAAATAAGAATATAGGTAATAAAAAAATGTAACTATTCAGGTTGCAAATTAGCAATAGTTTTGAAAGCAGCCAAAATATTCTGTTTATTTTTTATGCAGGTATCCGTAATAGATCT
>Ga0116185_1003626_pt1 | contig 13166 bp, 14 predicted proteins | sample AD_JPNNA7_MetaG_FD_89754 | JGI IMG/M metagenome (GOLD analysis project Ga0116185, IMG submission 89754) | Active sludge microbial communities of municipal wastewater-treating anaerobic digesters from Japan - AD_JPNNA7_MetaG | ecosystem: Engineered > Bioreactor > Anaerobic > Digestate | place... | reverse complement strand
GGTGACGGCGATGTGAAGCCATCCCCCGCCCCTGCCCTCGTATGCCACGGGGATGCCGAGGCCGTAGAGACCCTCGCTGACAAAGGCCTCGTGCACCTCGGGCGGCAGGATCGTATAATCGGAGAGGTCGGTGCGGGGTGCAATGGCCTTCCCCGCGAAAGCACAAACCGATTCTTTCAGGGCAACAAGATCGCCACTCAGCATCGCTACACCTCCGCATGGCCGGTCACTCCCGGCGCTTTCCAAAACAGGGAACATGACCGTATCGTTATAAAATAAGTTCCTCGACGAAATCCACGAGCTGGTTCAAGTTTCTGCACTCCCTGAGCTCGTGACAGTGGGCCTTGTAGGCGAACATCTCGCTGTCGCCGGTATTCCACATGCTCTCGGGTTCCGGATTGAGCCAGATGAGCCTCTTGCACTTGTCCCTCATCTCCTCGAGGATCCTGTCTTCGGGGTGGAAGTAGTTCGACCGGGCGTCGCCTATGATGATGAGCGTGGTCTTCTTGTTGAGCGTATCCATGTAGCCGTTCCTGAACTGGCGGAAGGTTTCGCCGTAGTCGGTCTGGGCGTGATAGTCGATGTTCACTTCCTTGAGCACCTTCTCGATGGCGTGATTGATCTCTTCCTCCTCGAAGATCTTCGTGACCTCGGCCAGCCCGGATACGAAGACGAAGCTGTTGACCTTGGTGAAGCACTCCTGGAGGGAGTAGAGGATGTTGAGCATGAAGCGCGCCGCAGACCAAACGGATGAAGAGATGTCGCACAGGGTTACGACCTTGCCCTTTCTCGGCGGCCTCTTCCTGAACCTGATGTCCATGGGCACGCCGTCGTACTTTGCCGCCGCCCGGAGCGTCTTCTTCACGTCGAGGACGCCCCGGTTGTTGCCGGCATAGCGCCTCGAGACGATGTCCTTGAGCTTTCTCACGAGCCGATCGATGATCTCCCTCACCTGCTCGATCTCCTTAGGCGTGAGCGAGGTGAAGGGCCTGTCCCCGAGCTGGCGCAGATACTGCTCATGGGTCCTCACCTCCCTGATGCCCTCGTTGTGGGGCCTCGGCTCCCTGAGCAGCATCTCGTACGCCCGGTCGAGCTGGGCTTCGAACCGTCTGGAGAGGATGCGCCTCGTGTCCTTTGCGTAGTGGAAGGGGTTCTCTTCGAGGATGCGCTCGACACGGCTCCTCACGTCGTTGAGCTGGACCATGACGAGGAGCCTGCTGGCAAGGGGCCCCAGGTTGAACTTCCTGCCCTGGTTCACGTCGACCTCTTCTGTCTGGAGCCTGCGGATCATCTCGAGAAAATCCATGGGGTCGCCCGAGAGGAAGTCGAGGATGGCCTCGTGGTCCGCGCTTCCCCTCACCTGCTCCTGGAGATCGTTCAGGATCTCGTCCATCTTCTCGATGGTCGATTCGGTGTCGTCGAGGTCGATGTCCTGCCGCAGCTCGTGGAAATAGAGGTGGTAGAGCCTGTCGAACTGGGCCTGCTCTCTCCTGCTCTTGGCGAAATTCGCCCGCAGCACGGACCTGAACTCCTCCTCTTCGAGGATGTTGATGAGGCTGAGCTGCGAGATGCAGTCGATGACCTCAGAGGTGGAGACGCGGTAGCCCGCTGTCCTGCAGCACTGAACGAATTTCAGGATGGCGTTCACCATGGCTTGAGCACTTACGGAAGTATCTTCTTTACGTTTGCCTTGACCATCTCGGAGTCGGCCTTGTACTTGCAGACCATGTTGAGCGTGCTCACGAGCACATCGGCGCCGAGCTCATCGACAGACAGGGCGATGAGCGAGCGCGCCCAGTCGATGGTCTCCGAGATGCACGGCCTCTTCTTGAGGTCGAGGCTCCTGATGGAGCGCACGGCGTCGACGATGCTCGCCGCGAGCTTTTCGTCGATGTCGGGGAGCTTGAGCTTCACGATCTGGATTTCGAGGTCGCGCTGGGGATAGTCGATGTAGATATGGATGCAGCGCCTTTTGAGGGCGTCGCTCATGTCCCGGTAGTTGTTCGACGTGAGGATGACGAACGGGATGTTCTTCGCCGTCTTCGTGCCGATCTCGGGGATCGAGACCTGAAAGTCGCTCAGGAGCTCGAGGAGGAAGGCCTCGAACTCGGGGTCGGACTTGTCCACCTCGTCGATGAGGAGCACGACCGTGTCCTCGGAGGAGATGGCCTGGAGGAGAGGTCTGGGCTGGATGAACCGCTCTGAAAAGAAGGCGTCCTCGTGGGAAGCGATCTTCTCGACCGCGTCGGCGAGCGTCTGCGCGCCCGAGATCACGTCACCGATCTTCTCCTTGACCATCTGTGTGTAGAGGAGCTGCTTGGCATACTCCCACTCGTACAGGGCCTTGGACTCGTCGAGGCCCTCGTAGCACTGGAGGCGGAGGAGGTTCAGGCCAAGCGCCCTCGACATGGCCTTTGCCAGCTCGGTCTTTCCCACGCCTGCCGGCCCTTCCACGAGGATCGGCTTCTTCGTCACCGAGGCGAGGAACACCACCGTGGCGATCTCCTTCGACGTGACGTATCCTGCCTTTTCCAGCTTGTCCCGTACATCAGCAACATCAGCGAACTTCATGATGAATGACCTCTTTTTATTGGAGATGATGTCTCGCCTTCTAGCATAGATTTGCCCCGGTGCATAGGAACATGCCATATGATGTGAAAATTGCGCGCCTCGGATTCCTCAATTCCATACTCCCTACATGTGCTGTGCAGCGCTCCGATATCAAGGATGCATCGCGCCTGGACCTGTCAGAATCCTTATTGTAAGCATCGAATGTATCACTGAGAAGACACAGAGGCGTCACTGTAAGGAATCGTTCATGATGGATAATACTTATAGAGCGAATTGTTGCCTCTTTTGTCATCCCCTCTTTCGCCTCTGTCATCCCCTTCTTCTCCCCTGTCATCCCCGTGAAAACGGGATCCAGGATTTTCTCTTTGCTTCCTGGATTCCCGCCTTCTCAGGGAATGACGAAAGAAAGAACGGGAATGACGAGCAGAGAACGGAATGGCAATTACAAGTATGGTTTCAGAGCCGATGCGGCACCGGCTGTGCGAGTCCCGGACGGAAAACGGTCAGACTTCTCTCAGTCGCTCCATGCCAGGTCGCTCAGACTGTTCGGATATTCTTCCCTGGGAAGAAATTCTATGCATTGAATCATGTCCTCGTCGATGTAAGCGAGCACGCCCTGCCCGTCCGGGTGAGTTGCATCCGCGAGCACGGGGGTCAGGGGATACCAGCTCGTGAGCCCGTATAAGGTAGTTTGGACATAATACTCATCATTGGAGCCATTGTTGATATGATTCCGGGCCATGAACGCCATCTCGGCGTTATTGGAGGCAACGCTCCCTCCGCCCATGACTTCCCAGTTCTCGTCCACCCTCCAGTCCGTACACACGGTTATCCTGAAGGTCTTCTCGCCTATATCGCCGTCCTATGCGAACTGGACCTTGCTTCCCCTCACGCTGGCGTGCCAGATCCTCAGGAGATTTCCGTCCCGCTCCGCGTAGTATACGCCCGAAAGGGTGCTCCCGTCCGTGTACTGCTCCACGATGATCTGTCTGGTTCCATCAATCTTGAAGGCCATGTTCACGGTCAGGCTTCCCGATACAATGGTTATCACCCTGTCGACCGCCACATTCACGAGGCCGGGGTGGTAGAGCTTCAGGTAGGGGACCGCCACCGAGTCCACCGTGTTGTTGATGGTGGCCGTCATCGTGTTTATCGTGTGCTGCCCGCCCGCTTCCCAGGAGGCCCTGAATTCGTTGACCATATTAATATGACTGTCGAGTATTTCGATATGGGTATAAAAGCACTCGTCTCCGCCGTTATCGGGGTTGAAGAGCTTTCCGAGCACGGTCCCCGTGAAGTTCGGGTTCCAGGCGGCCCACTGGCTCAGGTCGTTGCTTCCGCCAAGGGAGAAGGTGTTCGAGAGGTACGGCGTGCACCCTCTCACGTCATCGGTGAATGTTTCGAGGGCTGCCGTGGTCGGGTTATCGCTCCCCCCGCTCGGTGAATCGTCACCGCACCCTGCAAGGAATGAAACCACGATGAATGCCGAGAGCAGAAATATCTTCTTCATAGACTGCCTCCCCTGCCCATATCCTTTAAGGGCATATCCTGCGCAGACCTCAAGAAAGCACGAACCATGCCTGACGCCAACCCACTGATAATATAAATCCTGACAATAATCAATTCTTCATGGATGACAGAATCGTTCCCTCAGGAACGGTTCAGGAGGGGTGTGAATTGAAGGGGTTGACCGGAAAAGCTGTTACTGCTTGGGGACGAAGAGCTCCATCTGGGGGAAATCGCTGAGCTCTTTGGAGATGCCTGCCTTGAGGAAGGAATTGACCCACTTCACGATATCGTTCCGCTGGATAGATGCCCTCAGCCTTCTCATCATCATTCTCCTCGTGTCCTGGGGCATGGTGAAGGCCTTGTAGATGGCGTCGGCCACCCCCTCGAGGTCGTAGGGATTCACGATGAGCGCATTCGGGTAGAGCTGGGCGGCGGCGCCGGCAAACTCGCTCAGGATAAGCACGCCGTTTTCCTCGATGTTCGAGGCGCAGTATTCCTTGGCCACCAGGTTCATGCCGTCCTTGAGGGGCGTGATGAGGGCAATCTCGCACGTCCTGTAGTATGCAGCCAGCTCCTAGCGGTCGATCGAACGGAAGATGTAGTGGACCGGGGTCCAGCCGACCTCGGTGTACTTGCCGTTGATCTCTCCAACGAGACGCTCGACCTCCTGCTTGAGCTTTTCATACTCTTCCACGTTGCGTCTGCTCGGTACGACCACCTGAAGCAGGGTGACCCTTCTGCGCATGTCCGGATATCGTGCCAGGGCATTCTCGAAGGCGAGCAGGCGATGGCTGATGCCCTTCGTATAGTCGAGGCGGTCGATCCCCAGGATGATCTGCCTTCCGGGAAGGTTGGCATGGATGATCCATGCCTCGTCGGCCACCTCCTGGGTCTTGGCGAAATCATTGAATTCCCTGTAGTCGATGCTGATGGGGAACGCGCCCACCAGCACGGGGCGCTCATCGGTATGGATGGAGTTGACATGCCCTCTTCCCGTAACCTGATAGTCGGTCAGTGCCCTCACGCACCCGATGAAGTTCTTCCGGTCCCTCGCTGTCTGGAATCCGATGAGGTCGTATTCGAGGAGTGCATCGAGCACCTGGAAACGCCAGGGGAGCTTGAGAAAGATGTCCAGAGGAGGAAACGGGATGTGGAGGAAAAAGCCGACCTGCCGATCGAACCCCAGACGCCTGAGCTCGCGTGCGACCAGGATGAGCTGGTAGTCATGGACCCAGATGTAGTCGTCGTGATCCGTGTGCCTGATCACCTCTTCCGCAAATTTCCGGTTCACCCGCTGGTAGGCATCCCAGCAGCCCTGGTCGAATTTGCAGTGGGTGAAGAGATCGTGGAACAGAGGCCAGAGAGTTTCATTCGAGAATCCGTAGTAGTACTTATCTATCTCTTCCTTGCAGAGGTTTATGTGCCGGAGCGAATATCCCGACTGGTCCGTGCCCGCGGATATGATGTCCCGTAAATATTCATCACTGGGGCAATCGTTCTCCGGGATTCCGAGCCAGCCGATCCACAGTCCTCCCCTGTGTCTCAGGACCGGACCCATGGCAGTTACGAGCCCTCCGGAGCCGGGCCGGATTTTCCATTCCCGCGCCCCTGTCCTATTGAGGACAATGGGAAGGCGGTTGGAGACGACGACGAGGCGCTTTGCCTTCATGTAAACTGTCCCTGCTCTTTTTCCTCAGCCAGGCTGCTCCACTTCTCGAGGAACTCCCTGACGGCATAGACATCGCACAGGAAGCCGCTCGCCGCTGTCGGAAGGGATGGATCTCCCACCCTGATGCCGACACCCGTGGTGCGTATCCTTTCAAATACGTCTTCATCGGTCGTGTCATCGCCGATGTAGACACAGAACGTTCCCGGAGGCTCTTCCCGGAGCAGTTCCACGACAGCGTCCCCCTTGGTGTATCCCTTTGCCCTCACCTCCACGCCCCCGTTGAATCTCATGGTCTCCAGGGAATACTGCAAGGAGAGCATGTCCCACTGAGAATAGAGGTCATCTTCGAGAATACGCGCCTCTCCCTGCTCGACCCCCCGGGTATGAAGGGCGATGCTTGCCGGCTTGACCTCGATGGACCGTCCGACCCCCCTGCGAACAGCCGTCTCGTATGCACGGGTCAATCCGTCTCTCTGCAGAGAGGTGGGCTCCTGCCTGACGATCGTTCCCCAGGAAGATCTCATCTCGAACCCGTGGCTTCCGATCAGGAACCCCTTCCAGGTGTTCAGCAGCTTTTGAAGATCTTCAAGGGGCCGGCCGGATACGACGGCCACATCCGTGTCCCTGCGGAGGTCTATCCTGGTGAGAAGATCGAGAACGCCGTCAAGGGGCAAGGCCTCCATACGGTCTGATCGAAAAGGTGCGAGCGTACCGTCATAGTCGAGAGCAAGAAGCTTGTTCCTCTTGTGCGATATGACATCCCAGAAGTACGGCAGTCGGATCACCTCGGAGCCATCCCTCGCGCAGTTGCCGCTCATGCCAGCTCTATCCTGTCTTCAGCCTCGTGCATGATAGCAATCATCAGCGTCAGGTACTCCCGGACATTGCGGGTAATGAGGAAGTTCTCCCTGACATACTCCCGCGCCCTCTCACCGATCTCTTTGAGGTTGTTTCTCCGTTTGAGAAGGTACCTGATGCGCAGAGCCGCCCCTTCAGGGGTATTGACCAGGAATCCGGTGTAATGGTTGACTACCTGAAGCCTGATCCCGCCGGTATCCCCTCCGATGACCGGCTTTGCCTTCCACAGCGCCTCGGCAACGGTGAGGCCGAAGCCTTCTCTGAGCGACTTCTGGAGGATGATGTCCGATATCCGCTGCAGCGCGTTGACCGTGAGGTTGTCGTCCGGGGGCAGCATGAGGATATGGACGTCGGGATCGTCCCCTGCGCTCGTCATGACCTGGCTGTAGACCTCCTCCCCCTCGGGATCGTCGGTAGCGCCGCCTCCGGCGTATACGAGCTGGATGGGTATGAACTCCTTCACCAGCCGGTAGGTATGGAGGACCCCGAGGGGGTCCTTGAACCGATCGAACCGGGAGATCTGCGTTATGATCGGCCGCTCGAAATCGAGGCCGAACCGCTCATACGTCTTTTCGAGATCTTCGCGGCTCAGCTCGCAGTTCTTGTCGCTCAAGGGATCGATGCTCGGGGCCATGAGGTACATGGGATGGGGCAGTCTCTGGGCAAACTCCGAGAGCGACCAGATGCTCGCATCATAGTCCTGGACGAACCTCTTCAAGTATCTCCACACCGGACGGTACGGGCGGCCTGCATCGATGTGGCACCGCCAGATCCATCTGCCTTTCCTCTCGGGGAGATTCTCGATCAGGGCGGCAGGCTGGGGGTCGTGAATGAACACGATATCCGCCTCTTCGAGGCTGTTCCTCAGCATGCCGAAGTTTTCGGCGTTGATGACCTCATAGTGTTTCAGCATGGTCTCCGGTATGTCCATGCGCTTTCCCTGGAGCGAGTTGTGCATCAGCTTGGTGCACTGAAAAAACTCTGCATCTCCGGAGATCGTTTCCCAGTGGGCGTCTATCCCGAGCTCCCTCATCAGGGGTACGATCCTGTGAAGCAGCTCTGCCACGCCTCCGCCTGCCTTGGTGGAATTGACGTGGAGAACGTTCTTCCCGACAAGAAGCCGTGCGAGCTGTCTCAGCTGATCGATGACGTCCGCCCCGACGATGCTTTCATATTGATCCAGAAGTGTTGCCATCATATACCCTCTGTCAGTTCATTCTGTCTGAATACCTTTGCGATCTCCTCCCTGAGCTCCATCAGATTGATGAAATAGGGATCGATATGGGAGACCTGCTCGGTGAGCAGGGCGTACCTGCTGCCGAACCCGGACAGCCAGGCCGAAAAGTCATCCCTTGCCAGAGGTGTACGCCTTCTGGCGTCTATGAAGTGGTAGAAGATGCTGCCGAGCGACATGTGGGGGATGTGCCTCCCCAGCTCCTCGGGTGTCTCCAGTCTCCTCCTCGTATCGAATATGACGATCTGCGACCGGACGAAGTAGAAGCTCTGCGATGCCTTGATCCAGGGGAGGATCTCGCTTTCGTCCATCCGCTCCTCAATGATGTCGATGAGCTCCTTCCGGAGGATTTCCAGGTCGGGGAAATCGGTGGGATTGACCAGGGCCAGCCGCTCTGCAAGGGGTTTGTCGTGGATGCTGTGGCGGACCCATATGGCGAAGTCGTTCTGATACTCCGGATCGTCGAACCTCGGCCTCAGGAGGCCTCCCCAGAAATGATAGTAGATCGAGCTCGCAGGCACGATATCAAGCTTGTCCCTCAGCTCCGCAAGCGTCTGAGCACTTTGTCCTGTTGCGATAGCAATCAGTGCACAGTCACGGACTGTAAACGGATCGACCATGAAGCTTCTCCTTCTTAAGCGTTCGTTCCTGTCGTTTCCTGCTGTCGATTCCCCGATCCCTGTCAAGGGTGCAAGCGGATATGAAAAAGACATTTCACTGAAGGAAAAACCTGATTTCTGTGAGAAGCCACTACCCTACGTAATTAATATAGAAATCCCGATCCGATTGTCAAGGCTGACGCCCTTTTCATGGGCGTCTGTGGTCCGTGCACGAATCTTGAGTTTATATGATCGGTGCCTATTTTATAACTTCTAGGGATAGGGACGGAAGATGTCTGACAAGGCATATAAGCAATGGGGGTGAAACATGAAAAAGGGTATCATAGTGTCAATGGCGATCCTTATTGTTATGCTCGCTCTGGGAAGCATGGCATATGGACAAAGCAGCACAAGCCCGAGCCAGGGAATGCAGCAGGGAACCAGCGGTTCGGCACAGGGAGCTGGTGCAGGTATGGGCCAGCCCATCGAGAAAATCAGCGTGAATACGGCAACGGCTCAGGAGCTTCAGAGCGTGCCTGGAATCGATCAGACCCTGGCTCAGAATATCCTGGACTACCGGATGGCAAATGGTGCTTTCAGCTCGATCGATGACCTCTCCAAGGTCCAGGGTATGGACAAGCAGAAGCTCGATTCATTGCGGAAATACCTCGAGGCAAAGCTGGATCTGAATGTAGCCACGGCCGATCAGCTGAGAAGGGTGCCCGGAGTCAGCCGCTCTCTGGCGCAGAACATCATCCAGTACAGAGAAGCGAACGGTCCTTTTGCATCGGTCGATAATCTCAACAGGATCAGGGGCATTGATAATTATAAACTGGATCTCATAAAGAAGTATGTCCAGGTCGGAGGGAGCTAAGCATATATAAGCCTTAAGGGATGTGGTTCTTTATGTAAGTGAACAGCCTCTGAAAAATACCATATTCAGAGAGTAAAGATGGAGGATCAGTACATCCGGAAATAACATGTTTATCAGCATGAGCTGAGAGATCCCATCAGCCTTATATCTTTACATCCATATCTCAAAAATGCCCCGATAGGGCAGACAAACTACGGAGGATAATGTATGAAAAAGTATAGCATTCTGTCGATAGGTATCCTTTTTCTCATGCTTACCGTCGGAGGTATAGCATTCGCAGAGGGAGGAATGAGCGGCTCATCCGATCAGAGCGGTGGAAGCTCGATGGGCACGTCGTCCGATCAGAGCGACATGGGTCAGTCCGGAACGAGCGGTATGGGCTCGGAGCCCAGCGGCGGAGCGGCCGGAACCAGCGGTATGACCCAGGCACAGGTCGACATCAACACTGCTTCGGTGAAGGAGCTCGAGAGCGTGCCCGGTATGACCAAATCCATGGCCAGAAACATCGTGAAGTACAGAGACGAGAACGGGCCTTTTACATCGGTGGATGACCTCACCAAGGTGAAAGGCATCAGCGAGAAGAAGCTCAATGAAATGCGTTATGGCCTTACCGTAGGACAGGCAGGTGGTGCAGCACCCTCGTCAGGCTCCCAGCAGGGAACCAGCGGCATGGGTTCTGAATCCGGCGGTGCGGGTGGAACAGGCGGCATGGGCTCGGAATCCGGTGGAGCAAGTGGAACCGGTGACATGGGCACAGGCTCCGGTGGATCGAGCGGGACCGACAGCAGCTCGGGGTCTTCCGGCTATTAAGGATTTAAGGCAATGCCCCGGTTGGCTGTTGCCACTTGAGAAATAATGCCGGTGCCATAAAGGCGCCGGCATTTCTATGCCTTAGGGAAGAGCCGGTGAACACGAGCACGTCCGGTTGGTTGATATCGTCGCTGAGCACCAATCCCAAGGGCGTACGAATAAAGAAAGGAGGTAAAGACATGAAAAAGTATGCTTTTATAGCAGGAGCAATACTCATCGCACTGCTTTCTTTCGGAGTCTCATCGTGTGAGAAAAACCAGGGAGCCGCAGGCACGGGCACAGCTCCCCAGGCAAGTGCGCCGTCTGAATCGCCATCGAGCCCTCAGGCCGAAGCACCGAGCGGATCCCAGATGGGAGCAGGCCAGGCAATGGTCGACATAAATACCGCATCGGCAGAGGAGCTTCAGAGCGTTCCCGGGATAGATCAGACTCTGGCCCAGAATATCGTGAGCTACAGGGAGGCAAACGGTCCTTTCTCGTCTGTGGATGATCTCCTCAAGGTGCAGGGAATGGACCAGCAGAAGCTCGATTCGATACGCAGCTACATCACGCTGGGAACGGCGTCGGGCGGGGCGGCCCCCATGGGAGGCGGAGCAGGAGCTGAGCCATCCGGCGGTACAGGCATGGAGGAATCAGGGGCCGGCAGCGGCTCTGGGTCCTCCGGGTACTAAAACTGGACTTTAGACATCCAAGAACCTACAAAGAGAGAAAAGAGGAGGCAATGCCTGTGCAAGAGGCACCGGCATTGCCTTTTTATCCTTGAGGCCAAGCCGTTGCTCTCGGTTTTCTCCTCAATGAATGCTGCGGATTTCTTGGGAAGGGCAGACAAGGAGGTGATCCATGAGAATACATCTCGTTGCCATGGAGATCATCCTGATCATCGTGCTCTCCCTCGGTTTTACATCCTGTGAGAGAAGATATGGTGTGCCTGGACCGGGTGCAGGCTTTCAGACAAGATTCCAGGCCATGGGAGGAACCCAGGGAGGCGTTCTCCCGTCCGGAGCGGGTGTACGAAACCCCACCGGTACATACGGCACAGGTGGAATGACCGGGTACGGCGCCGGTAATGGAAGATACAGCTACGGAACGGGCGGTTCCGGAGCCGGAAGATACAGCTACGGAGCGAGAGGCGCATACGGCACCGGCGGATATTTCTCCGGCAACGCTCCAGGAATGGGCGGATTCGGGACCGGCAATGCTCCTGGCGCCGGAGGGTATGCTACCGGCACCGGAGGGTACGGAACGAACACAGCCCCCGGCGCTGGAGGGTACGCTACCGGCACCGGAGGATATGGAACGAATACTGCCCCCGGCGCCGGAGGGTACGCTACCGGCACCGGAGGATATGGAACGAACACAGCCCCCGGAGCCGGAGGGTATGCCACCGGCTCCGGAGGATATGGAACGAATACTGCCCCTGGAACCGGCGGTTATTCCACCGGTACAGGAGGATACGGGACCGGCACTGGAGGATTTGGTACCGGCGGATTCGGTACCGGAACAGGAGGATTTGGATCCGGAGGAATGAGTGGAACCGGCGGGTATGGCTCGGGCGGTTCGAGCGGGACAGGCAGCACGACCGGGTCATCGGGATATTGAGACCCATAAGGTCCATCCATAGTTGCACGGCTTGAAAACAATGCGGCATGCGGAGATCGGATCTTTTCTGTTCCTTTAGAAAAATTTTTACATGCCATGTCATGATTTTACCTATCTTACATGGAGACAAGAGCCGGTAAGGGCACGCAGACAAGGAGGTAAGATATGAAGAGGATCACAGCGATAGTTGGAGTGATTGTGGCAATCATGCTCCTATCGGTTATGGGATCATACGGTGTGGCAAAGGAAGCTTCCGGGGGTGCAACCGGTCAGGGAGCTACCGGCCAGGGTGTAACCAGCGCAGGGACAACCGGCCAGGGAGATGCAGGCCAAGGTATCGGCACCGAGGGGATATCCGGAGTCGGGATATCCGGCAGCGGCCAGCAGGGAATAAGCGGTGAGGCGGGTCCGGGCCAGGGATTCGACAGTCCTGGACCGGCCGGAGCAGTCAACCGCGGGCTGGGAAATGAAAGCAGCAGCGGACAGAGGGTAGGTTCATCACAGGGAAAGCCGCAGGAATACATGCCGCCAGGCAAGCTCAACGTCAATATGGCATCCTCGGATGAGCTCGTCACCGTTCCGGGAATCAACAGACCTCTGGCAGATAATATCATAGCCTACCGGGAGTCGAACGGGCCTTTCGATTCGGTCGACGAACTCATGAATGTCCAGGGTGTAGACCAGGAGAGACTCGATAAATCGAGACCATTCCTCAAGGTTCAAGGGGCTTCGAGCTTTGAATACGACCTGGAGGTAAGTCCACCCAGACCGAATCCCTTCCCTCGATATGCGACCGAGGCAGAATAGAGAGAAGCCTGCCGATTCTCGGATGCCGGGGATACCGTGGAATCAGGCCCATGGTCTGCCGGTTTTCCCGGCTGAACATACGATGGATCAGAACAAGCCGGGATGTGTCAAGCATCCTGGCAGGGGGGTGAACAATGAAGAGATATACCATGATAACAGGAGTGATTCTGATAGCGTTTCTCACCCTTTGCATGACTTCATGTGGGAAGAAGACTCAGACGGCGGCAAAGGTGGATCTGAATACCGCAACGGTCCAGCAGCTGCAGCAGGTGCCCGGCGTAGACCAGACGCTGGCACAGAACATCGTCACTTTCCGAGACGAGAACGGTCCTTTCTCCTCTGTGGATGATCTCGCCCGGGTGAAAGGAATGGACCAGCAGAAGCTCGACTCCCTACGGGACTACGTTACCGTCAAGGGGGCCTCGGGCACACAGCAGGGACCTTCCCAAGAAGGGGAGACGTCCGGTCCCCAGTCGGGCTCACAGCCTATGAGTGAACCCGAATCAGGAGGATCATCACGCACGGGCACCTGAGGGTGAATCGATTTAAAACATACGTGCGGATACGAATATCCAGGACGGGAATGCCGGTGTGCTGAACACCGGCATTCTTTTATTCGCATTAAAAATAATCTCG
>Ga0116185_1003623_pt1 | contig 13170 bp, 15 predicted proteins | sample AD_JPNNA7_MetaG_FD_89754 | JGI IMG/M metagenome (GOLD analysis project Ga0116185, IMG submission 89754) | Active sludge microbial communities of municipal wastewater-treating anaerobic digesters from Japan - AD_JPNNA7_MetaG | ecosystem: Engineered > Bioreactor > Anaerobic > Digestate | place... | reverse complement strand
TGCCTTTCCTGACAAGGGAGTGGGCAAATGGGTGGTAAACAGGGTAGTAAGCAGGATAATAGTATCCCATATAGGGACAAATCCCGAAACCGGCAGGCAGATGAATGCCGGCGAACTGAAGGTTGAACTGGTTCCACAGGGAACCCTCGCAGAGAGAGTAAGAGCAGCCGGAGCGGGACTTGGCGGAATACTTACCCGCACGGGCATCGGTACTGTGGTGGAAGAGGGCAAGGAGAAGATAACCGTAAACGGCATAGAATATCTGCTGGAGCTTCCTTTGAAGGCTGATGTGGCACTGCTTAAAGGCAGCATTGTGGATAAGAAGGGGAACATTTATTATAAGAAGGCTACAAGGAATTTCAATCCTCTCATGGCGACGGCAGCGGATTTGGTCATAGTTGAAGCTGAGAAAATAGTTGAAGTGGGAGAGCTGGATCCGACTGATGTGATGACCCCGTCGATATTTGTGGATGTAATTACACAATAAATATGTAAAGGAGTGAATCAAGTGATCCAGGATAAGGATAGAAAAAGGGAAGTTATTGTCAAGAGAGTTGCGCAGGAACTGAAGGACGGGGACCTGGTCAATCTTGGCATTGGTATGCCTACATTGGTAGCTAATTATATTCCTGAAGGAATTGACATATTGCTTCATTCAGAAAACGGATTCATAGGCCTGGGGCCGAATCCCGAGCCCGGGAAGGAAGATCCCGATATAGTTAACGCAGGGGGGCTTCCGTCAAGTGTGGTTCCCGGAGGTGCATTTTTCGACAGCGCCATGTCCTTTACCATAATAAGGGGAGGGCACCTTGATGTAACTGTACTGGGTGCTCTTCAGGTAGACCAGGAAGGGAATCTTGCCAACTGGATGATCCCCGGTAAAATGGTGCCCGGTATGGGCGGGGCCATGGACCTGGTTGCAGGAGCCAGGAAGGTCATAATATCCATGGAACATACAGCAAAAGGAGCTCCGAAGATATTGAAAAAATGCAATCTTCCTTTGACTGCCGCAGGAGAGGTTGACCTTATAGTCACCGACATGGCAGTTATAGAAGTAACACCCAAGGGGCTGCTTCTTACAGAACTGGCACCCGAGACAACGGTGGAGGAAGTAATAAATGCAACAGAGGCGGAGCTTATTATATCAGAAGACCTTAAGGTTATGAATGTATAAAAACAATTAATAGAGAGCGAAAGAGACGGCAAATATGATATGCTCCTCTTTATGGTTGACAGTTTTTATTATTATACTGTGCACCATAAGGAGGAGCATTTCAATAAATTGCCGCCTTTTTCGTTTTTTAAGCTGAATATAAATCCTCTCATGGGGCAATAATTTAAAAGAATGGGAGGTATCAATATGAGGAAGAAAATTTTACTGTTGATAATCTGTGTTCTATTTTCGGTGGGGAGCTTTGACGCAGCTGAAAAACCATTTGAAGCTCTGACTGAAGAAGAGGCACTTGTTACTTCATTCAGAAGTACCGGAGCAGATGTGCTGGAAAGCACCATAAGCTGCTGGACAAAGCTTAACAACAGGTTTATGGATATAGAGCAGATAGAGGCCGAAATGAACAGGATAGTCCGCCGGATTGAGCCGGACAAGGTCACGGTTGTTAAAAATGATGAAAGCGGCAGAGGTTTGAATAAGATAGTGGTGTCCTGTTTCAAGGGAAACAGGGCCTATAGTATAGCCATAGAGTCAATAAAACAGGAAATGATCGGAGAGACTTATGCTGTCATAGATGTTTCCATAGACAAGAGCTATCAGGAGCTTACAGCCGAGAGGCAGAATATAATTGATGCCATGCAGAGGCCGGAAGGCTCAATGAATTTCAGCAGCTGCATAGTAGGCACTTATAAAGGCAGGCTGGATGAGAAGGATACCGATAAAAAGTCAAGGACAGCACTGCAGTCCATTAATGCCAGGAAAGTGGAAGGAATGGAAAATGAGGAGCTTAAAAGCATATCCGCCTTCAGCAGCAGTGTAGAAAGGCATGTGATGTCGGATGATGCCAGAGTGAATGTGCAACTGGCCATGAGGTACAGTTCCTATGACGACAGAACCTACATCTGGATAGGTACGCCGTTGATACCTATGGGATATTAGGGAGGAAAAATTTTGACAAAATTAATAATTGAAGATAAATGCGCACTTAAAGGTGAAGTAAAGGTACACAGTGCAAAAAATGCCATACTCCCTGTAATTGCAGCGTCCCTGCTGACGCCGGATACTTGTGTGCTGGACGAAGTTCCTTACCTGGATGATGTAGATATAATGGAAGAGGTTGTGAGGTCTATCGGGGCTGAGGCGGAGCGGACCAACAGCAGCCTGGCCATTAAAGCTGAAAGCATTAGCAGCTGCGAGGCAACCTATGAGCTGGTCCGCAAGATGAGAGCATCATTTCTTATTATGGGCCCCATGCTGGCAAGGATAGGCAAGGTAAAGATTTCCCTTCCGGGAGGCTGCGCCATTGGCACAAGGCCGATAGACCTGCATCTTAAAGGATTTTCCCTGATGGGGGCAAACATTACATTGGGACACGGCTATATTGAGGCATATGCCGAAAAACTGAAGGGAGAGACAATATATTTGGACTTTCCCAGCGTAGGCGCTACTGAAAACCTGATGATGGCAGCCTGCCTGGCAGATGGTACAACAACCATCGAAAATGCGGCGGAGGAGCCTGAAATAGTGGATCTGGCAAGTTTTTTAAGCAAGATGGGAGCGGTGATAAAAGGGGCCGGCACCGATACGATAAGAATCGAAGGTGTAAAAGAATTGAAGGGTACTGCCCACACGGCAATACCGGACAGGATAGAAGCCGGAACTTATATGGTTGCGGCGGCGGCTACCGGAGGAGATGTGATAGTGGAGGGGGTAGTGCCGGAACATTTGAAACCGGTTACTGCAAAGCTGAAGGAGATGGGTGCTGAAGTACAGGAATATGAAAGGGCTATAAGGGTAAGGGCAGCGGGGCGTTTGAATTCAGTGGATATAAAGACAATGCCCTATCCGGGGTTCCCTACCGACATGCAGTCTCAGATGATGACAGCAATGTGCCTGGCCAAAGGAACAAGCATTGCTACCGAAACGGTATTCGAAAACAGGTTCATGCACATCAATGAACTGAAGCTGATGGGGGCAAATATAAAGGTGGATGGGCGAAGCGCAATAATCGAGGGTTGTGAAAAGTTCAGCGGAGCAAAGGTCAGGGCCACCGACCTGAGAGCGGGGGCCGCATTGGTCATCGCCGGACTCTGTGCGGAGGGAAGGACGGAAATAAATGATGTGTATCATTTGGACAGAGGGTATATAAGGATTGAGGAAAAACTGAAAAAGCTTGGTGCGGATATAAGAAGATCAGAGGAATAATAACTCCCGGTGCAGCAGCACCGGGTTTTATATTGTTAATTTCATCTATCATATAATTGCCTCCTTAAAAATAAATATAGATAGAAGTAAAGACATATACATACAACTATTTTTAAGGGGGGTACGGTTATTGAAGAAGTTGGCCGCAGCCATTGCAATACTAATGATATTGCTGTTTGCCATTCCATTGCTCCTTGTGCGGGACAGGGGGGAGGAACCGGGGAAAAAGGAAGCGCCCGAGGAGGATCTGCCCATAGATGTCTATATGTGCGATACGGATAGGATTGTGACAATGAATCTGGAGGACTATGTATTAGGTGTTGTAGCAGGAGAAATGCCTGCGAGTTTTCATCCTGAAGCCCTTAAGGCCCAGGCACTGGCAGCAAGGACATATACAATGCTCAGGATGAGGCAGTTTGGAGGCAGCGGCTGCAGCAAGCATCCGGGAGCGGAGATATGCGCAGACTCCACCCACTGCCAGGCATACAGGGATCCGGTGTCAGTGAAGAAGGATCTGGATAAGCTGAAGGATGCGGTATACGGGACAGCGGGAGAGGTAATAGTCTATGATAATAAGCTTATCGATGCGGTTTTCCACTCTACCAGCGGAGGGAAAACGGAGAATTCGGAGGAGATATGGTCAAACAGGGTCCCTTATCTGCGAAGCGTTGTAAGCCAATACGAGGAGCACTCTCCCAAGTTTGTAGCCCGGCAGGAGATAAGCATTGATAATTTTGTGCAGTGTATTAAGAAGCTTGACCCAGAGGTGGTAATAAATAAAAAGAATATAAAGAATGAGATAAAGGTGCTGGAGAGAAGCGAGGGCGGAAGAATAACCATTATAAAGATCGGAAACAAGACCTTTAAGGGTATGGATGTGAGAAATGTGCTGGGTTTGAACTCCTCAAACTTCAGTTTCGATGTGACTGCAAGCACTATTCTGTTTACAGTGGTTGGAAACGGCCACGGAATAGGCATGAGCCAGTACGGTGCCGATGGTATGGCAAAAAACGGGGCATCATACAGGGATATTGTCACCAATTACTATCAGGGTGTTGCGATAGTGAATATAAAGGATTTAACAAATTAAAAATTTCGCCGAATGCCTGTATTATTTTTAAAATTATTGGAAATAATACTGGCGGAGGTGTAAATTATGAAATTTAGAAAGGAATTCAATAATAGGCATATATATTTTCTTGTCTTGCTGATAGCTGCATTGCTTACTGCAGGAGGGGTAATGCAGTACAGAAACTACCTTTTGGATAAACAGGCACAATTGGACTTTGAGAAAAGCATGGAGGAATACATTGAGGAGTCTGAACCCAGTTCTACAGCGCAAATAATCGAGGAAAAGGCGGAGAGCGGAAGTGAAGATGCTGTAGAAACTCCAGATGCGACAGAAGTGTCAAACAGCAGCTCAGTAAAGATAACCGAAAACAAAAAGGATACCAAAGAGGCAGCCAGCAAAGCCAAACCTATTTCTGCAATAAAAATGGAAGAACCGGCGATGGAGACAATGGTGGTTCCTGTATTCGGGACTATGTATACGGAGTTTTCGGAGGATATGCTTGTTTACTCAAAAACACTGGATCAGTGGAGTACACATACAGGAATCGATATAAAAGCTGAAGAGGGAAGCCCTGTAAGAGCAGCGATGGATGGTGTGGTGGATCTGGTTGTAAATGACCCGCAGCTTGGGTTGACAATTGTACTGGATCACGGCGGTGAAGTATACACTAAATACAGCAACCTTTCTACCCTTGATTTGGTAAGCATAAACCAGAGTGTCAAAAAAGGCGATGTGATCAGCGGTGTAGGGAAAACCGCCTTATATGAAATTGCTGATGATCCCCATCTGCACTTTGAAGTGATCAAGCAAGGCAAGAGCGTTGATCCAAAGAAGTACCTGCCCAAACAAGCACTAAAGAAATAGTGCAGCCGGGCACCAAAAAGCATTAATTAATGAACGATACGTGTGGTTCTAATTACCAAAAAAACAGCATATTAATGTAAAAAGACACCAATAAGGGGGTAGTAGTAATTGAAGGATTATATCGAAGAAAGAGCATTGGAAATTGCGAAATATATAATAAGCAGCAAGACAACGGTCAGGGATGCAGCCAAAATATTCGGGGTAAGTAAAAGCACAGTACATAAAGATGTCACAGAAAGACTTCCGAGAATAAATCCCAGTGTAGCACTTCAAGTTAAGGAGATAATGGACCAGAACAAAGCAGAAAGACATATAAGAGGCGGAAGGGCAACAAAGATGAAATATCAGTCCATTAGTTTGTAGTGATGAAGGTTCAGGCTCCGGCAAGTATTGATGTGCTGATGCTGCTGCATTGCGCATTATATTTGCCGGAGCTTGTTATTTGAGGTTATTTATCTTATAATTGCAGTAGACAAGCCATCGGGCAGGGTTTTGCAAGTGTGCAGAAACCTCCGTTAAAAATCTTGTTATAATAATGTACTTTGTGAAGGAATTTTGTTTTTTATATAGAAATATAAAAAGATTGATAATCACAAGCGAAATATTATGGAGGTATTAAAATGTGGGGAGGACAAGACATAGGCATCGACCTGGGAACAGCCAGCGTGTTGGTATACATTAAAGGAAAGGGCATAGTTCTGAGAGAGCCATCGGTTGTTGCTATAGACAGGAATACAAACAAAATATTGGCTGTAGGTGAAGAGGCAAGGCTTATGCTTGGCAGGACACCCGGTAATATTGTTGCAATCAGGCCGCTCAGGGAGGGCGTTATTTCAGATTATGACATAACTGAGAAAATGCTCAGGTATTTCATAGACAAGGCTATCGGAAGGAGAAGGTTAATAAAACCAAGGATGGTTGTCTGTGTGCCCAGCGGTGTTACTGAGGTTGAAAAGAGAGCGGTTATTGATGCTGCCAATAATGCAGGGGCAAGAACCACCAGACTTATTGAAGAGCCAATCGCATCTGCTATAGGAGCAGGTTTGGATATATCCAAAGCCAGCGGCAATATGGTATTGGATATCGGCGGAGGGACAACAGACATAGCGGTTATATCCCTGGGAGGAATTGTTGTATCAACCTCCATCAAGATCGCAGGGGACAAATTTGACGAAGCTATTGTAAGGTATATGAGAAAGAAGCACAATATTATGATCGGTGAGAGAACTGCCGAAGAGCTGAAGATAAACGCCGGTACCGCATTCCCGAGGGAAGAGCAGCTTAAGGTTGAAGTCAGGGGCAGAAACCTTATTTCGGGACTTCCAAAGACCATAGAAGTTACTTCTGATGAAATGCTTGAAGCGCTTTCCGAGCCGGTTTCCGCTATTGCCGACGCAGTACATTCGGTGTTGGAAAGGACGCCGCCGGAGCTTTCTGCCGATATAAGCGACAGAGGTATAGTTATGGCAGGGGGAGGTTCCCTGTTAAACGGCCTTGACAAGCTGATAAGCAAGAGAACCGGCATACCCGTATATGTGGCGGAAGACGCAATATCCTGCGTAGCTATTGGAACGGGGCAGGCTTTGGAGTATATAGATATGCTTCAGAATGCAGACATAAATGCAAACAGAAAAATAATCACACTGAATTATTAAAAGGACAGTATGAGACATGGGGACGTTTCCCATGTCTTTTTTTTTGCCCTAAAGTTCGCCAGTTATTATTCCGATAACTGTCATGTAGAGAATAACATATAGTGTAGGTGATAGTGTGATCAGAGGACTTTATATTTCAGCCTCCTCAGCAATTACAGAAGCAAAAAGAGTGGATGTAATAGCCAATAATATTGCAAATGTAAATACTACAGGATATAAGAAGGATGTCATGGTGACTCAGAACTTTTCCGAGGTTCTGATTTCCAGAATAAATGACAGGATTGACAAGGGCTTGAGGGGTTCAAGGCCTTTTAAACCGTTGGGAACTATAAGCTACGGAATACACAGCAGTGAAATAATGGTTGATTTTAAACAGGGGCAGCTGAACTCTACCGGAAACAGCTTTGATTTGGCTTTAAGGGGGAAAGGGTTTTTCTGCATTGATACTCCTGAGGGTGAAAGATATACAAGAAACGGCAGCTTCGCAAAGGATGCAGAAGGCTGGCTGGTAACCGGGGAAGGCTGGAGAGTCCTCGGTGAAGACGGATACATAAGGATAGAAGGCAATTATATGACGGTAAATGAAAAGGGCGAGGTTTTTTCCGATGCACAGTTGGTTGGCAAGCTCAAGCTTGTGGATTTTGAAGATTATGAGGCGCTGCGCAAGGAAGGAAACGGCCTTATCAGAATCGCAGAAGAAATTGACGCGGAACCGGTAATAACGGCGGGAACAATACAGCAGGGTTTTCTTGAGGGTTCCAATGTCAATTCCGTAAAAGAAATGGTGGAAATGCTCACTATGATTAGAACCTATGAGGCTAATCAAAGGGTGATAAAGATACATGATGAACTGATTGGAAAAGCTGTAAATGAAATTGCGAGGGTTTAGGAGGTAATAAACTATGATGAGAGCTCTTTGGACGGCCAGCACGGGAATGATGGCCCAACAGCTTAATGTTGATACCATATCCAACAACATGGCTAATGTTAATTCAGTTTCATATAAAAAGTCCAGAGTGGAATTCAAGGACCTGCTTTATGAAACATTGGAAAGAGGAATAGTAAGGGACGGACAGGGCAGGCCTGTCAATCTGCAGGTGGGGCACGGAGTCATGCCCGCTGCTTCAGTTAAATTCTTCACTACGGGAAACCTGGCTTCCACTGAAAATCCGTACGATCTGGCAATTGACGGTTTGGGGTTTTTTAAGGTGCTGGGGCCTGAAGGACAGGAGTACTATACCAAGGATGGGGCTTTCAAGATATCGCCGGATGGAGAGAACTACAACCTGGTAACCTCAGAAGGCTATTATGTTCAGGGAGAGAACGGCAATATAGAATTGGGTTCGGATATCAAGGACATAACAATAGACGCAAGAGGATTGATAACTGTGAAAAGAGAGGATGGCACCATTGAAGAGCTGGGAAGCCTTTCAATATCAACCTTTGTAAATCCTGCAGGGCTTGAGAGCGTAGGGAAGAACCTGTATATTGTAACAGAAGCCAGCGGAGAAGCATTCGACACCCAGAACGACGGCAGCGGAGGAAATATCCTGCAGGGTTATCTGGAGTACTCAAATGTGCAGATTGTTGAAGAAATGGTGAATCTCATACAAGCCCAGAGGGCGTATGAAATGAATTCAAAGTCCATACAGACAGCGGACGAGATGCTGCAGATGGCAAATAACCTTAGGAGATAATTATGATTAATCCTATTAATAATAATGGAATAATGGATTATAATAATGCTAAAAGCAAAGCTCAGGATGCAAAGCAGGGAGGGTTTGAAAAAGCCCTTGAAAAAGCAATGGAGGAAAAGGACGAGAAGAAGCTTAAGCAAGCTTGCAGCGACCTGGAGGCTATATTTGTCAGCATGGTCTTCAAGCAAATGCGGAATACGGTGCAAAAAACCGGCTTGATTGACGGCGGTATGGCAGAGGAAATGTATGAGGAAATGCTGTATGACAAATATGCGGAGGAAGCTTCCAAGGGCAAAGGAATAGGACTTGCGGATCTGCTTTATCAGCAGCTGTCAAAAAGCCTGAAGCCGGAAAGAGAGAGGGAAGATGTTGAATAATACGGATATTCAAGGAATTTTACCGCACAGGTATCCATTTTTGCTTGTAGACAAAATAACCGAAATAGAATATGGAAAAAAAGCAGTAGGCATTAAAAATGTTACTGTTAATGAGCCTTTTTTTCAGGGACACTTCCCGGGGCTTCCGATAATGCCGGGAGTGCTGATAGTGGAAGCTATGGCACAGGTAGGAGCAGTAGCAATACTGGGTATGGAGGAGCATAAAAACAAGCTGGCGGTTTTTACAGGGATTGACGGAATGAGATTCAGGCGCCAGGTTGTCCCCGGAGATACATTAAGGATGGAAGTGGAAATGCTTAATTTTAAAAGAGGTATAGGCAAGGCAAAGGCCCAGGCTTATGTGGGCGATGAACTTGCAGCTTCCGGGGAACTCATGTTTGCGATAGTCAGCAAATAAAACGGTGATGCATTCACCGTTTTTTTATTTGGACAGGTAGGGACTCCATATATGGCGTCCCTGCTACCGGAAGGCAGCATATATTCCTTTTGTTATTGTCTCCGACATTTTCATTACCAGTCCCAGTCTTACATTGCTTATTTTGATGTAGTTCTCATATTCATAGTCACCTGAATCCACAGCTTCATCGACTACTCCTATTATAGAAAAGTCTCCCACATGGGAGAGCCTTTTTCCAACACCTTTTCCGGGCTGGATGCTGCCTTCCTTGACATGGACATATCCAACACTTTTACTGGCACCCAGGCAAGCATCTATGGCGATGATTTTATGATCTTTATAGGAGATTTTTATATGAGACATGACCTTCCTGAGATTAACCGCATGGATAGGATTATCCAAGGTTCCCAGGATTGGGACCGGAAGGCTCAGCTTGCTAAGCAGCGTACCGGTCAGCGGCCCGAGAGAATCTCCTATGAACCTGTCAGTGCCTATACAAAGAATTAAACATTTATTTAAATTATTTGATTTCAAAAAATCAGAGATTTTCAAATGCGCCCGGTCATCTGTATGATGCACACAAATTCCGTCTTTTATGCTGTATTTCTCAATCAAAATATGACCTCCAAACATCTGTTTTTTTGCTTTTCATTGAGACCTTGTTATAAATATATTGGAAGTTCAGGTTAATTATTCATATCATAATATATGAGATGAATGAGTTGCATAAGATGCAGGCTATGATGCCCCATATTCCGGTATGATTTGTATATTGATTTTTTAAAATGCTGACATTATAATTATGAATAATAAGTATCATTACACAGCATATTACAAGATGAGAGATGTAATCTTGAATTTTAGCTGTTTTCGGTCAAATTTGATAATTGATTGATATTCTTATTTTTTATATAATAGAGAAGTCGCGTCGGGGTGTAGCGCAGATGGTAGCGCACGTGGTTTGGGACCATGGGGCCGCAGGTTCAAGTCCTGTCACCCCGACCATGTGTAAAATATGGCCCGTTGGTCAAGCGGTCAAGACATCGCCCTTTCACGGCGGTAACGGGGGTTCGATTCCCCCACGGGTCACCAAATCATGCTGGTGTAGCTCAATCGGCAGAGCAGCTGATTTGTAATCAGCAGGTTGCGGGTTCGAGTCCCATCACCAGCTCCATAATGGGGAAATTCCCGAGCGGCCAAAGGGGGCAGACTGTAAATCTGTTGTCGCAGACTTCGGTGGTTCGAATCCACCTTTCCCCACCATTTTTAAAGCAATAGTCCGAAAGGGCTTTTTTCTTTTTTTGCAGGACACGGGCAGGACACGGGGACGTTTCTCCTGTCTCATCGTCAACAGGACATGGGGACGTTTAATTTGTCTCCTCACAAACAACCTCCTAAAAAATGGTTGCAATACGAACATATGTTTGGTATAATTAGGAAAGAAGACAGGGGGACGTTTAATCTGTCTCATCATGATTAGTTTGGGAGGGTTTGGTATGGCAAGACAGGCCAGGAAAAGAAGTGCGACAGGTGTCTATCATGTCATGTTAAGGGGAATTGATAAGAGAAACATTTTTCTGCATGACGATGACAAGATGATTTTTATGAAAAAACTTCTTAAAGCAAAAGAAAATGCAAATTTTGACCTATACGGATATTGTTTGATGGATAATCATATACATCTTCTGATACGCGAAAGTGAAGAAATAGGAGTTAGCGTCAAGCGCGTAACCGTAGGTTATGCATCGTGGCACAATAATAGATATGGAAGAGTGGGGCATCTGTTTCAAAACAGATATTTGAGCGAACCGGTTGAATCTGAAGGTTATTTGGTCCATGTACTGAGGTACATACATCAGAATCCCTTGAAAGCTAATATGGTGAAAAAACCTGAAGATTATCCGTGGAGCAGCTATAATGATTATATTTCCGCATATCAAGGAGATGTCATAAATATTGACGCTGATATGATTATGGCATATTTCAAAGAGCAGAAAGACTTTGAGGAATTCACAAATACACAAAATAATGATATATTTGTAGACTTTGAACCGGAAGATAAATTTACAGATGAGGCGTTGGGAGATATAATTAAGAAAAAAATAGGATCTGGTTTCTTGCACGAGAAATCAATAGGAGATCGAAACAGACTGATTAAGGATATATATTATAGTACAGGCGTAAGTATCAGACAGTTAGGACGTGTATTTGGAGTAAGTAAAAATATTATAGCGAAAGCTGTAAAATAGGACAAGAGAAACGTCCCCATGTACCTATAGAAAGGACTATAATATGGAATTCATACCTGCAAAAACGATTATCTCCGGTTACACGGGAAATAACCCGTGGTTCGGAAATAATTACAACATGAATATATACAAGGGCTGCTGCCATGGATGCATATATTGCGACAGCCGCAGCGAATGCTACAGGATAGATGAATTTGACAAGGTCAGGGCAAAGGAAAATGCTCTTGCCATAATTGCCCGAGAGCTAAAGTCAAAACGCAGGACCGGAGTAATAGGGATGGGTGCCATGAGTGACCCATACAATCCCTTTGAAGAGCAATACCGTCTTACAAGAGGCGCATTGGAGCTTATCAATACCCATAGATTCGGCGTTTCCATTGCTACCAAAAGCGATTTGGTTACAAGGGATATTGATCTGTTAAGTTCTATTAAGAAGCATTCTCCGGTACTCGTTAAGCTTACGGTCACAACTGCTGATGATGCGCTTTGCAGTAAGATTGAGCCCTATGCTCCCGTGTCTTCCAGGAGACTTGAGGCTGTCAGGGAGCTTTCGCTGAACGGCATTTTCACGGGTATATTGCTTATGCCGGTACTTCCGTTCCTGGAGGATAATGAGGATAATATAGGCAATATTATAGATCTTGCATATGAGAAGGGAGCAAAATTCATATATCCGGCCTTTGGAGTCACCCTGCGGCAGAATCAACGGGAATGGTTCTATAGCAAAATTGATGAGAATTTTCCCTCTATCAGGCAAAAATATGTCAAACAATACGGGAATTCATATAAATGCGAATCTCCAAGAGCAAAGGAGCTGTGGAAGTTTTTCAGGAGCCGCTGTGACAGTCTTGGTATTCTGTATAAAATGGGGGATATAATTAATGAATATAAGCAAAACTATTTATGTGAGCAGATTTCTATGTTTTAGTCCAGGGCGGGACAAGAGAAACGTCCCCGTGTCTCCCCGTGCTCGCTATTGACAGTTGAATTTTGCTATGATAGTATAATGCTGTTAACTTTATAACTAAAGACTCATCAAGAGAGGTGGAGGGAAGGGCCCTATGAAACCCGGCAACCGGCAGATGTACGGTGCCAATTCCTGCAGGATTGTCATTATCAGTCCTGAAAGATGAGGGAGTAAATACGAAATTTCATGCTCCTTCGTCAGAAGGAGTTTTTATTTATGCCAATTAAAAATAAGTGCTGAAGGAGGTACATTATGTTAAAAAAATTATTTACATCCGAATCTGTTACTGAAGGACGTCCTGATAAAATATGCGATCAGATATCCGATGCGGTGCTGGATGCGATACTTGAACAGGATCCCATGGGAAGAGTGGCCTGTGAGGTATCGGTCACAACAGGCCTTGTTCTGGTAATGGGGGAGATATCTACCGAATGTTATGTTGATATTCCCAAGATAGTCAGAAAAACCATTGAGGATATAGGCTATACAAGGGCA
>Ga0116185_1003613_pt1 | contig 13197 bp, 9 predicted proteins | sample AD_JPNNA7_MetaG_FD_89754 | JGI IMG/M metagenome (GOLD analysis project Ga0116185, IMG submission 89754) | Active sludge microbial communities of municipal wastewater-treating anaerobic digesters from Japan - AD_JPNNA7_MetaG | ecosystem: Engineered > Bioreactor > Anaerobic > Digestate | place... | reverse complement strand
TTTTATTCTGCCTACTATATTAGCGGTGCACTGTCTGCAAACTTGCATACAACGGGCCGCGGCTTTGCGAGGGAGCGGATTTTAGCATAAGACTTCCAAGCGAAGACGGAACTTTAAATATAACGAAAATCTTTGAACGGAAACAATAACCCGCTCTCTTGCAAAACCGATGTTATCGGCTTTACTTCATTAATTCAATAGTTCGTTCAATATTTATTTCTTGTAAGAACGTTTTATCGTGGGAAATTACAATTAAAGTTCCTTCATATTCATTGATTGCATTGGTTAAAATTTCGATGTTTTGAAGGTCTAAATTATTGGTAGGTTCATCTAAGATAATAATGTCGGGAGATTGATTAGCAATGTTTAAACAACACAACATTAACCGCATTCTTTCTCCGCCACTCAATGTATGACAAGGCTTATCCCAATCATCTTTTGAAAATAAAAAACGGTCTAATCTGATTTTTACTTCGTGTTCCTGAAGGCCGGTTTGATTAAATTCTTGAGCTTGTTCATAAATCTGTAAATGATTATTGATTAAAGAATAATCTTGGTCAATATAAACAGAATGACTTTCAGCAATAAATATTTTTCCTTCCGTTGGTTTAAGTTTTCCGAGTATTATTTGGATAAGTGTGGTTTTTCCTGTTCCATTTTTTCCGTTGATAGCAATTCGTTCACCGCTGACAATTTGAATGTTTAGAGGTTTCTCCCATAATAAACCTCCTGTTCTATATGCGAAATTGATATTTTCTGCTATAAACAGATTTTTACCTTTATGAAGATTGGAAGAATCAAATTCAAATTTCATTTGTTCTATATCAGAAACAGAAAGCCTCAAATCTTGAAGTTCTTCTTTTATACCATTAATTTTATCTGAATGAACTCCGGCAATTTTTGCTGAGCTTCTTTCAGCATTATTCTTCCAAGCATCTGATACTATCTTGGGAAGTCCAGCTTTTCCTAAATTCTTTTTTGCTCGAACATCTAATTTTTGTTGTCGTTCAATTGTTTTTCGCTCCTTTTCTTTCGCCTTTCTAAGTGCTTTTTCTTTGCTCTGAATATCTTGACTTAAGGCGTTTTGTTCAATTTCTTTTTGCTCTTTATAAAATTCATAGTTTCCGCCATAAACTTTAATTTCATTTCTGTTGAGCTCACAAATAGGATTTAATAACTGAAGTAACTCTCGGTCGTGGCTAACGATTATAAAAGTTGCTCTTGAGGTTTGAATAAAATCGTATAGTAAGTCTCTACTGGATTTGTCAAGATGATTACTGGGTTCATCTAATAAAACAAATGATGGTTGATGAATAAATATACCTGCGAGAAAGACTTTTGTTTTTTGTCCTCCACTTAATTCGCTTAATTTTTGAGATAGTGATAAATCAGAAACATCCCAATAGCTTAGGGCTTCTTGACATTTTTCTTCTATCGTCCAATCGTCATTTAAAAGGCTATAATTCTTTTCATCTACACTTCCGTTTAAAATTTCGTGTAAAGCATTGAGTTTGGTTTCAACTTGTAAGGCTTGGGCAATTGTCAAATCATTAAACTGACCGAAAACTTGAGGAATATAATAGGGTTTGGTTTCGGAGGAAATTTGTCCGTCATCAGGTTCTAATTCCTTGGCTATAAGTTTGAGTAAAGTAGATTTTCCAACACCATTATTGCCAATTAATGCAATTTTATCGGAATGATTTACTGTCATACTTAAATTAGTAAACAGCGTATTTTTATTGGGATGTGAATAGGATAAATTTTGAATCGTAAGCATAATTAATTTCTTTTTGAGTTTAACAAAAGTGGGAGCCCAATTTTTTGAGCTGATTGTTAGATTGTCTAAGAAATTAATTTTTACATTTTCTGCTTACTTTTTATTTATGTTGCAAATATAATATTTTTTCTGAACTACTTTATTTCGTATTGCCGATAACGATTTGCGTGTATGTGCAGTAGCGGATTAGAAGCACTTTCCTGTCTGTTTAGCACAAAGTTTCTTAGAAGCACAGACCTTCGATTTACCACTTCACCCGCTATTGCTACATACACGCTGTTATCGCTTCGGTGTTCTTTTTCGTCCGCTGGTTTGTCGGGCTTTTTGGCGGTGCGGTTGAACAGACACACTCTTTGCCAAGCTTGGGTTGTAGCGTGGGCTTGTGCGGCTTGGCAATGTGTGTGGCTGTGAAGGGTTGGCATCATAGTTTTCCATTTTCTATTAAGTCGTTCAGTATGTTGCCACCAGCCAATGTCATTGCAACTTTCAAGTCTTGGGGTGTTATTTCAGCAACGGCTCTGTCTCTGAATGTTACGTTTAAACCGTCTGTTGCTTTGTCTAAAGTGAATGGACTTTCTTTGATTTTTTCAAGTCGCTCAACATTGGTTACTGCTGTCGGTGGAACACCTGTCGGAACAGCGTGTAAAACTCCTGCTCTTGTCCACGTTTTAAAGAAAAAGCTAATTGGAGTTTCTGTCTTTGCCCCGTTATGCTCGACTATGTAAACATCCTTAGCAATTTCAAGTTGTGCCGTATAGGCAATTGCTGGTAATGAAAGATTGAAAATAGTTCCTTTCTCTATTACCAAATTTCTTTTAGGTAATACGATTGTTTCTAAATTTTGAATAGTTTGGAAGGCAAGTTCTAAGTCGTTACGGTAAATCGGGCTTATAATGTCACTATGCGACATAGGGTTGAAGAGAATGCTTTTATAGTTCTGTAAACTATCTATTAGACTAGATGGTGGCTCTAAACCCAGGTCTTCATAAAACTCTTTTAGCCTGTTGATTAGCGTTTCAAGATTGATTGGCTTAATTAATCCTTTTATTCCTTCTCCAACCGTGTAGGTTTCTAATAGTTTAACTCTTAATAATCTTTCACATTCCTTTCTCAAATAGTTGGCAGTAGCAGGAAAATCAAATGCATCAAAATACTCCCTTGCCTTTTCTAGGTTTGTTTTATCGTTATGAATGACTTTTGGGCCATCTACACTTTTGTAAAACTCAATAAATTTCCAGCCTGGTAAATTTATTTTGGCTACTTCATACCAATGTCTGTCATAAGTAGTTATAAAAATTTGAAAGTGCTTAAATACCTTATCTGCTTCGGGAACATCTTTTTCTTTGAGTAGATTTAAGAGCTTCAACCTATTTTCGTTATCTAAACCAATCAAAATATCATCTAAGAAAAGTGGTTTGAGATTTGGTGAAAATGGACTTTGTTTGATGATTGCTCCTAAAAATATGCTTATTGCTATGGCTGAAAGTTTAGCTTCATTTAGAGCAAAATGCGGGTTGTATGCATCAATTGAATTTCCGTTATCTGAAACTTGTAAGTTTATTGCAGGAAACTGGTCAATTCTTCCCCATTCGTTTACTGTGATATTTCTTCGTGTAAACTGAATTTCCATTTCAGGATAAAGCTTTTGCAAAACCCTGTTAACAAATGGAGCCAAATAGTCTGTTCCTGTTGAATGAAATAAAGTATCAAGTGCCTTGTTTACTTTTTTAGCCTTATCCTCAACAGATGCTTTCTTTTGACGAGCAAAATAAAACTCTTGCCCACTTCCATAATCTTTATCGTGTTCTGTTAAAGTGTCATTCCAAAGTTTCCCTAATTCAATATTCTCAGTGATAGTATTGGATTTAAAATGTTTCAAAACACCATTCACAACCAATTCAAAAACATCAATTTTGTCTGATATTTTTACATTATGAACTCCAAGTAAGTGCTTGTATGTTAGAAAACTTTTCAGTCTGTTGGCATCAATAATATCAGTGGTGTTGGTGTCTTTTGCGGTTTCGTTTAGCGTTTTTGTAATTGCACCGTCAAAGGCTACACGGATGGAACAGTCAGTGCCACCATCTGTTAAGTTGAAATTTCTCAGACTGGACATTTGTACAGGTTCAACACTCGATTGGAAAAAGTCCTTTAAAGCGTAATAAAACGAACTCTTTCCACTGCCGTTTTCCCCGTAAATAAAAACATTCGAGCCGCCAACAGGAATAGTTTCTTCCTTGGTAAATGCCTTGTATTTGTTAATGGTAATGCTTTGAATTTTCATAACTTTCAATTACTTCAAAGCTTCTTTAATAATCCTAACTTCTTCCACACTATCCAGCGTTTCTATGGCAAAGCGAACAGGGTGGTTGGGTTCGTACAAACGCTCAAACTCACTTTGGATGATGGCCAGCTTCTTTTCTTCACTCATCTCATCTGTAATGGGTTTCAGGTCTCCCAAATGCTTTAGGATTTCTTTGCCTGCCGATTTGATTTCTTCGGGGAAGTAGAGTTCGAAAACGAGTGCATCAAGCAAGGATTCAAAGAACTTGAAAACAATGTCGTCTGCTTGTGATTTCGCAAGTATTACATAGTCTACCAGTTTTTCATAAGGTATTTGTTCTTCTATAGGGATAAAAGGTATAGGGATTTGCTCAACATACTGCTTGGTGTAGCGTTTTCTGCCTCCAGCAATTTTAGCTGTAATTTGAAAGAAATAGTAATCTGCAACGGATGAATTGAGAACAGAAACAAGATATTTCAAATTTTCACCTGAAATAAAATATGCAGAATTTGTTAAAAAATGACCCTTCTCATCATAGGCATAATTGGCCTTATCTGAAATTTCAATCCATACAATCTTTTCTTTCAAGAATTCAGTCCAATAGTTCGAACCATATCGTTGAAGTGCATACCATTCATACCGAATACCTGTTTCGTCTTTATTTCTTGAAGTAAGTTCATCTTTGAATTGAGAAAGATGATTGTAAATACCTCGATATTCTTTTTCTAAAGCTTCCTCAGCATCTGCAGAAGCATTAGCAATACTTGAATCATTATGTAGTGGAAAATGCCAAGGTATGAATAGCATATACCAGTCTGAATAGTCGTATTTCCATCTTTTGATATCCTTTCCTCTTAACAGTGGATAGATAAATTCAGAATTCTTTTTGTCAATTTTAATTAATTCATCTCGTGTGTCCTTTTCAAAATGGAAAGCACTGTTTAATCCAGTGGTAATACCCCTGAAAAATTCTATATTTTCCCATTTCATTAATTTTAACCCTTTGTCTTCAATCCTTTTATTTATTTGTAACTCTTTTGATGAAGCAATTTTCCAGACTTCTTCTCCTTTTATAGAAAGTGTAACTTTTCTTTCGGCAAAATAATTTTGAAGTGGGACAGTGGGCAGAAAATTCCCTTCAATTGCAACTGCATCTACTTTGCCATCTGCATTGCTTCGTTCGAGCATCATAATATTTACAAATACAGTGGCATTGGGAAATATCCTGACTTTTGCAAAGTCAATCAGCAATTTGGGATTGGTTTTTTTGGCAAAGAAGTTTCTTGTTTTTGTGCCATAAGATGCATTTATCCATTTGTTGGATGTAATCAAATTTACGTTACCTCTTGGCTTTAAGAACTTATAACCGCTTTCATAAAAGAGCACATACAAATCACCAGTAGTAGCGTACGTTTCATAGGTCATTTTCTTGAGTACATCTTTGTAATCTACCTTTGATATGCCCACATATGGCGGATTCCCTATCACCACATCAAAGCCCCCTTTTTCCCGCCATACTTCTGAGAAGAAAAGTTTGAAGTCAAAGTCTATTTTGTAGCCTGCAAACTGCTCGGCAGAATCTAAAAGTTCCCGTATTTTGGTGTTTATCTGTTGGCGTAGGGCTTTCTTTTCTTTCTCATCTGTAATGTCGTAGAATTTGTCTTTTAGTTTTTCCAATTCGGCTTCAACCTGCAAGTTTCGCATTGCACCATCTGGTAAACCAATCAAGGAATTACCGCACACAATTTTGTAATCTAAGTTAGGCAGCGTTTCAATCGGGTCAAGGTCATCTTCGTCCACCACCAGGCTCAGCCACAAACGCAAACGGGCTATGTCAATGGCAGAGCTGTCAATATCCACACCGTAAATGCTTTCTTGTATGATATGGCGTTTCAGGCGGTAGATATAGCGGCTATCGCTGATGCTTTCTCGATGTGTAAAGCCAAAACCTTTTAGTTTTTCGGTTAGGTAATCGTAAGTTAAATGTGGTTTCAGTACCAACATTGCGTTTACCAATTCGTGCAACAAGCCCACAGGGAAAGCCCCCGAACCAATGGCAGGGTCACAAATTTTGATGCTGCTCAGTTTTTGGTCTATCAGGTCAGCATTTTTGCGAATGCTTTCGGGCAGTTTTAATTCTGCATCAGTAGATTTTTGTTCGCCTGCTTTTATCTTGTCAATTTTCTTTAATGCATTGATGTCATTCTCTAGATATGAATTCCCTTTGCGGATAAAATCTTCTATTTCCTTTTTGTCAATCCTGCTAATCTCTGAATCCTGAGAATCTTGGTTTAGACAATTATCCAAATAATGAATCAGGCTTTCCTGACACATATAATGCACAATTTCACGGGGCGTGTAAAAAGCACCTTTGCTTTTCCGCTCTGTGATGTCGAGCATATTTTCAAATACTTTCCCCAACATTTCAGGATCAACGGCTACTTCTTTGTCTAATGGTTCATCTTCTTTAATAGTAAAGTTGTATCGGTCAAATACGTCTAAGATGCCTGTGCCTATATCACCTGCTTTGTTTTTCTCGTCATTGCGAAATAGGGTAGAAGGAATGCTGATATTGGCTTCCTGCCAGTTGTAATCGGCTTCAAACAAACCACCATTCAAGAAAGGGATGCGACAATCGAAGCGTTTGTAATAGGAGTTTTCGTTGTCCCGTTCTTTTGCCAAAGCCTCGTAAAACAAGTATTGCAGTTTGTCTTTAAAGAAGTTTACGCTTTCGTTTTGTGCGGTTTCAAAGAGATTTTGGACAAATCGTTTATTACCCGTTCCCCAACGTTCATTTTGAGCCACGCCCAACCAGCCTTTTTTCTGTAAGAAATACAAGAACACGATTTGCCCCAATAGTTTTTTGGTAAATCGGGCATTGTCTATTCCTGCATTTTCGAGTTCGGTTTTTACACGGCTGTCGTTTTCAAAATGTTCGTAGAGCTTGATGTACAGGTCTTTGTATTGGTTGAAGAATTCGTCTGTAACCTTTTCAATACTAAAGGCGGCTTCCAATTCTTCAATGGTCGGGTTGTTGGAAATGTTTTGCAACAAAGGCAACAACTGATTTTTGGCGGTATGAGCTTTCTCGTATTTGCCTACCAAAAACGAATAGCGTTTGGCAGGGGTAAATTCTTTTTTGGTTTTTACCTTGCCTTTTTCTTCGTCCAGTTCAGAACGGTATTCTAATTTGATGAAGGAAAATCGCCAATCGTTCCCATTATCTTCTTTGCTGTAAAAAGCCACCAAAGCATAGTCTTTTTCAAACTTGCTTAAATGCTTGATAACAAAATTACGCAGTGCAGTTCTGGCTCTCTCTAATTTGGTAATGCTTTTTACCTCTACAATCAATACGTCTAACGCTTCGCCATCAGGGTCAATATATTTGCCAATGCGTTTATAGGTATTGATATGCTCTTTATAGTCGTCCCAAATAAGATTTCCGCTGTAATGATTGTGCTTATCTTCAAAATCATTCAATAGGTTTTTAGCAAAAACGGTGAACTGCTCTTCGCTGAAAGCATTGTTAAACGTTTTTTCTATGAGTTCTTGTGCTGTTTTCTTATCCATACTGCTTACTTGATTAAGTACCCTGAAAGGATAACTTCACGTTTTTGAAATTTCTTTGCGTTCTGTGCTCCTTCAATGGCCACATATCGGATATGCTTTTCCAGTATGTGCAATATTTGAAGCGGGTCGGTGGTTTTCTCTAATTCTGTTTTGATTAATTGTGCTGTTTTTTTGGCAATAGTTCCCTGTGCCAGCATTTCACGAACACCATTCAGAAATTCGTCATTGGAATCGGTAAAACCTTTGAAGTTTTTGAAAGACTTGTCTTTTAATCGGGTTTCAATGTATTTGGCGTTTGAACGTCCTCCACTTCCTTTGGTTGGTTCATCACCTACGGTGGTGTCTAATTCAAAACGTGTTTTATTGGTATGTAATAAATGAAAGTAATCGTTTGGAATGTTGGCTCGTGGTGTTTCAGGCTTACATTCCAATTCTTTCACGGCATCAAAAAAGGTAATCTCACCCGATTTGCCACTTTGGTTGATGTAAAACTTTTTGAGTTTGCCAATGCGGAAAAAAGTAACCAAAGCATCATCTTCCACGTTTTCTTTTTTGAAACCTGAACGGGCTTTCTTGGGCAGGTTTTTAATTTTCTCAAACAAGTCGGGTTTGTCGTCACGTATCTTTCGCATCAGTTCCAGATACTTCAATTCCGAATCGCCTTCACCGTCTTCACCCGTGTAAGCGGTTTTACTATTCAAAGTATTGAATAGTTCCTGACTTCCGAATTCTTCTCCATCACTCAGGTATTTGGCATCTTCACCCAAAATGTCGTGAAACATTTGGATTTTGTTGGTGATGTTCACTTCCAATCCAAGATGTTCATCAGATTGAGAAGTTGGGAAGAAGTTAAAGATGTGCACATTCGGGAAGTTGCTACCCAAACGGTTTACACGACCTGCACGCTGCAATACCCGTGTTGGATTCCAGGGCAAGTCGTAATTGACAAGCACATTGGAACGGTGCAAGTTGATACCTTCTGCCAACACATCAGTAGCAATCAGTATTTTCAGGTCGTCTCTTTTTTCTTTGTGTTTCGGGTCGAAATTAGAAGTAATGATGTCTCTTGAAACCGTATGGTTTGAAGTGAGTTTGTTATCGGTGTGTCGTCCGCCCGTGCTGGAATAGAACATCACTTTGCCTTTGAACTCATCTTGCAAAGCTTCGTAGATGTAATCTCCCGTTTCTTTCGATTCGGTGAAGATGACAAGTTTGTTGCTTTTTAGTGCCGATTTAGTTTTAAGCTCCTTTATGAATGTTTCTAACTTGGGGTCAGAATTAACGGTTTGCCACAGTTTTTTCACTTCCTTCAAAATGGCAAGGTCAAACTCCAATTTGTCAAGGAAGTCTTTTTTGAAATCTTGTGAATCGTATTTGTGTGCCTTTTCTTCTTCAACAAATTCTTCAAGACGTTCGATGTTATCACTTTCAATCAGGTCGTAAACATCTACTTTCTTGCTGATGTAAACTGTTCCGTTTTTATACATATCTATGAACTTCTCATAAGAAATGATAAAACGGTCAACACTTTGGCGAAAAGCGTGAAAGCTGCTTTCCAGTCGTTTTACCAAAATGCCTTTCATAAAGCCACCAACGTTTCTTTGCTGCTGCATTTCAAATTCGCTCAAGGCTTTATTGCCTATATAAAAAAGCAAAGGCGTGTATCGGGCATAGGTAAACTCTTGTAGTTTTTTGATGGTGTTGTTGAAAATGGTTTCTAACTCACCTTCGTATTTATAAACTATTTTTTGCGGATTGTCCAAGTTGGGGAATGTCAATCCCTGCATTTTCATATCCAGTTTGAAATAGGTCATTACGTCTGTTCGGGTTCTGCGAACCATCACATAACGCAGGATGCTATTTCTAATGTCGTCTGAAATTTCCTTGATGAGTTTTTTGTATTCAGGGTCGGTCTTTTCTAATTTGGCTAAACGTGTTCTAAAATTTGAAAAGTACTTCTCCAAATTCGGAATACCCGGAATGGTTGTATTCTTTGGTGCTTGGAAGAGCTTTAATTGAGCAAAAATATCGTCAACGGTGTTGTTCAACGGTGTTGCCGTTACCAAAATCACTTTTTTGCCACGGCAGATGTCCAATAGGTTGGCATACGATTGGGTATTTTCATTTCTGAATCGGTGAGCTTCGTCCACCACAATGTAATCGTAGCGTTCCAAGCCTTTTTTGATGATGTGTTCCAGCTTACCCAATGATTCCACTTCAAAACTTCTGATGCCAAAATCAAATAGTGAATCTTTCCAGTAGTCTTTCAACACAGGCGGGCAAATCACCAATGTTCTGCCTTGCAATTGTTGAAGCAATAAAGCCGTGATGAAGGTTTTGCCAAGACCAACCACGTCTGCCAAGAAAACACCGTTGTATGTTTCCAAAATCTTCTTTGCCTGAATAGCTGCTTGACTTTGGTATTTCAATTTCATAAAGCCATCAGGTAGGAATGGCTCGAATTCATCAGCCAAATTGATGTCCTCTTCCAGATATTCATAAATCAGTTTTAAATAGAGTTCGTAGGGTTTGATTTGGTCGTTGAGCCAAGTTTTGTTTTGAATGGTGTCAACAAAGTCTTCTGAAATGTCAACCGATTCTTTCCAAAGTGCATTGAATTGTTCTTCGGCAAAAAGAACATCTCTTTTACTTCGTAGCTCTACATTAAATTCACGATTTGCCACAAAACCTGATTCAGAAAAGTTACTCGAACCCGTAATTACAAACCCATAATCTCTGTCTTGGGGTTTGAATTTCCCGATATAAACCTTTGCGTGAATGTTCTTTGATGGGTATGCTCTAATTTCAAGTTTCTTTCCGTTACCAATGTTTGCCTTGTCCATTGCAGGGTCTTGGCAGTCGGTTTTCAAAAACTCAATAAACTTGCGGATTCCTATTTCAAGTCGGTTGTCATTTTCATCACTGTTTTCAATTTCTTCCTTTAGGTTCTGTTGGTAGCGTTTTTTGGTGCGTTGATGTGATTCAAAGTCAATAGTTGAATTTTGCTGATGGAATTGCATCATTTCATATGAGTCTCTGTCCACACTAAGCCCAACAAGAATTCTGATTTTCTCAACGGGTTCCAGTGCGTCATAAAGCTGATGAAAACCGCTTGCTCTGAAATACCCAACCAACACGTCAAAAAGTTGCGTGTCTTTAAGCGTTGATTTGAATCTGCTTAATAAAGTATGTCCTTCTTCATTGGTGAAGAAAGTCAAGTCTGTTTGGTCTATTTTATTGTCTATACTCATATTTACTTGCGGCTTTTAATGGTGTTAAGCGTTTCTTCCAAGCCACTTTTCAAAAATTTTAAATCTCCTATGTCGGATAATATGAATGATTTAATGAATTCAATTTCCAATTCCTTTTCCTGAACTTCCAAAGTCTTTGCTAGTGTCGGTAGCATTTCTTTTGTCGCCACTCGTTCGCTTCTTTCAATCTTGCTCAGAATAGAAGTGTCAATGTCGAGTTCGGCTGCAACCTTTCTAAGAGGAAGTCCCAGTTGTTCTCGTCTGTTTCGTAAATATTCTCCAAAAGAATTCATCTTGTCGTATTTGTTTGGACTAATTCGTCAAAAGTACAACTTATTTTTTATTTTTGTCGTCCGTGCGTTGGAAAAAATTCAAGCTCTTTTGGTTTTTTAGTTTGGGCTATGCGTGTCGGTAAAAACCAAATGTGCTTGAATGTGCGGTTGGCTTTTTACACTGAGCGATAACGGTTTGGCGCTTGGCGCAGTGGCGGATTTCGGAGCACAAAACTGACATTGCACCACAAAAGTTGATGCGAGGTAGAATGTTCAATTAACCACGTCACCCGCCATTGAGCCAAACGCCTGTTACCTGCTGGCGTTCTGTCTTTCGTTGTCACGTTACTCGCTTTTAGGTTGGTCGTTTTTGTCATTCGGTTTATCTTTTTTGAAAACTACATCTTTCAAAAAATAGAATGCTGCAAAGACAATTATCCATCCGATTAGTCCAAGTCCTGCTTGCTGTTGTTGAAATAAAAGTGTCATATTATCTAATGTTAGTTATTCTAAATGATTTTAAAATTGTTGCAAAGTCAGCTTTCCAATAATCTGCTTCTGAAAGACGGTAAGAAAGTGTCAAATTGTGCATCCTGTCATTGTTATGAAAGTAATATATGTGAACCAATACAAACGGCTTGTCTTGTAACTGTCTCTTGTAGCTAATGTGAATACAAGACACTCCATTAACTTTTTCAACCTTTAAAGGATACCACTCGATTAACTTTAACCCTGTCCCAAGGAAACTTTGTTGAATTTGTTGCTTGTAAATTGTGTTCAGTTCAGCAATATCTGCTTGCGTAATTTCAGCTAAGTTGAAATTAAATTTTTCAAAGTCACCTGGTGAACCGAATGTCGTTTCTACCATAACACGAGCATATTTTTCAAAGCCTTCTTTTCCGAATTCATTCAGCCCCTTTTGTTGAGCAGTAAGTTGAGAGGCATCAAAACCTTTTATCTTTTTAATCTCATCTACAAACTCTTTGTATTTTCCTTTTTGGACTTCCATTGTTGGTGGTAAATCAAAACTTCCAACATTTTTAATGTAAATTCTTTCCCAACCTGTCGGTAGTGGTGGTGGTGATGAAACCTGTCCAAAGGAAGATTGAATTAGTAAAACAGAAAAGAGTATTAAAAAAGTTGTTTTCTTCATTTTAGTTAGGTTTATGGTTATCATAATTTTTTTGAGCCATACTGTAAAGTAATATTCCTATGGGTAATAATATGATGCCCAATATTGGGTTTCCAATTTCCCCTTTAGAAGTTAGTCCAATTACGATGTTTCCACAGCCACCCATTGAAAGTAAAGCACCAATCATTACCAAGAAGGCATTGCCCAATTGAAAGCCTGTCTCCTTAACCATACCGACAACGAGTTTTGAAAACTCATCGAATGCCATTTTAGCGAAACTCTCAGCTTGTTCACGTGCATTCCTTGTCCATTGATTAAGGTCTTCATCTTCAAATTGTGGCTCTCGTTTTGAAGAATATGTGTGTTTGTATTCTTTCTCTTGGTTTGTCTTTTCTTGATATGATGATGAAGTTTGTTCTGTTTTTGCCTTTTGACCATAATAGTATTTATACTCTCGGTCATATTTTGCTCTCGCTTCTTCGTCAAATAAAATAAGATATGCTTCATTGATTTCAATGAATTTTTCGTGTGCATCTGGACTTTTATTTCTGTCAGGATGAAATTGTAAAGCAAGCTGTCTATAAGCCTTTTTAATCTCGTCTTTTGATGCAGTTGGTGAAATACCAAGAGTTTGATAATGGTTAGGTATCATTACTTCTTCAATGTGATGTCTTTGTTTTGGTCATTTGTTTCATCGTCTTTTTTGCCAAACATACTCTTGTAAATAAGTGGAATTGCCAATGCACCGAGCCACATTACTGCTCCACCGCCTGCTTCTTTGATTACTGTCAATACGACAAGAATTACTAAGCACACGAATACGAATACGATTACTTTTCCTGCTTTTCCCATTTTTTTGTTTTTAAATTTTATTGCCTACTCTGGTCGGTTTTCGGCTTTCCCGTTTTTTG
>Ga0116185_1003612_pt1 | contig 13198 bp, 11 predicted proteins | sample AD_JPNNA7_MetaG_FD_89754 | JGI IMG/M metagenome (GOLD analysis project Ga0116185, IMG submission 89754) | Active sludge microbial communities of municipal wastewater-treating anaerobic digesters from Japan - AD_JPNNA7_MetaG | ecosystem: Engineered > Bioreactor > Anaerobic > Digestate | place... | reverse complement strand
CGCCACAATAGCGGTGGTGACGCGGTACCCGAGCGCGGCGATCACCACCCCGGCAAAAGCGAACAACACACTGGAAACCACGACAAACAGCGATTGCGCCACAGTCAGCGATACCCGCTCTTCCATGTTTGACGTGAGTTCCGGCAACAGGGCCAGGTAGGGCATCACGACCACGGAGAACAGGAAGAAGTACGCCTGAAGCAGCACGGCGAGGTACAGAAAATTGATGAGACTGGTCTCCGCGACGGGCGGGTTGTACATGAGCCAGACGACCAGCGCCAACGGCAGGATACCCCGCCGGATGAAGGGGATGCGACGACCGAGGGGCGACCGGAAATTGTCGGTCCAACTGGCGATGATGGGGCAATACACGGCCTCGCCGATGCGGCCGAGCATGTACGCGGCCGCGAACAGGCGGGGCGTTACCAGGGCCACGGCATCTTCGGCCCCGGGGAGATAGCGTTTCATGAGCCATTGCATCAGCAGCAGGTCGGGCAGACTCATGCCCAGTGCGGCCAGTCCGAAAACCAGTTTCGTGCGGAATGAGAGTTTGGTCACGCGGCTCGCTCCTCTTGGCTTACGCATTCCGGGGACGGGCGAGGGCCTGGCGCGGGCGAAGCCGGGCAGGACCACAAAAGACAGGGCGGGTTCTGCCTCAGAATTCCTCCGGTGCGCCCCCAGCGAGTTCGAGGCATTCTGCACGCAGGGCGAGCGGCGCGTCAATGGGGGCGGGACAGAAGGGAAGGGAGCGCCGACAGGTGGCCCTCCGGCGCTCCCCCTTCCGGAACTCCTGTTTACATGTCGATCAGGGCCTGACAGACAGCCATCAGCACGCAAACAGGAAAATCACCGGGATAGCGAACAAACTCGACGTGGCCGTCCATGAACAGGACATTGGAACCTCCCGGAAGATGATTGGAGTCCCGGGCATCCAGGCCGAAGTAATCCCACAGGACGGGGATATCGCTCTGCGCCAGGGCGCCCGATGCCGGGCTGTTGATGTCCGTGACAAAAAACCGTTCAACGCCTTCCCGCAGGCGGAGGATGTTCTCCGGTCCTTCGGTAAGCAACGAATAGTAAAGGAGGTCTTCGTCATATTGCTCGACCTGGCCGAACACGCTCTCGAGAATGGAGAAATACGGCCCGTCAATGTGCGAGAGGATGACGAGCATGTTCATCGGGTTTTCCTGGAGCCGCGGATCGTTCAATTCGCCCTCCGGTCGCAGGAATTGTTCCGGCAGAACCGCCCAGCCCAGATAGTTGTACGAATCCCCGTCGAGGCGGCAGGGATCGATCCCCCGGGCGAGATCGCCTTCAATGTGCCACAACCCGTCCGGCACCTTTCCCGCACTCGAATCGGACGGACAGGAACACACCTGGGCGTCCGTCAAGTACTCGGGGTAAACGGCCACGGCATTGAAACACCACTTCCGATCGTTGGCCTTCTCACAGAGCGGCGGCGGGAAATGGGTGCCCGTCCCCGCGCGAACGGCGCCTGTGCCGCTCCTGTTCTCGGTGATGAAGGGCATGAGCGGCGGCCATTTCTGCTCCTTCGCTTCATTGGCATACATCTTGAAGATCAGGCCCAACTGCTTCAGATTGTTCGCACAGGACGCCCTTCGGGCGGCTTCGCGCGCACGCGCAAGCCCCGGAAGGAGAATCGCGGCCAGCAGGCCAATGATCGCGATCACCACCAGCAATTCTATCAGTGTAAAGCCTTTCCGTTTCATGACACGCAACCTCTGTACGTTTAAGCCCCCGCAAACTCCACAGAACAGTTCAGGTCACTCTGGGCATCGCCTCCTTTCCCCCAAAAATCATTAACGCAGATCAATGCTGGCATATATAACATAAAAGGGAGAAGGTAGTCAAGCACGTATAGGCGGATCCGGCATTTGCCGCGGAGTGCTCATTTTCTTGACGGATGCCGAATTCCGCGTGTACGCTGGTCTGGCCCGATGGTCGCAGGTGATGCCCGGGCCATGCCTGGGGGAAGGGGGAAGCATGAGAGGCACAACGATTGGTCTGTTTCTTGTCATCCTGGTGTGTGTCATCGTTGGCGTGGTCTATTGGACAAGACTGGCGGAGCAACCCGTTCCGGAAACAGTGCAACCGATCAGGGAAACGGCCCCGGTCGCCGCTCCTCCGCCCGTTATAGAAGTTGTGCCTCCGGCCGCGGCGCCCGCGCCTGTCCCCGGCCCCGAACCCGAGCAGGACCCGGCTGCCGTGGCGGAGGAGCCCGCGAGTACGGTTCCAGAGGCGGCGCCGGAAAATGGCGATCCGTTTGGGGGACAGCCGATCACCGTGGAGACCCTTACCGGATGCAAGCAGATCCAGCAGCTTGGCGATGCGCAACTCGTCGTTGAATTCGCCCCCAACGGCGAATGGAAGATGAACGGCAACGTGCGTGCCAAATGGACTATCGAGGGCGACAGGGTCAAGATCTACAAAGACGGCTCGGACGAGGTCCACTATATCGACATCGTCAACAACAAGCTGGTTTACGACGGCAAGGTGGTTGCCCTGACCCGGTAGCGGCCGACTGGGCCGTGCTGACCGGATGCCCGGCGGTGAACGGCGGCAAAATCAAGCCCCGCCCCGCGCCGTAACGAGCGCGGGGCGGGGCGTTTTCTGTGCCGGACGGGCATGCGGGGAATGGAGACTACTCCCAGCAGCCCATCCCGTCATACGGGTCGATATCCGGCGTGACACGGATCGGGGTCGTAAAGGTCTGGGCGCCGAGATCCGCCTCGACGAAGTAGGCGGTCCACCCCTGGGCCGGCGGCGGGCAATACCCGACGTACGTGCCGTTGGACTGCGGCGACAGGTCCGTGCTGGTGTAGATGGGGCCGACCGACTCCAGGCGGAAATCCCGTGCCGTCGGATTGGTGGCCTGCCACAACTTCACCGAATCCGGGGTCTTGGACGGCGTCACGATGATGGCGCCATTGGCGTCGACCGTCCAGTTGATGTACGGATTCTGGTATCCATACACCTGATTGAATCCCCAGCTGAAAATCTGCCAGAGATTGTCGTAATCGTCGAGAACGCCTTCCATGTAGTGGTCCTTGTTGGGGAAGTAGCGAAGGCGCATGTCGGTCTGGTTCGGGAGCTCGCTGAGATAGAACCTCGAGGAATCCGGCAGGAAGAACTGGTCCCCGGAGGCATTCAGGATGAGCGTCGGCATCGTGAAGTTTGAGATGAACGTGTAGGGATCCACGATGTTGAGCAGATCCGGGGCCAAGGGGTCATTCGCCGCACGGCAGAACAGGTCGAAGTCGACATAGTCCTGGATGGCCGGCGAATACAGCCCGTAGGCTTCCCAGTGGTGCTCGACCTGTTTCGGCAACTGGAACACGTCGATCACGATGGGAATGACGGCCGCTACGCGCGGATCCACCGCGGCGGTAAGCCAGGCTGTCCATCCCCGCTTGGACGCGCCCAGCACAATGAACTTGTCCAGCGTGTCCCGCGTCTGCTGGATGGCATCCATTCCCTTGACCGCGGCTTTGACCATTGCGCAATGGGCCGGCCAGGTCCAGTCTCCGGTGTCCAGGCATTTGTCCATACTGTAGGCGAGGATCTCGTCTTCAGTTCGGCGGTTATCAACCTCGTCGGTGAAATAGAGGGGTTGATTGGGCACCTGGTCGATCTGGGCGTAGCACGAGCCAAGCCCGATGGCTACGGTAGCAAAGAGGCTGTCGGGAGTCGGGTACTTCAAGGGGTTGGATCCGCCGTTAATCAGGTAGATCACTTCGTCGCCGTGGAACCACGGCACTACCATCACCATGTCGTGCTCCCACAAGGGCCGGTCGACCTCCGCGGTGGTCCGCCATGTCTGCGAGGTCACGGTCATTTCGTACCCTTCCCAGCCGACATGGTCATCCCGGTCAATCACGCTGAACGTCGAGTTGGGGTCGTTGGCGCCGACATATTCAACCAGCGCATTCTCCGACAAGCCGGGGGTGGCGGGTTTGAAAATGGCGCTCACCCACTTGTCGCTCGTTGAACGGAAGGTGTAGGGATTCGGCCGTCCTTCGAAGTCGCCCTCCCAGCGGTCAAACACCCAGCCGGGCGCCGGTGTGGCCGTGAGCGTGACCTTGGTGTAGTAGACATAGTAGTGACTTCCAACGGATGGGCTTACCGTCCCTTCGCCGATCTGCGTGACGATAAGGTAGTTGGCGTAGGCGGGGGACATCACGCACAGGACCGCCATCGCCGCTGCGGCAAACATCACACGTTTCATAGGTGGTTCCTCCGTAGAGTTGGCGTGAGAAACGTACTTCTGGGCCGGACCATTGCCGGAAACGGTACTGCTTGGGCCCCTGTCCCCCTTTCCAGGCCTGGCATGGGCGACGGTTGTGTGGAATGAATACAGACGGATTGCGAATGCGCGCATGGCAGGAGACAAGACAGACTCCCCCTGCCCTCCCGTACTCCCCATTTCCCCGTCATCCGACCTCCCTGGCCGCAGCGCGATAGCTGCTCGCGTCCCATGCTGAACGTTTTCGCCCTACCGGATCCAGGCCTTGACCCGGGCGGAACGCCCAATACCACGTTCAGCATACGGACCGCGTGCGGCCCCACAAGATGACCGGGCATACCCTCTGCGAGTATTACCCATCACGGGCTAGATTATGCTTGCGGCCAGAACTTGTCAAGCACTTTCGCGCTTAACCCAATCAGACGGGGAAAACTCTTTCCACCAGCGGCAGCAGGGCGTCATCGATTCCGGTTTCGTCTTCCGGTATGGCTGCTTTGAAGAGGCCCCAATGCTCGACGTGGGTCACCGAGCCGCCGTGGGCGGCCAGCGGGGTCATCGGGCCGAGGGTCTCGACTTCGAGGATGGCGCCGTCGGTGTACAATTCGGTGTTACAGCCGTAGTCCGGGTAGGGCAGCGTGTCCAGGAACGGAAAACGCTTTACAAAAACGGCCCCGTTCAGCACATAGGCCGCCCAGCCCTGCTTGTTGAGAAGCCCCGCCTTCTGGCACTCCTCCCCGGCCTGCGGGTCCTGGACTAGCTGGATGTATTTCTTTCCCCAGACCCATCTCGGGTCGCTCATGTCGGTATAGTGCCAGAGCACCAGCGGCCGGGCGGGCAGCAGTTTGTCGGTATGGGAGATGAATTCTTCGTGGGGGACGATGGCCCGTCCGCCCTGCGCCATCACGGAGAGCGCCCACGGCGAGAGGGTGACCTCCCAGGGGCCGGTGTTGGTCAGGGTATGCTCGAGCCGGATTGTGGCGCCATCTTCGAGGAAGCGAATGCGCAGTTCTTTGCGTATGCCGGTGGACGGCTCGACGTCCTGGGAGAGCGCGAGGCATTTGCCGTCCCACCGGGTCTGGACGGGGCTGTTGTCGGGTTCGTAGGTTCTCGGGATAGCTTCCGGGGCGTGCCAGAGGCGGTGTCCGCCATAGCTGCGCCACTGGTCTCCCCCGGTCTTGCCAAGGTGTTCGGGGAATTCCCTGAACAGGTTATGTCCTCCGGCAAAGGCCAGGCGGATGATGCGCGGGCCGACATCGGTGGTTGCGATGAGCTCGATGGGCCCGCTGGCCAGGCGGATACAGTTGGGCCAGCCTCCGTATGCGATGGTTTCCATGGTGTGTCCTCCCGGAAGGTGTTGGTGATTAACGGTCAAGGTCTTTTCGGTGATCGCGGCCGATGAGGTAAAACGCCATGAACAGGAAAAGAACCATGTTGAAGAGATACAGAATCCGGTAATTCAGCGCGACGTGACGGTAAATCAGCGCCATGATGCCCATATACACGTTCAACGCGTAAATGAACAGAACCACTTCTTTGTGCGAGAGTCCGAGGCTCAGCAGACGGTGGTGGATGTGGGTCTTGTCGGCGGAGAAGACCTTGCCGGAGTTGCGGGCGCGGGTGGCCATGATGCGCAGCATGTCGAAGATGGGGATGCCGAGGATCACCAGCGGCAGCAGGATGGTGGTCATGGCGGTGGCATGGGAGGCGGCGTCCAGCATTTCGGAGGCGAGGAACAGGCCCAGAAACATGGAGCCGGTGTCGCCCATGAAGACTTTCGCCGGATGAAAATTGAAGAACAGGAAGGCCGCGGCAATGCCCATCACACCCGCGCACATGGCCGCTGAGAGGCCGTCGCCTTGTGAGACCTTGTTGATCAGGAGAAAGGCCGCCATGATCAGCGTGCAGCCGGCGGCAAGGCCGTCGAGTCCGTCCAGCATATTGATCGCATTGATGATTGCCGCTACGGCGAGGACCGTCAGGAAGAAGTCGATAAACCCGAGCTCGATGACGCGGAAATTCCAGGGGTTCATGACGGCCTGAAACCGGTAACCGGCCCAGAACAGAACGGCCCCGGCAACGCACTGACAGGCCAGCTTGGTGAGGGCCCGGATGTCGGAGAGGTCGTCCCAGAATCCCGCCAGGGAGATGACGAACAGGCCCACAAGCAGGCCCCAGTAGTGCGGCTGGCAATACTGCGGCCACACAACATGCATGAGTGCGGCGCAGACGGCCAATGCGGGAAGAAAGACCACCCCGCCGATGCGTGGAACGCTGCCGGTATGCACCTTGCGCCAGTTGGGCGGGTCGACCAGGCCGCGCTTAAGCGCGTAGCGGAGGACCAGGGGCTCGAGCAGCAGAACCACGGCGAATCCTGCGCCAAAAATGGCCAGGAAGGGAATCATGTGCGCCTGCCAGGTCATGACGTCGTCGTTACTCCCGCACCGGGCATGTCTCCGGTCAGTAAGGCATACAATACCGGAGCCCGGGTATTCCAGTCATACCGTTCCTCGATGATTCTGCGGCCGGCCGCGCCCTGACGCTCCCGCTCCGCTGGATCCGTGAGAAACCGGAGGACATGCTCCGCGAACTCGTGGGGGGCATCGGCGACGAGCACCCCGTCCTCTTCCGGCGCGTCCAGCCCTTCGAATCCGATACGGGTGCTCACGACGGGAGTCTTGAGGGCCAGGGACTCGAGATTCTTGGTCTGAATGCCCGCGCCGATCCGCATGGGACACACCGTGCATTGGGCACGGCGCAGAAATGGGCGGACATCGTCGACGGCGCCCACGACGTCAACCCCGTCTCTGCCGTGCAGACGGGTCACCCAGTCCGGCGCATTGATCCCGATGATCTGGAACCGCGCATCCGGTTTGCGCTGCCGGACCCGCGGCCAGATCTGATCGACGAAATAACGCACGGCGTCGCGGTTGGGAGCGCTGTGCAGGTTGCCGAGAAACGCGACCGTGCCCGGGGCGCGCGGCGTGTCGGTTTCGACCGTGAACTTGCTCAGATCGACGCCGAACGGCACGACGACAACAGGTCCCCGGGCGCCGAGGGCGAGCAATCTGTTCCGGTCGACCCCGGTGACCACGATGGAGGCGTTAAACTGCCCGGTACAGCCGGTTTCGAAGGGCGTGATGCGCTTTCGCTCGATTCGCTCGACGTAGCGCGCAATCCCCGTGGCATAGGGGGCGGACCGTTCATAGCGAAGGGTGAGGCAGTCGGTCATGCACAGGATTTTCACGGGGATCGGAAGGGCGCCGGCATAGGGCGCCATCCGCACAAGATGGGCGTAGCAGGCATCGAAGGCCGTTTCCCGGGCCAGCTCGGCCGCCCGCCGGGCAAACGCTCTCGATTGGTAGTAGTGAACCTGCAGCGGAAGAGCGGATGTTGCCAGCCCCAGCGCCACGTTGAAACGGGACCGGTTCCGGGACAGGTGGACGGTATCGACGGTCAGATTCGGAAACCCGGCTTCGAAATCCCGGGCGAGTTTTGTTTCGCCGGGATGCTCGATCAGCGACAGGACGTGGATGGATTCCACGCACGGCGATAACAGACGGATATGGCTGTACACCGTCACTTTGTCGCCGCCCGCGGGCGGATACGGCAGCCGGGGCGTCAGGAAGAGTATCTTCATCGTCCGCGGTTTCGCGCCGCCGGTCGCTTCGTCATGCGCGATTCCCCCTCATCTCACGGTTCAAAATAGTGGCGCAGGCACCGGGCGATGGCCTCTCCGGCCCTGCCGTTGCCGTAGGGATTGGCGACTTTTGCCATGGCGGCAAACGCCGCGGGATCATCGAGCAGTCGCGAGGTCTCTGCCACGACCGTTTGCGCATCGGTTCCGATCAAACGGGCCGTGCCGGCCGCGATGCCCTCGGGGCGCTCCGTGGTCTCGCGCAAGACCAGCACCGGTTTTCCGAGGCTCGGCGCTTCCTCCTGCACGCCTCCCGAGTCGGTCAGAATGAGCGTGCAGTCGCGCATCAGTTTCACAAATTCCGGGTACGGCTGCGGCTCCAGGACATGCACACGCGGCGCCCCTGCAGCTCCTCCGCCACCGCTTCGCGGACGTTCGGGTTGGGATGGGCCGGGTAGACCACATGCAGGTCCGGATACTTGGCGGCCAGTTGCTTGACCGCGCTGAAAATGGCGCGGATGGGCTTTCCAAAATTCTCGCGGCGGTGCGTGGTGAGCAGAAGCCATCGTTTCATCGGGCCGGTATCCAGGGCGGCGCAGGGCTCGCCGGCGAGTTTGTCGCAGGCCCAGAGCAGGGCATCAACAACGGTGTTTCCGGTGACATGCACGCTGGATTCCGGCGCTCCGCCGCGCACCAGCGCCTGGCGGGCGTTCTCAGTCGGCGCAAAATGGAGGCTGCTGAGACTGTCGGTGACGATCCGGTTGAGCTCTTCGGGAAAGGGGTCCCGGATCTGTCCGGTGCGCAGTCCCGCCTCCACATGCCCGACGGGGATATTGAGGTAAAACGCCGCCAGCGAAGCCGCCATGACCGTGGTCGTGTCGCCCTGGACCAGCACCATGTCCGGTTGGAGGCGCCGCAAGACCTCGCGCATCCCGGACAAGACGTTCGCCGTGATGTCGAACAGGTCCTGTCCGGGGAGCATCACGTTGAGCTCTTCGTCGATTCGCAGATCAAAGAAACGGACCATCTGGTCCAGCATCTCCCGGTGCTGGCCCGAGGAACAGACCTGAATCTCGAATTCCCGGCACCGGCGCAGGGCATGGTAGACGGGCGCCATCTTGATGGTCTCGGGGCGGGTGCCGATGATGAGCAGAATGCGCTTCATGCGGAGTTCAACCCCAGATTCCGGTAGATGTCCAAAATCGTCTCCCGCACCGTCTCCCAGTTGAGGCGTTGCTCAAACAGGCGCCGGCCGTTCTGTCCGAACGATGCCGCCAGGCGGCGATCATCTCTCCATCGGCCAATGACCTCGCGCAAACCGCGGTCGTCCTCGAACGGCAGCAGGGAACCGCACTGGGCCTCCCGCACTATCTTCGCGGAAGGAGGCTCTTCATTGGCCAGCACCGCCGTGCCGCACATGAACGCGTCGAACATTTTCGAGGAATTGGCCGTGCGGTTGATCTCGAGCGCTGGATCATAGTACGAAAACACAGCGTCGGCTCCATACGTCCGGCGCAGGGCCTCCGGATAGTCGACCAGGCCGATGTACTCCACATGCGGAGCGGCGTCGAGCAGGGCCCGGTAACGCTCGTCGGTGATCCAGCCTGCCATAACGACTCGGACCCCCTCAAGTCCTTCCGTGACCCGGACCAGCTTCTCAATCCCCCGGAAGGTAGTGATGAGCCCGCCATAGAAGATCGTGAACGGGGCGTCCGGCGGGTTTTTCTTCCATTCCGGCTGAACGTCATCGTACGGGCAGTTCATGGCCACCACGAGGTTGCCGGGCCGCTTGTCGCCGAACAGGTAGGTGCGCCCTTCGTCGACGATGATGACCGCATCGGCCCGGCGCGCGCAGACCTGTTCCGCTTTCCGGAAAAGGCGTTTGAGAAACCGGGGAATGGTCTCGCTCTTCACCGAATAGAAGTCGTAGATGTCGTACACCACGGGTTTTCGCCGCAGCACCCGGGCCGCCAGGGCCGGCGCCACGGTGTCGAAATCACAGGCGTGAATGGCATCGTAACGCCGGCACAGGAGTTGGAAGAATGCGTAGACCCACCACAGGGGCATCATGACAAAGAGCCACTTGCTGGCGTACGGCGCGGGGATGTGGCAGCGGCGGATGCGGTATCCTTCCCGCTGCTCAAACCGCGGATACTCCCGGCCGCGATCCCAGCACAGCAAGTCCACGCAAAAGCCCGCTTCCACAAACATGCGCAGCTCTTTCTGTAACCGGGAATCCCGCGTGCCGGCGTCGGTTCGCAGGACGACTATGCGAGGGTTTGCGGTGCACACGTACCGTGTTTGCGGCGAGAAAGCCCCTTTACGTTGTTGCGCTCGCGCTGCCCGCGAAGCGGCAGAAAAACTCCCCTTCGGCCTGCCGGGACGGCTCCGAACCGGTCCTTGCCCGGGGCATCCACGTGCTCCGGGCCTTCCCGGCGGCCCTGATCGGCCCCTAGAATAGCACCCTTCGGAGAGGGCAAACAACCGCGCGAGCGTGAATTGAACTGCGCGCAGTGCTTGTCGCATGCTACGCCCGTGAACGACTGACCACGGGAGACTGGGGTGACGCGACGAATACTGCTATGCGAGCCGCAGTGTGCGGGCTTTGTGCACGTGCCGTTCAACGCCGCGTTGCTGGCCACGGTGCTCGCGGCCTGGCCGGACCCGGAGGTGACCTTCTTCGGGGAGGCTGAGCATCTGCAGCGTGTCCGGGAATATCTGGAAATGCACGGCTGCGCGGCGGCGGAACGGGTCTCCTGGGCGCCCATCGACGTCCCGGTGCGCGGAGGCAACGGTTTCCGGATTCTCGGGAGAGAATGGACGTGGTGCCAGCGGGTGCTTCGCGAAGCCCGCGCATCGGACGTGGATTTCGTGGTCTTGTGTTCCGCGACGAACACCGGGCTGCTGTTTCTCAAGCCGTTGCTGCTTTGCACGCGGTTTCAAAAACCCGTGGTGGCCGTTCTGCACGGCATCCTGGGTTCGCTGGAGCGTCCCGCTTCGCGGAAGCCGTGGTACTGGGCGCTGCATCTCAAACGGGTGCTGCTTCTCCCCCATCCTCGCACGTTGCGGTATATCGCGCTTTCGCCGTCGATTCTGGAACACCTTGCCGTGCGTTTTCCCGGGCTTGCGCAGCGTTTCCGCGCATTTGACATCCCGTGCATGTGGAGCGCCGCGACTCCGCCGCAGTCGCCCCCGCCGGTGCGGTTCGGTTTTCTCGGAACCACGAGCGGTCCGAAACGGTTTGACCGGTTCTGCCGGCTCGCATTCGACGTTTCGGGGGAGGCGCCGGACGCGGAGTTCGTGCTGGCGGGCTTTGCCGCGGAGGACGGATGTTCCGTGGAACATTGCGACGCGGTGCAGGGCGTGGGCGCGCGTCCGCTGGACGCCCGGGAGTTCGCGGACCGGGCGGCGTCACTCACCTATTCGGTGTGGACGGGCGACCCGGAGTACTACCGCCTGGTGGCCAGCGCGTCGTTTCTGGATTCGCTGTATTACGGAAAGCCGGGGATTTACCTGAGAAATCCCTATGTGCAGCACTATTTTGACCGGATGGGCGATATCGGCTACCTGGTGGACTCGTACGAGGAAATGCGCGCTCTGGTCATTGGTCTGGCGCGCGACTTCCCGCACGAGCGTTACCAGCAGCAGTGCGCGACCGTCGTTCAGGCGCGGCAGACCCTTTCTCCCGAAGCCCTGGGCGGCGCATTCCGGGCAATCGTGGACGGTGCGCGGGGCTGATTGAAGCGCGGCGGTGACATTTGCGGGGCCGTCAGGGAAACCGGTACCATGGCGCGTGTTCATGGATTGACACGAGGGGCAGGACATTGGCCAATCTTTGCGTCGTCGGGGCGGGATACTGGGGGAAGAACCTGGTTCGGACCTTCCACGAGCTGGGGGCCCTGTATGCGGTGTGCGACGTCAACCCGGCGACCCTGAGGGCGTTCGAGGAGCCGTATCCCGAGGCCCGGCTGCTTCCGGACATCGGGCGCGCGCTTGGAGACGGCTGGATAGACGCCGTGGCCATTGCCTCGCCGGCCGTGCTGCATTACGAGCTGGCAAAACAGGCGCTCGAGGCGGGGAAGCATGTCTTTTGCGAGAAACCGCTGGCGCTCCGCGTTTCCGAGGGACGGGAACTCTGCGAGCTGGCCGGCAGATACGGCCGCGTGCTTCAGGTGGGGCATCTGCTCGAGTATCACCCGGCGGTGGAAGCGCTGGCTGCGCTCGTGGCGCGAGGCGAGCTGGGTGAACTCTGGTATGCGTACTCGAACCGCCTGAAATTCGGCAAGTTCCGGACTGAAGAGAACGTGTTGTGGAGTTTCGCCCCGCACGACATCTCGATTCTGAACGCGGTGCTGGGCCGGGTGCCCGCGCGCGTGAACGCATTTTCCCAAACCTGCCTGACGGGCGGTGTGGGAGACGTCGCGCTGGCCCGCTTTGATTACGCGGACGGGCTGCGCGCTCACATCCACGTGAACTGGCTGAATCCTTTTCCCGAGCGCAAGGTGGCGGTGGTCGGCAGCGCGCGGATGGCCGTTTTTGACGATTTGGCCCAAGGCGCGCAGTTACAGGTGTTTGAGACCAGTCTGCGCCGGGACGGAAGCCTGCCGGTGGCGCTGCCGCTTCGCGGGACGGCCATTGACACCCCCGGCGACCCGCCCCTGCTGGCCGAATGCCGCCATTTTCTGGACTGCGTGGAACGGGACGCTCGTCCCCGCACCGATGGACACAGCGCGTTAAACGTGCTCCGCGTCCTGGAGGCGTGTCAGCACTCCATGGATGCGGATGGGAGCACCGTCGAGGTGCCGGAATTATAGGAAGTGAGACAGGAAGTACTATGAGTGAGTATTTTGTGCATCCCACATCAATCATCGACGAAGCGTGCGAGATAGGCGAAGGCACCCGGATCTGGCATTTCAGCCACGTGCTGCGCAACAGCCGTCTCGGGAAGAGCTGCAACATCGGGCAGAACGTCATGATCGGTCCCGACGTGAGCATTGGCAACAACTGCAAGATCCAGAACAACGTGAGCGTCTACAAGGGGGTCCGGCTCGAGGATGACGTGTTCTGCGGGCCCTCGATGGTGTTCACCAATGTGGTCAATCCCCGCAGTCACGTGAACCGACGCGAGGAATTCAGGGAAACGGTGGTCGAGCGCGGCGCTTCGATCGGGGCCAATGCGACGGTCGTATGTGGCGTGCGCATCGGAAGATACGCGTTTGTGGGGGCCGGCTCGGTCGTGACGAAAGACGTTCCCCCGTACGCCCTCGTGTTCGGCAATCCGGCCCGGTTAAAGGGCTGGG
>Ga0116185_1003611_pt1 | contig 13198 bp, 11 predicted proteins | sample AD_JPNNA7_MetaG_FD_89754 | JGI IMG/M metagenome (GOLD analysis project Ga0116185, IMG submission 89754) | Active sludge microbial communities of municipal wastewater-treating anaerobic digesters from Japan - AD_JPNNA7_MetaG | ecosystem: Engineered > Bioreactor > Anaerobic > Digestate | place... | reverse complement strand
TATATATTTCCTTGTAAAAAAGTCTTATTTCCCACTTTCTTTATATACTTTTGTTGTCTATAAAAACAATTAATATATAAAGAAATGAGTTCAAAAGATTTAAAGTTTAGTTCAAAACTAATACACGCTAATCATTACGAAGATCAGTACGGAAGCGCTACTGTTCCAATATACCAAACATCTACTTTTGCATTTGAAAATGCGGAACATGGTGCAAAATGCTTTGCCGGAGAGTCTAAAGGATATATTTATACTCGTATAGGTAATCCAACTGTTCGTTCTTTAGAACAAATGGTTGCAGAATTGGAAAACGGGTACGACGGAATTGCTACCAGTTCGGGAATGGGTGCCGTAACTACCATATATATGGCATTACTCGGAAAAGGAATGCATATGGTAAGTACCGGTGCTGTTTATGGTCCTTCACGGGTAGTAATAGAAACTTTATTTGCTAAATTTGGAGTAGAATCTACGTATGTGAATACTTCTGATATAAATAGTGTGGTGAATGCAATTAAACCTAATACCAGCGTTTTATACTTGGAAAGTCCGGCTAACCCTACGATGGAAATATCTGATATTAAAGAATTAGCACGTATAGCCCACGAAAAGGGAATTACAGTGGTAGTCGACAATACTTTTTGCAGTCCCTATCTTCAACGCCCGCTCGATTTAGGAGCAGATGTTGTTTTTCATAGTATGACCAAATATATTAACGGACATGCCGATATTGTTGGAGGCATTATTGTAACAAAAAAAGAGGAATTATATAAAACAATTCGTTCTGCCATGATAAATATGGGTTGTTGTATTGACCCTCATCAAGCATATTTAGCCATAAGAGGATTAAAAACATTAAGTATCCGTATAGATCGCGCACAAGAAAATGCCATTAAAATAGCCTCTTTCTTAGAAAAACATCCTAAAATTGAATGGGTTAAATATCCGGGATTAGCGTCACATCCACAATTTGAATTAGCTAAAAAGCAAATGGATGGACCCGGTTCAATGATTAGTTTTGAATTAAAGGGAGGTGTAAAAGCCGGTGCAACACTTATGAATAGTGTTAAAGTGGCCATATTAGCAGTATCTCTTGGCGGAGTAGAAACACTCATACAACACCCTGCATCCATGACACATTCTAAAATGCAGAAAAAATCGAGAGAGGAGTCAGGTATTACAGATGGTTTAGTAAGATACTCTGTTGGAATTGAAGATGTAGATGACCTAATAGATGATCTTAAACAAGCATTGGATAAATGCTAGTTTTGTAATCTAAGTTAAATTATTATTTTTGTAGTATAATTTTTAATAAATATGCTATTTCCGGTTTATTCCGGTAAATATTTTTGAAATATTAATAAACTAAAACTTTAATTAGTATAAGCTTAAAGAAAAATGAAAGAAAAAAATCTAAACATCGAAACCACTGAATCAACAGAGGCTAACGAAGAAAAGAAAAATAAAAAAACGGATAAAGCGAAACCCGTAAAAAATGTTTCTCCTGAAACAGAAAATGAATTAACTCCGAAAATAAAAAATTCAGGTGTTGATTCAGTTATCGATGATGTAAAAGAGACTCATGAAATTCTTGTTGAAAAAACAATTGCTCGTAAAACGGAAATGGAATACGAACAGATGTCAAGAGAGGATTTGGTGAATGATTTAGAAATACTTGTTAAGTCAGATGATATTACAACCATAAAAAATGATGCTGTATTTATAAAAATTTCTTTTCTAAAAAAAGAAACTTTACGTAAAGAGGCCAACTTGCAAGAATTTATTAATAATGGGGGGAATAAAGAAGATTTTAAAGAAACCCCAGATAATATAAGCGAACGTTTTAATGCTGCCTTAGCAATCTATAAAACGAAAAAATTCCGCTTTAATGAAGAGCAAGAAAAACAAAAACAGATAAATCTTACATTAAAATTAAAAATTTTAGAAGATTTAAAAGTACTTATCGAATCGGAAGAAGAGCTTAAGAAAACCTACGACGCATTTAAAGTCCTTCAAGAGAAATGGAAAGAGATAGGTTTGGTACCTAAATCTGAAATAAATAATTTATGGCAGAATTATAATTTCTTGGTTGAGAAATTTTTCGATAAAGTAAAAATTAATAAAGAACTTAAAGACCTCGATTTAAAAAAGAACCTGGAAGCTAAAATTGATCTTTGCGAAAAAACAGAAGAGCTTTTATTAGAATCATCATCAATCAATGCTTTTCGTCAGCTTCAGCAATATCACGAAATTTGGCGTGAAATAGGTCCTGTTCCTCAGGATAAAAAAGATGAGATATGGGAACGGTTTCGTATAGCTACAGAAAAGATAAATCTAGGTCGTCAGGATTATTACAATCAGATAAAAGAAGAGCAAGAAAAAAACATTGAATTAAAGGAAGCTCTTTGCGTGAAAGCGGAACAGTTGTCGGAAAAAGTATTAAACTCGGCGAAAGAATTTCAGGATGAAACGGATATTATTAACGAGTTGTTAAAAGAATGGAAAACAATAGGGCCTGCTCCTAAAAAACAGAATGATAAATTATGGGAACGTTTTAAATCAGCTATTGATACTTTCTTCTTAAATAAAAAAGATTTTTTTGGAAAGTTAAAAGATGACCAAATTAATAATTATAATCAGAAATTAAATTTATGTTTACAAGCAGAAGCTGTTAAAGACAGTCAGGAGTGGAAACGTACAACAGAAGAGCTAATTCGATTACAACACGAATGGAAAAAAATTGGACCTGTCCCAAAAAAATATTCCGACAAAATTTGGAAACGTTTTAGAGCTGCTTGCGATGCATTTTTTAATGCGAAATCAACGTTTTTCTCAAATGTTGATTCAAAAGAAGAAGAAAATTTAAATCTGAAAAAAACTATAATACAAGAGCTTAAAGATTATCCTTTTGGTGATGATAAAAACGAAAGCCTTCGCATTATTAAAGATTTTCAACGTAAATGGATGGAAATAGGACATGTTCCTATTAAAGTTAAGAACGAAATTCATAATGAGTTTAGAGAAGTCGTTAATCAAAATCTCGATAAACTAAAAATAAGCGATATTGAAAAAAATACCATTAATTTTAAAACTAAATTCGAAAATATTGTTCATAATCCGGGTTCTAATCAAGTAATTTATAAAGAAAAAACACATCTTGTTACTAAAATTAGTGCTTTAAAGAATGATATAAAATTATGGGAAAACAATATTGGTTTTTTTGCTAATTCGAAAAATGCAGATGTGCTTAAACAAGAGATTTTAAGTAAAATTGAAAAAGCAAAACAAGATATTGCTCTTCTTGAAGAAAAGTTAAAAATACTGAAAGAGGTTAAGTAGTTTACTATGTGTTTGCTATCTTCTTCACGTATTCGGTAGCATAATTTCCTTCATTAAACAATAAATCAATTATACTAAGATTGGGTATAAAAGATTGTTTTTCCGAGAATACTTGTGTGTATTCTGGAAAGGATTTAATATTGGACTTTTTCTTCGGACTGAAAATATTCCTATAATCATTTAATTCTAGACCTTGTTCCTGATAGGTTTCCGTAAATTTTATTTCACAAGAAATAGTTAAACATTTCAATGTTTTTTCTAACATATCTCTATTTAAATCTATAAGAAAGGTGTATTTATTTTGATAAAAAATATCAAAGATATCCATATAATATAAAAAAAAAGGGGATGAGTTATAGGCAGATTCGATAGATCGCCAATGCGTTTTTTGCCACGACTGACTATAATCAATTTTAATATCTTTTACGGCTGTATGATTTCCATTGGTTTTAATAACGGGAATGCTAAGAGAGAGGATTCCATTTGCTGCAGCTATTAAACAGCGGTTTCGATATGTTTGTTTAAGATAATTTTCGTAAATATCAATATAAATTATATTATGTTTACTGAGTTCAGCAATATAATCGATAGGGGGGAGATATGCAGTAGAAATAAGAAGAGCAGCATCGGGGACACCCATACACATTACTTTAAAATTTTAAAAATTCGATCCCAGCGTATTTTATTTATACCCTTTTTTTTGTGATCAATAGAAAATAAAATCACCTTCGCTTTTCCTATAATATGATCTTCGGGAACAAATCCCCAAAACCTGGAATCGGCCGAGTTATGACGGTTATCGCCTAAAACAAAATAGTAATTCATTTTAAAGGTATAGGTATTTACCGACATCTTGTTAATTATAATAGTACTATCATCTTTTAAAATAAGTTCATTCCCTTCATAAATATTTATTATTCGTGAATATAAGGGGAGCGTATACTTGTTTAAAGTAATAGTCATTCCTTTTTTAGGGATTATAATGGGACCATAATTATCGGTATTCCACGAAAAAAGTTCGGAACAAGGAAAATAATTTACAGAGGTAAAACCCGAATCTTCACATAATAATTCTGTTTTATAAACACAGGGTAAGTCTGTAATAACTTCTGCATCTTTTCGAGTCATAGTAATATTATATGTGTTGGGGTCAATCTCACAAACATCATCTGCAATATTTAGTTTTAACAAAGTAGTAGAATCTAAAGGGGAATTATTAGATTTTACCAAATAATTAAATTCTGCATTTTCGGGTTCATCAACTTTTTTATGATTAATATAAACAATTCCATTTTGTATTATTAACGTATCACCTGCTATTCCAATACATCTTTTAACAAAAGGAGTTCGTTTATCAACTGGTTTATCATCTCGTTTAGGATAATTAAAAACAATAATATCGTTTGTTTGAATAGAAGAAAAACCAGGAAGTCGGTAATAAGGTAATTGAAATTTATCGGAATAGATGTTATCTGTAAACGGCATCGATAAAGGCGTAATAGGTATTCGAGAACCATAACTTAATTTACTTACTAAGATATAGTCTCCTTTTATTAAGGTCTTTGACATAGAAGTAGATGGGATTGTAAATGATTCAAAAATTAAAAAACGAAGCAATAAAACTAAAAGTATAGCAAGACCTAATGCTATAATCCATTCTTTCGATTTTTTTATTATTTTTAAAAAACCCATTTTTTTGTTCTTAATGCAAATTTAAGCAAATACTTATACCAATTGTAAATTTTAAATAATCAAACGAATATTTTAAATTTTACAATGATAATGCCTATAACATCTATACAATCGGTATTGTTCGTTTCTGCTTCATTTTATAAATTTACTTAAAAAGAGATAACATTATTATGCAATATGTTTTTTAATCAAAGTGAAGAAATTTTCTGACAGCATTGATTCTCTTACTAACACTGCCAAAACAAACAAGCACTTTTTTACTAAAAACCAAACATAAAATAAAAAAAATATAACATCTCGACAAATAAAAATGCCAAATATTCAATATATGCAAGCAAGCCAGAAAATATAAACCTTTTTTTTTTAAATATGTGTAAATAAAATAAATAAAATAATATCCAACTTCGAACCTGCCTGCCGCCAGGCAGGTTTTGAATTTCCAATGTTAAAAATTAATACGACTGGAAAGTTTCTAATATTAGATAAATGCGGGAAAGCCAGACGAATCGGCGAGGACAGGGTAAGCGTGAATGAAATTTTAATTAGAATTTTAGCAAAGCAGCCCGCTAATTCAGGTGGGCTGTTACTTTGATATAAAATTCTTTTAAAATTTCAGAGAGCTCTGAAGCTTCGATTCGTCTTGATCTTTTTGTTACTTTTTGTATCAAGACAAAAAGTAAATAAGAAAACAATTTATTCTATTGAATTTTTCTACGAGCGGTCCCACTTCGAGACGCCCTCCTTCGTCGGGCTCCTCAGTGTGACACACCACGATATACCCACATTACATTGTTCACTGCGAACCTCCGACATACCTATTTTTTTTAATCTAAACTGGCGATTTAATATTGCGAAAAATTGATGAAATTAAATTTGCTAATTAGATCAAAATTAGCATTACAAAAAAAAATATTTTTTAATCGAAGAGAAGAATGGCCTTCAGGAAATTTTGGTACAAAACAAGGTTCTGATTTGTGAAGATGGGCTTGTGCTAAGAAAACGCAATATAAGAATTCAATTTTTCTAAAATGAAGAGTTTCGATTTCGGGGAGAAAACAGAACCGTAGTTTTGAAGAAATTTCCTGACAGCCTTTGTAACTTTTTGTATCAATGAAAAAAAGTTAAAATAAATAAAAAAACTTATTCCTTAAAAAAAAATATAACGGAATATCCAATACCCAACCAGCCTGCCGTCTGGCAGGTATCCAATTTCCAATGTTAAAAATTAATATAGCTAAAAAATGCCAAATATTCAATATATGCGCGCAAGCCAGGCAAAATAGCGAGGACAAGGAATGCGTGAATGAAATTTTAATTAGAATTTGAGCAAAGCAGCCCGCTAATTCAGGTGGGCTGTTACTTTGCTATAAAATTCTTTTAAAATTTCAGAGAGCGCTGAAGCTTTATTTTGCCTAGATTCTTTTGTTTCTTTTCTCATCATGGAGAAAAGAAAAATAAATCTATCTAACTCATTCCTAACTCAATGATAATTGATTGATTTATTAGAATACCATATTTTTGCATAAATTTCTTAGAAATTTGATTTTTCGGCTTTACTGTTCTTTTAGTTAGATAATTATTTCTAATTAATGAAATAATGACAATTGGTATTATATTTTTTTAAATTTGAAATAAATATCGCATATGTTATTTATAATTGAATGCTTAGAAAGAAATATGCTTCCCTGTTTTTATAAAACATATTTAGGGATAGAATGTCCTGCCTGCGGTATGCAACGATCGTTTGTTGCACTTTTAAAAGGAAATATTACAGAAAGTATTCAAATATATCCGGCATTATTTCCAACTTTATTCTTAATCGTATTCTTAGTACTTCACCTAATTTTTAAATTTGAGAAAGGTGCATTTATTCTAAAAATTTCTTTTATTTTTACTATTTCAATAATGATACTTCATTTTATTATAAAAATAATCAATCAATAATATGTATTATGGAAAATCAAAACAATAACAATCAAAATCAGCCATTTCAACAAGGCGGATATTATCAGTTACCTCCATTACCTAATTCAACAGCTGTATTGGTGTTGGGTATCTTATCTATTGTGTTCTGTTGGGGGTGGGGTGTTATTGGCTTAATACTTGGCATTATAGCATTATCCTTATCGGGAAAAGCAAGTACCATGTATATAGCAAATCCCGGAATGTATTCGGCTAATTCATATAATAATATGAAAGCAGGTAGAGTGTGTGCTATAATAGGAACTATTCTTTCGGCCCTCTTTTTAATTTATGTAATTATTATAATTGCTTTTGTTGGCGCTATGGTTGGTAGCCTTCCATGGGAAACGTTTGGACATTAATTATTTTTAATTGTTGGAATGAAGATATTAAGTGCCACTCAAATCAGAAATGCGGATCAATATACGATAGCCCATGAGCCTATATCTTCCATTGATTTAATGGAAAGAGCGGCCGGAAAATGTGTGGAATGGATTGTCGAGAAAATTGATAAGAAAAAAAGAATCCGTATAGTTTGCGGCTTGGGCAATAACGGAGGAGATGGCTTAGCGATTGCACGACTATTGCATAAAAAAGGATATAACATACACCTTGTAATTATTCGATATTCCGACAAAACTTCCGACGATTTTAAAATAAATGAAGAACGTATCCGGAAAATTAAAAAGCTAAGGATTCATGATGCTCACTCAATTTCCGATTTCCCTTCATTCGAAGATACCGATGTTATTATTGATGCCATTTTGGGAAGTGGACTTGCTAAGCCGATAGATGGGTTATTATACGATGTTGTTCAACAGATAAATGAAAGCAAAGCTTTTGTTATTTCTATCGATTTACCTTCCGGTTTATTTCCCGAAAATAATACGAATAATAATGTAAAAGGAATTATTCAAGCATATGTAACACTCACTTTTCAAGTCCCTAAGCTTTCATTTTTATTGCCTCAGAATTATTTGTTTGTAGGAGAATGGGTGTTGCTTGATATTGGTTTAAACAAAGAATATTTGAATTCGTTAGATTCCTCTTTTTACTTTATGGAATTAAACGATATTCAACAAATTCTTAAACCGAGAAGTAAATTTGCTCATAAAGGGAATTTCGGACATGCTCTTCTTATTTCCGGAAGTTTTGGAAAGATTGGTGCTGCCATACTTGCTTCAAAAGCATGTTTAAGAAGCGGTGCCGGACTTTTAACTACTCATGTTCCTCAATGTGGATATGATATTATTCAAAAAACAGTTCCTGAAGCTATGTGTTCTGTTGATGATGAAAAGGAGTTTATTGCTAAGTTGCCCGATATTAGTAAATACAATGCTATTGCTGTTGGTCCTGGAATTGGCTTGAACGAACAAACACAGAAAATAATAAAACTGCTTATTCAAAATGCGGCTATTCCATTAATTCTTGATGCAGATGCGCTAAATATTCTTTCCGAAAATAAAACATGGCTGGCATTTATTCCTAGATATTCTATTCTTACCCCACATCCAAAAGAATTTGAACGTTTAGCCGGAAAACCTACAAATGACTACGAACGTTTACAAATACAAAAAGAATTCTCTGTTAAATATAGTGTTTATATTATTTATAAAGGAGCTTATTCTACTATTTCAACTCCGACAGGAAAATTATATTTTAATTCTACCGGCAATCCCGGAATGGCAACAGGTGGGAGTGGAGATGTACTTACCGGTATTTTACTCGGATTAATAGCATCGGGTTATTCTTCTTTTGACGCTTCTATTATAGGTACCTACATTCATGGGTTAGCTGGAGATATAGCGGCTCATGAAAAAGGAGAGACCTCATTAATGGCAGGAGATATAGTCGATTTTATACCCAATGCGTTTAATAAAATAATTGTTTAATAACTGCTTTTTTTCTCTACTTTTATAAAAATTTATATGACTGAAATTAATTAGTAATATAATTTAGCGATTGAGTTGTTTTACTAACAAGAAAAATCTTTTTAAAACCGAATGAAAATAAAATTATTAAAAACATACGTTAATTAATTCCATTTTATGAAAAACAAATGTTATCTGTTATTAAGTGTTATTATTTTAATCTCCATTACTGCATTTTCTCAAGATAAAAAATTTAATGATATTATTATATTGAAATCGGGCGATAGCTTGCAAAATCAAAAAATAATAACTGGTTTAAAATATACAAATAATACATTGATTCGTTTTGCCGACGAAAATAAAAAAGAAAAAAATTATAAAGCTGACCAAGTTCGAATGTATTATCAAAATGATAAAGCGTATTATTCGGAAAAATTATCAAATTTGGCTGACAATCATTTTGTAAGTTATGAAGTCGTTGGGTATATTAGTGCAGGGAAGTCAATTTCTTCTAAGGGAAATATGTTGTATTATTTAAAAAAGGATGATGACGTTGTATGCTTGGAAGAATATAAAACAAAACTGCATTCTTTTTTCTTATCCTATCTGCCCGATTTTGATGCATTTTATAAAACCTATCGAGTTCCGCTTTCTTATGATTCAAAAACCATTTTCGAAGCAATTTCTGCCTATAATGCGTATAAATTTCCTGATAAATATGTTTTTGTTGAATATCCAAACGAAGAACATGCAAGACTATCGCTCTTTGTTTCGGGAGGTTTGATGAATGCAAAAGTAAAAGGCTTTTTCGATGACAACCAATCCGGACTTTCATTTTCCGGGGGGGTCGATGTTTCTACTGCTTATTCTAGAAAATTCGGCATACATCTTCCGCTATCTCTAGTACAAATGAATGCTGTGTCATCTAAATCAAGCATTCATTCTACTTCTTTAAATTTAGACCCCTATATTAGATATACACCTATTCTACCTATGAAAATAAAATTACGATTTGGTGCAGGGCTAGGGGTGATGTATCACTTTAAAAATACGTATTTAAATACACATGATATTCCACTAGCAGATACAGATAAAACGCGTTTTCAAAAATTATCATTAGGTTATAACGCTAGTATTATTTTTGGTATAAAGAAAAATATAACTGCTCAAATTTTTTATACATATCATAAAGCAACAAGTTTACCAATAAAATACTCTAGTCTAGAAGATACTTCTGTTAAAATTGGGATAAATAATATAAGACTTATGCTTTCATATTCGTTTTAAAAAAAATTGATGATTTTTTAGCTGTTTAAAAAAGCAAATAATTCATAAACAAAAAATACAGGCCATACAATTGCTTTAAAGAAGCCAAGTACGCCTAACCAAAAGCTTGTTGCGGTAGAAATTTTACCAATTGTAAGTAGTTCATTTATTAGGAATAATTATCTAACTTAAAAGGACAGTAAAGCCGAAAAATCTAATTTCTAAGAAATTTATACAAAAATAGCTTATTCTAATCAATAAATTATTCGGGAGTTAGTGATGAGTTCACAGAGAACAAGTTAATAAGTGCTTTTCATAGTATGTCACACTGAGGAGCCCGACGAAGGAGGGCGTCTCGAAGTGGGACAGCTCGTAGGAAAATTCAATAGAATAAATTGTTTTCTTATTTACTTTTTATCTTGATACAAAAAGTAACAAAAAGATCAAGGCTATCAGGAAATTTCTCCAAAAATACGGTTCTGTTTTTCCCCCGAAACCGAAACTCATCATTTCAGAAAAATTGAATCCTTATATTGCGTTTTCTTAGCACAAGCTATCTGCACAAATCAGAACCTTGTTTTGTATCAAAATTTCCTGAATGCCATTCTTCTCTTCGATTAAAAAACATGGTATACTAATCGATAAAATTTTCGTGAATTATGGATGAGTTATAATTAGTTAATTCCAAAAGAAATTTAATATGCTGTCGGTTTCCGATTCCCAATAATTATAATCATGTTGCGCATCGGGCATATGTAGTTTTAATTTTAATTTTGGGTGAACTTTTTTTAGTGAATCATAAAATAGACGGGTTTGTTCAGCCGGTACTACCTTATCTAATTTGCCATGTCCTAAATAAAGGGGTGTTTGGTATTCCTGAATTTTAGTTATCGGATTATCTGTATTCGTCCATCTTTCTCTATATTGATCTATAGTTCCATAATATCCTTTCATTAAATTATCGGCAGGCATTTTAAGTTGATTGTAATCGCCCGATAAAGCAGCCGCAGCGCTAAAAAGATTTTTAAATTCAAGTAACATAAGCGCAACACCTCTTGCTCCTGTTGATAAGCCAACTAAATAATTGGTATCGTCTTCGAGGAGTAATGTATATTCTTTTTGTAAAAGAGGAATCAGTGTATCGCATAACCATTTTCGAGTAGGATAGACCTTCCAGTCGGAACGAGTTTCCGGAAATACTTTTTCATGGTAAATGCTTTTCCCCATATCGGGTAATACAATACAATAACCTTGACTAATAGCTTTCTGACAAATACTTGTTTTCGTGTACCAGTCTTCTACCGGTAAATTCCATCCCTGCAACATTAAGAATGTTCCCTTTTTTTTGTTGTCGCAAATTTTAATTAGCACCTTACGTCCGTTAATCATAAGGGTGGTGTCGTGTAAGGGCATTTTACCTTTATTTATGCAAGTTGAAAAAGAAGTAGTACTCGTTTCCTGTTTCGACATGCCCGGAAATAAAACAAAAGCAGTAAAAATTAGCAAGAGCGTAAAGGCTGCCATAATTAAAATAAGTATAAAGCGTTTATTCGTTTTCATAGACTAATATATATGCAATCGGTATTAATAAAAAATGTATCATATATTTTTGAATTAATCAAGCAATTCATTATTTTTATCAAATAAATGTATAAAAAAAAACGATATGAAGAAATCATTTCACTTTTCGATGTTTATATTAATTATTTTCGTTCTATGGGCATGTAGCGGAAATAGGCAAGAAGAAATGGTGGGAACAGCAGCTCCTGAAAGCGCAACCAAAGAATTTACTTCTTCTTCGGCCGCTATTGAAAATCCGGAAGATTCCATTCATCAGTTTATTCGCAAAGCAGAACTTAAATTTAAAGTTAAAAATGTTGTTAACTCAACATACGATATTGAAACTACCACGCTTAAAATGGGTGGATTTGTTACCTATACGAACCTGTCGAGTAGTATCAGCAAGGTTAGTCATACGGCAGTGAGTAGCGATTCTACACTTGAAACAACCGAATATGTGGTATCTAACTCCATTACTGTTCGTGTTCCAAACACCAAATTAGATACAACTTTAATGTTGATATCGCGCAATATCGAGTTTTTAGATTATCGTATTATAAGTGCCGACGATGTTGCCTTAAAAATACTTGCCAATACGCTTACCCAAAAACGAGCTAAAATGGGTATGTCGCGCATAAATCAAAATAATAATGGAAATAGTGCGGTTGATATTATTACAAACCTTCAGAGCAGAGCCGACGATGCAATGATTGCGAACCTTGCATTAAATGATCAGATTCAATATAGCACCATTCAACTATCCATATATCAACGCGAGAGTTTAAAAAGAGAGCTTATTGCCAACAACCAAAATATTAAAGCTTACGAACCCGGCTTTGGAAGAAAACTTTGGAGTTCTATTAAATACGGCTGGCATATATTAGAAGCGTTTGTTGTTTTTATTATTAAACTGTGGGGTATTATTTTATTCCTGATTATCGTTTATATAATTTATCGACAGATAAGAAAAAATAAAAAGAAAGTACAAGCATCATAAATAATTATATTAGAACTCTGACAGGGTTTCAAACCTTGTCAGAGTTAACTAAAACCCTGACGGAGTTAACTAAATAAAACCTATGATTGAAAAACCATACAGCGGAAGAGCACGCATAATTAATAATGGTATGCAGTTTAAAGTAATAATTGCGGCTAAAAACAAATTTGGGGGTTATTGTTTTCTTATTCATTTGGCTTATTGCTTGGTCTTTTGGTGAAATGTTTGCTTATAATACAATAAACAAATCAGATATAGTTGCCGTTGATGTTTTTCTACTTGTATGGATTACAGCATGGACCTTAGGCGGCTTATTTGTTTTTCTGGTTATTATTTGGAGTTTATTAGGAAGAGAAATTATTATTGTTGAAAACGGAATCCTTACCATACAGAAAGGGTTTTTAACACTTCCCTTAATTAAAAAGAAGTACGATATAAGTTTAATAAAAAATATGGAACTTAGTTTAACAGAAGACTTAAATACATTTTGGACAAAGAACAACAACAACCC
>Ga0116185_1003608_pt1 | contig 13207 bp, 12 predicted proteins | sample AD_JPNNA7_MetaG_FD_89754 | JGI IMG/M metagenome (GOLD analysis project Ga0116185, IMG submission 89754) | Active sludge microbial communities of municipal wastewater-treating anaerobic digesters from Japan - AD_JPNNA7_MetaG | ecosystem: Engineered > Bioreactor > Anaerobic > Digestate | place... | reverse complement strand
CGAACCGGTCAAAATTGATCTTATACCGCAATCCGCTCTGTTTGTATTTCCATCAAACCAACCAATACTTCCACCACTAGTAACCGCAATATTGTTCTCTGAAAAAGCCCAAATTGCTTTTAAAGGTGGGTATGTTACTGGATTGCAACTACTTTGCATATTTATTCGTTTTAATTCCCAATCACTTCCGTTCCAATGCACTGCGTTATAAGTTGTGTAACCGTTAATGCTTGCATCTGCAATCTTTATTTCTCCCACTGCCCAGATATTGTTTTCATTTATTATTGCTACATCGTAAAGTGAGCTGCTGCCTGCTGTGCCTCCAAATGTGAAAGTTTCAAATGTAAAGTTGTGGCTGGTGGTGTCCATTGTAGCTACGGTTATTTCATTGCTTTTTACTTCTGATTGGTTGCTTGACTGTATGGTTGTATGAAACTTATATGTTTGGTTTGGTAATAAAGAATCAATGTAAAGTAATGAGTCCTGAGTATTGAGATTTATGATTTTAGTTTTTGTGCCTCCGGTTTGGTTAGTTTGTTTTAGCATTATGGCTGCAGGTAGTTGTATGTTGGCTGTTGTAAGCGTTATCCAAGCTTCGGTGCAGGAAACGTCTTCGAGCTTAAGTGTTAAAGTAGTATTGCTCGGTGGTTCTGTTGTGTTGCAAGATATTGAGATTAAGATTAAGAGTATGAGCAAGAGTGAAATTGAGTTAATGTTTTTCATATTTTTACCTCTGCATCGCATAGGTTTTTTTTAACATTTTTTGGTTGAGCTAAAATTAGCTGAATACTAAGACAAAAGAAACACATCTACTAATAATCAATTAAGATCATAAAGGATCATAAAAATCAGTGTAGTATTGTATTTCAACATACTGAAAAGAAATGAATATTGGATTAATTTTATTTGCATTTATGCCTTACCGGTACTGCTACTGCCGGTAGGGTTTTTTATTTTATTAGTCTAACCTCCAACTATTTTTTTGCCTTACCGCGTACTGCATATCCAATACCCAATTGATAAGCACCTATAAAGATTTCATCTTCAAATGGCATTACTGAATAAAAATCTACTATCTTGTTACTGAAACCGGGTATTCTTAGCCAGCGGCTGCCGTCAAAATATTTTATGGTACCGTGCTCTCCTACAACAAAAATTTTATTAGCTAATGTGCCCTTAACGTCTTTGTATTCATATCTGCTTTCCCAAGTTTCAAGAATCCAATTAGCTCCATTAAATTTAAAAAGCCCTGCCCAATTGCTTACCGAATAAATTTCACTTGCAGAAATACCCCATATTGCTCTATCTCCAAATTTATATCCGGTAGCTATTCCATCAACGTTCACTAATCTGCAAGAATCTAAATCCTGCCAGGCACCATTACTATACTTTGAAAAGTAAAACATTGCTGTATCGCCATATACTTGGTAGTTATAATATTTATTCATAAGAAAGACATCTCCGTTTGGGGCTACATATATTGGCCCCAAATCAGGAGCCACAGATAGCTCTCCCAGATATTCTCTTTCATCAAAAGAAATTTTTTTCCATATTCCTCCAGTTTTATTATAAAGAGATCCATTATTTCCACAAGCCCAGATATTTGAAGAATTTTTTCCACTAATAAATAGTAAAGCATCTCCTTTTATGGGTATGGGTTCTTGCTGCCAGATACTTCCATTATAATGCAGAATTATACTTTCTGAATGCTGTACAGTGTCAATAATAATTTTATATCCAGCTATGTAAATATCATTTTCTGCAAATCCTATAACCGAGGATAAATCATAATTAAATCCTAAATCAGGCGTCGCTCTTGTCCACAGTGTTCCATCCCAATGAAATAATTCACCTTGCCCTGCAAGATTAAATCCGGCAATCCAAACATTTTGTGGAGAACTTCCCCACATAGACCAGGGGACAACTCCATATCCGTTTGGGTTTTTAAGTGTGTCTATTGTCCATTCATATTCTAAATATTGGTTGTTATTATCGGGCGGCGGCTCGGTTGTGTTGCAGGAGTACTGTGGTAACAGCAATATTAGAATAAATGAGGTAAGTATCTTATTTATTAACGGCTTCTTCCGGAGAGAACACTTAAAAAAGTAAAATAAATTTTTCATACTCTTAACTCCTGTTATAATTAATAAACGCAAATTTCGTTCCTGTATAATTAAAGAAAAAAAACAGCATAAACCTGATAAAAACAAGCGTTACAATTACAGTAATAAATTTAGTCGTCATTAGTGTAATCAAAAAATGTCGTATTTATGCAATGCTTGGTTAGCCCATAGATAAATACTATATCATTAAAAAAATAATAGGCGACTCATTCGAATCGCCTTTTAAGATTAACAACATAATGATTAAATAAAATATAAATTATGCTTTTACAATTCAGTTATATTTCTAAGAGATAAAGTTTTTACACACTTTTTATTATTCCCAAAAATGAATCTGCTTTTAAGCAGGCACCGCCGACCAAAGCACCGTCAATATCTTTTTGTGAAAGAAGTTCTTTTGCATTATCGGGTTTTACGCTGCCACCATATTGAATTGTTACATCGTTTGCTGTTTCCAGAGAATAGTCGATCTGAATTAAATCGCGGATAAATTCGTGGACTTCCTGAGCCTGAGACGGAGTAGCAGTTTTTCCCGTTCCGATTGCCCAAACAGGTTCGTATGCAATAATAATATTTTTCATTTCCTCTTCAGTTACACCGTTCAATCCGCCTAAAATTTGTCTTTTGATAACATCGTTAGTTATTCCGGTTTCACGTTCACTTAAAAGTTCGCCGACACAAAATATTGGCTTTAATCTTGCCGAAAGTGCTTTCTTAATTTTCTTGTTTATCACTTCATCACTTTCTTCAAATATTGTTCTGCGCTCTGAGTGACCAAGTATAACATATTCGCATCCAACGGATTTTAGCATTGATGCAGAAACTTCACCTGTAAATGCACCGCTTTCTTCAAAATACATATTTTGTGCACCAAGTTTTATCACTGTTCCTTTTATAAGTTTTGATGCTTCTGAAAGTGAGGTATAAGGCGGATAGATAATCACATCACAATTTGGTTTTTCATTTTGCAAAAGATTTTTTAGCTCATTAATTAATTTTTCCGATTGAGCTAAATCATTATTCATTTTCCAGTTACCGGCTATTACAGTTTTACGCATTTCTTCCTCTGATTTTTAATATTAATTACCAGCAAAATTAAGCAAGAATAACATTGATTAAAATATTGTTAATACTTTAATAAATTAACTTATATGAAATTAAAAATTTCTAAACAGGTTTTCATTCTCAGTATGGTCAGTTTATTTACTGACCTTGCCAGCGAAATGCTATACCCTGTAACTCCGATTTTTTTAACATCAGTCTTAGGCTCGTCAATGGCTGTTGTTGGCTTGATTGAAGGAATAGCAGAAGTTACTTCAGGATTGTTAAAAGGATATTTCGGAATTCTTTCCGATAAAATTGGTAAACGATCAATCTTTGTTGTTTTGGGATATGGAGTTTCTGCACTTTCAAAACCCTTACCAGGAATTTTTCAAAACATTCCGGTTGTTTTAAGTTCACGTGTTTCAGATAGAATTGGAAAAGGAATAAGAACTGCTCCGCGCGATGCTTTACTTGCTAGTTATAGCAACGGCAACAGTGGTGCTGTTTTTGGATTTCACAGAGCTATGGATACATTCGGTGCAGCACTTGGTCCCGTTGTTGCATTATTACTGTTAAACTTCTATCCGAATAACTTTCAACTAATATTTTGGGCTGCATTTATTCCATCTGTGATTGCAGTGATTTTTACTTTAATGGTAAAAGACAATACAACTTCCTCAAATATGAAATCAAAAAAAAGTTATTTAGAGTTCTGGCGATCAGCACCTAAAGAATATAAAAGGGTTTTAATCCTACTAACAATATTTTCCCTTGTTAACAGCAGTGATGTTTTTCTGATTTTAAAATCGCAAGATATTACTCATTCAAACTCGCTTGCCATTTTTGGATATGTATTTTACAATATTATTTATGCAGCTTCATCGTTTCCACTTGGAAGCTTAGCAGATAAATTTGGCAAGCGAAATGTATTTGCTGCAGGGCTGATAATTTTTTCATTAGTGTATTTTGGATTTGCTTTTTTAAGTAATATAAATCTTATTTGGATATTATTTTCACTCTATGGAATTTATGCTGCATCAACTGAAGGTGTCTCAAAAGCGTGGATTCCTGATCTGATACCTGATGAACAGCGCGGTTCAGCAATTGGTTTACTAACTATGCTGTCAGGTTTTGCAGTTATGCTTGGATCTTTTTTTACCGGTGTGCTGTGGGATCAGTTTGGATCTTATTTACCATTTCTAATTTCTGCTTCAATCAGTTTAGTCATTGCAATATTTATTCTTTTAAGAAAAATCTAATAAATTTTCTCATCCTGAAATCAATTAAATTTTTCTCATAAAACACATTAAGGTTTTTAATAAACTCACTCCAAATTGACATATTTTACACAAAAATCTTTTATCGCTTTTTTGTATTTTGTAATTATAATTTTCATTTATAAACTTTTTTAATGCATTCAGATAAAAAAGATATTGCCGTTATTGCTGTAAGCGGAGGAATGGATAGTTGTGTTACTGCTGCAATTGCCAATCTGGAATTTAATCTTGCTTTTGCACATATTAATTACGGGCAGCGGACTGAAAAAAGAGAGCTAAAAGCTTTTAATGATATTGCTGATCATTATCGTGTAAAAGAAAGATTAATAATTGATTACACTCATTTAGCAAAAATCGGCGGCTCATCTCTTACAGATAAAAACATTGAAATACCAAAAGCAGATCTGAACAATAAAAATATTCCTTCTTCTTATGTGCCGTTCAGAAATGCAAACATACTTTCTGCTTGTGTAAGCTGGGCGGAAGTATTAAATGCAAAAGCTGTTTTTATCGGTGCTGTTTATGAAGATTCATCAGGTTATCCGGATTGCACACCGGATTTTTTTTCTGCATTTGAAAAAATGGTTAATCTCGGAACAAAACCTGATACAAGTATCAAAATTGTTACTCCGATTATAAATTTATCAAAAGCGGAAATCGTTAAAAAAGGTATTGAACTTGATGCTCCTTTACATTTAACATGGAGTTGTTACCAAAATGAAGATGAAGCTTGTGGTGTTTGTGATAGCTGTGCGTTGCGTTTACGCGGCTTTCAACAAGCGGAAATTGCTGACCCGATAAAGTATAAAGTAAAACCAAAGTATTAATTATGCAACAAGATTTAATCAGTATAAAAGATGCAAGTAAGTGGATTAGCATAGAACTTAAAAAAGATATTACACCATCAAATATTTCTTATTTAATTAATTATGGTAGAATCCGTAAATATGGAGATAATGGTGATACTTTTGTAAGCAAGCAAGAAGTCCGTGATTACTATTATTCTTATTATGGAAGCCGCTCAAATAATTGGAAAGAAAAGTTAGGAAATGATATTGATTGGCATTTATCGTTTGAAAATTACAAAGAATCAGAAACAACAAAACATGTTCATCGTCTCCATCCATATAAAGGAAAGTTTATTCCTCAGCTAGTTGAATATTTTTTGGACGACCATATAGATGAATTTAAAAGGGAAGTGTTTTTTAAAAAAGATGATATAATTCTAGACCCATTTTGTGGTAGTGGAACAACGTTAGTCCAATCAAATGAACTCGGAATTAATGCAATCGGAATTGATGTTTCTCAGTTCAATTCACTTATAAGTAATGTAAAAATTGATAAATATGATTTTAAGAATCTTGAAATAGAAATAAATTCAATTTCTGCTGCGTTAAGAAAATTTATTACAAATTCAAACACTGTAAAATTTGAAAAACAACTTCTCGAAAGATTAAATGAATTTAATTCTAAATATTTTCCATCTCCTGAGTTCAAAATAAAAGTTAATAAAAAGGAAATTGATGAGTTAAAATACGGTTTGCAAAAGGAAAAAGAATTTTTAACAACTTATAAAGAACTTATTAAAGAGTTTAAAATAGAATTGAATCAATTTAATTCTGAATCATTTTTAGATAAATGGTTTTTAAAACATATCAGAACTGAAATTGACTTTGTCTTTGAATTGATAAAAAAAATAAAGAATCAAAACTCAAAAAAAATTATAAGTGTAATTTTAAGCCGAACAATTCGTTCATGCCGAGCAACCACTCATTCAGATTTGGCAACTTTAATTGAACCGGTTACTACAACTTATTATTGTTCAAAGCACGGAAAAATTTGTAAACCTTTATTCTCAATTCAGAGTTGGTGGGAAAGATATTCAAAGGATACACTAAAGAGATTAAAAGAATTTGATTTACTTAGAACTAATACATTTCAACATTGTTTTACTGGCGATAGTAGAACAATTGATCTGTTTGCGGCTGTTGAAAAAACGAATAAGGATTTTGCTAATAAATTAAAAAATCAAAAGATACAAGGAATTTTTACAAGCCCGCCTTATGTTGGTTTAATAAATTACCACGAGCAACATGCTTATGCTTATGATCTTTTTGGATTTAAAAGAATGGACGAATTAGAAATTGGTCCTTTATTTAAAGGAAAAGGAAAAGAAGCAAAAGAAAGTTATGTAGATGGTATCGTTTCCGTTTTAAATAATTGCAAAAAATTCTTGGCAAAAGACTATAACATTTTTATAGTTGCAAATGATAAACATAATCTCTATCCGGTAATTGCTGAAAAATCGGGAATGAAAATCATCCAACAATTTAAACGACCAGTCTTAAACCGTTCAGAAAAAGATAAAAATGCTTATTCCGAAAGTATATTTCATTTTAAGGAAAAATAATGGATGATCTTACAAAAGAGAAAATTGCAATACAGGTAATTAAAACTTTACACTCGCGTTTTGATAATTTTCCAGAAGATGCTTCAGATAATCGTAATGCTCCATTTCACGAAGCTTTTCTTAATGCATTTAAATTAAAGCTTGAAAAACATGTAACTTCAGTTCCAATTTTTGTTTCACTTGCAAGTTGGATGCACGGTTTAAATACATCAATTGGTCAATCGTTTTTTGAACGAACAGCACAAATTTTATGTAATGGCGAAAAAAGAAAGTTTAATAATTTAACCATCAATAAAGATCAACAATTAATTATTAACGAAATTATATCATCATTAAAAAACAATAAAAGCAAACCAGACCTTATAAATGAAAACAAGTTAATATTTTCTGCGAAAGGAAATTCGACCCTAACCATACCAAATTTTGATGCAGATGTTTATTATGAGGATTCAAATAACATAGTGGCAATTGAAATAAAAACTGTAAAACCAAATAGTGGTATTTTTAAGGGCGAAAAAGAAAAAATATTATCGGCAAAAGCAGCTCTTAAAAATTTACATCCTAAAAAAAATATTCAATATTATTTAGCATTCCCATTCGATCCTCTCAACGAAAAGGATTGTGGGTTTAATAAAAAAAGATTTTTTAACTATTCGGTTGATTTCAAAAAGTTTTTTGACCCTGCCGAAGTTCTTTTAGCTGATGAATTTTGGGATTTTCTATCTCAGGAAACCCAAACTATGCAGGAAATTTTAGAAATCATAAACTCCATATCAAAACCAGATTTTTTGACTAATTTTGATTTCATAAATAATCCTAAAAATTCATCTTTGGAATTAAATAAATACAAAAAATTATTAAACGAATGGTATTTGTTTAGAGAATTAACATTCGTAAAAAGTAGAAATTCAATACTTGCTTCATCTAAACTTGATAAAAAAATTATACGAATAATAAATCAGAATCCATTTGATACTAAAGGAGAATACAAAGCAGACAGAATTATATCATTATTAGAGGAATTAAAAAATGAAGAGCAAAAATGAAAAAGATACAATATTTTATAGTTTAGATATCAGTGATATTCAAGAAATTGCGGATCAAGATTTGGAAAGAGAGCTTACAAAAGCAGAAATTAAAAAAGTTATTGATCTGGTTCCTAACTTTATAAATTGGGCTGATGCTATCAGTTATGCTTTTATGGAATTAAGATTACCAACGAATGAAGAATTAATTGAAAGAAAAAGGAAAAGAAAAATCAAGGTTAATATATGAGCGATAAAATAAAAATTTTAGAAACATTTGAAAACAAATATCCTGACAGAGATTATAAGGTTAAACATATTGCTCCAGAGTTTACATCTCTCTGTCCAAAGACCGGTCAGCCGGATTTTGCAACAATAATTCTGGAATACATTCCGGGTAATCTTTGTGTTGAGTTAAAATCATATAAATTCTATCTTCAGTCATATCGTAATGACGGAATATTTTTCGAAAGTGTTACAAATAAAATTCTTGATGATCTTGTTGAAGTGCTTCAGCCAAGATGGATGAAAATTACTGCAAAGTTTAATACACGCGGCGGAATTTCATCTGTTATTGAAACAGATTATGAAGATGAAGATTATTGGTATCAGGATGATTATGATGATGATTCTTTTGAAGATGATGCTTTTGATGAAGATGATTTTCTGAAAAATTAATTTGAGCTTTTATGCCTCAGCTTTCTGAAATAAAAAAAGAATTCATTAAAGAACGGGATAAACTTTTTGCATCGTTTAATGCAAGATCTGATGCATTCCTTTTCAGTAGAAATTATAGCCTGCTTATTGAAGATACTATCAGAAAAATATTAAATGGAAAAACAATTTCGTTCACTCTTGCTTCGGCGGGAAGTTTTAGCAGACGCGAACTTTCTCCTTTTTCAGATATCGATCTGATGATCATTTCAAATTCAATTCAAAAGGATAATGATGAAATAAAATCTTTTATTACAAATCTCTGGGATAGCGGCATAGAAGCTTCGCATACTGTGCGTGAAATTTCTGATATTAAAAAATATCTTTCTTCTGATCTGCATACTTTCACTCAGTTTTTTGAAACCCGTTTTATTATTGGTGATGCGGTTTTATACAATGCGTGGAATACAGAATTACTTAATCCACTAAATAATAAATCAAAAAGAATTCTAATAACAAGTTTCGTTGAGGATATAAATCGTCGTCATCAAAAATATGGTCCGTCACAAAAAATGCTCGAGCCAAATGTTAAAATGTCTGCCGGCGGCTTGCGTGATTTTCAATCTATTGAATGGATGATGATGGTAAGCAGCAAACGATTGCTAAACTCACAATATGAACAAACACAGGCAGAAATATTTATTGATTACTTAAAAGAAAATAATTTAGCTATACCTGCAGAATGTAAGCGTCTTTTAGAAAGTTATAAATATGTTCTTACAATCAGACACTTGCTTCATCTTACATCAAAGACGAAAACTGATCGCTTTGAATTTGCTGATCAAATAAGACTGCAGCACTTTTCGGTTATTCCGAATCTGAGTTGATGCCGTTTATGAAAAATTATTTTAATGCGGCAAATGTAATTTTCAGAGTCTCTCACACACTAATAAAAAAATATAAAGTCGAGTATATTAATCCTGTTCCTGATTCACTATCATACGATCTCGATTCAGATTTTTATATAAAGAACAGAGTAATCTATCTTAAAAAAGAAGAAGAGTTAACTTTATCCGATATATTCCGTGTATTTTATTATCGTGTCCGTCATAATGCCGGTTTTGATGATCACCTGAGAACGAAAATAATGGAAGCAACTGAAAATGCTGAGGAAAACAACTGGCTTCAGCCTGATTCATCTGTTTTTTTCAGAGAGATATTAAAATTCTCAAGACATGTCGGATCAACACTTGCAATTATGAATGAACTTGGCGTGCTTGGGGCTTTTCTTCCTGAGTTTGGTGATCTGAATGGATTTATGCAGCACGGCGTTTATCATTGCTACACTGCAGATGAACATACAATAATGACAATTAAAAATCTGGAAAAACTTGCAAATAATAATACGCTCTTGGGCAGGATTTATAATTCAATCAAAGATAAAGAAATTTTAAACCTGGCTTTACTACTTCACGATATTGCAAAACCTATCGGAATTTCCGGTCATGAAATTATCGGTGCCGAAATGGCTTCATCTATTATGATGAGACTTGGTTATGAAGAAGATGAAATTGATAAAGTCTGTTTTCTGGTTAAGAACCATATTTCAATGGAACAAGTAGCTTTCAGAAGAAATTTAAATGACCCGGAAACCCTTGATTCCTTTGCAGCTAAATTCAATACCGTTGAAGAACTTGATTTACTTTACCTTATTACTTATGCAGATCTTTCTGCTGTAAATCCTGTTGTGTGGACTTCCTGGAAATCTGAATTACTTTCAGAACTTTACAGAAAATGTGAAAGAATGATTCAGAATAAAGTTTCCGGTGAAGAACTGCTTTACTCAACTATTTATTCCACGCCCAGGGATATTACCAGACATTCTGATAAGATAACTGAAAATCAAGTTCAGGATCATATCGATTCCTTACACGATGATATGGGATATGTAAATCATTTTACAGATAAAGAAATTGCTTTGCATATAGAAGAAATACTAAAGGGAGATAGTGTTTCAGTTCTGTTTAAAGATCTGGATGACCTTACAAACGTAACAGTAATTACAAAAGATTTTCCATCACTGCTTTCCAAACTATGCGGCGTTTTGGCAATCAACGATGTAAACATTCACTCAGCAAATATATTTACACGCAAAGACGGAATTGTGATTGATACCTTTCTTGTGACCGATTTCAGAACTCATAAACATATTGATTCTGGTAAATATGAAAAGATTAAAGAAGATTTCTATTCAGTTATAAACGGATTTTTAGAACTTCATCAGGAAGTAACAAAATTAAAATCGCGCTGGTGGAGAATAGAAAGTAAATTATTTAAACGAAGCGGACAGATCAAGATCAATTTTGAAAAACACGACCGATATACAATTATTGATGTTCACTCTCCTGACAGATTAGGATTTTTGTATCAGATAACCAACAAAATGAATCAGCTTGGACTTATAATTTACTATGCAAAAATCTCAACCAAAGGTGATGATATTGTGGATTCGTTTTATGTGTTAGATAGAAACGGACACAAAGTATCATCAAACGATTTTGAGTTTATCAATTCTGAATTAACTAATGCAATCAATCAAATATTATAGGTTCTGATTTGAATTTTATGGAAAAAGAAAAACCAATCGGAGTGTTTGATTCCGGTATTGGCGGTTTGACGGTGGTAAAGAGATTAATATCATCTTTGCCTAGGGAAAGCATTGTTTATTTTGGTGACACTGCACGTGTACCTTACGGATCAAAATCAAACTCAACAGTTATAGATTACTCAGTTCAGAATACAAATTTTTTACTAAGTAAAAATGTTAAAGCTATTGTTGTTGCCTGCAATACTGCCTCATCAATTGCAATTCCTTCTTTAAAAGAAAAATTTGATGTCCCGGTTATCGGAGTAATTCTGCCCGGCGCTGATATGGCGGTCAATGAAACTAAAAACGGAAAGATCGGTGTTATCGGAACAAGAGCAACAATATCAAATCAGGCTTATTCTAAAGCAATAAATGAGCTTGATAATAAAATTAAAGTGTACGAAAAAGCATGTCCGTTATTTGTTCCGCTTGCAGAAGAAGGATGGACACATCACAAAGCTACTTATGATATTGCAGAAGAGTATCTAAAAGAATTACGGGGAAAAGATATTGATACATTAGTTCTTGGTTGTACACATTATCCGATACTTGTAGATGTAATTCAGGATGTAATTGGTAAAAATGTTAAGTTGATTGATTCAGGCATTGCAACTGCAGAAGTCGTAAAAAATGAGATAAACAGAATCGGATTTGAGACTAACTCTGCTGTTCCGGGTAATCTTGATTTATATGTGAGCGATATTCCAACAACATTTAAACAAGTTGCAGAATTATTTTTAGGAAAGAAGATTAATGAAGTTGTAAAGGTTGATATTGAGGAATTGCATAAGATTTAAATAACTAAAGTCATTACGGAGATTAAAAAATCAGGCAAAATAGTTTTTATTTTATCTAGAGTGTTTCCTACTCAAAATATTTTTTAATCTCATCATATTTATTAGTCAAACCAAGCACTATCATCAGTTTTATTCTTGCTTTTTGTCCGTTTAGATAATCAGAAAAAATAACACCAAGATCGTGAAGATGTTTTCCTGCTCCCGGATAACTGTAAATATCATCTGTTTCTCCTGCAGGACAGCGGGAAGTCAGAACAACAGGAATTCTTTTTTCAACAGCATATTTAATTCCCTCAAAAGCCGGCGGAGGAACATTACCTACACCAAGAGCTTCAACAACAATTCCATCAACTTTGCTGTCTGCAGAAAATTTAAAAAACTTTTCATCCATTCCAGCATAAACTGTAAGCAAATCTACATTCGGATTTATTTTTTGTGCTTCAATAGTTTCAAGCCTTCTTGGTAAGCGATTAAAAATCACTCTCCTGTTTTGAACAAAGCCAAGCATACCGAAATCAAGACTTTTGAAAGACTCAACAGAATCGGAGTAAATTTTTGTTACCTCGCTTGCAGCATTTATTTCACCATTCAGGCAAACAAGTACACCGAGATTTTTAGAATTATCGTTCAAACATATAGTTAAAGCATCAATAAGATTTCTTGGTCCGTCCCAATCCGGTTCAGAGCTGTTTTTCATCGCACCGATAACAACAATCGGAATTTCTGTTTTAATAGTTAAATCTAAAAAGTAAGCTGTTTCTTCAAGCGTATCAGTTCCGTGTGTTACAATTACACCATCATATTTTTCTGTTTTTAATTTTGCATTTATTTTCTTAGATAGATCTAACATAAGTTCAGGTGTAACGTGAGGTCCGGGATATTTTCCGAAATCAAAGCACTCAATTTCAGCCAGTGATTTTGCTTCAGGAATCATCCCCAATAATTCATTTCCTGAATATCTTGGAACAGCACCGCCGGTTTTTTCATCTATCATCATCGAAAAAGTTCCGCCGGTAAAAACAATTAATATTTTTTTCATTCAATTCTCAGATTTCTATTCTCAAAAATAGCCTTACTAAAACATTATAAAAAGGATTCTTTTGCGAATTATTCTCAAATCCGATATAGGACATAAAAACAAAGATAATTTAACGGACAAATAATTATTTCTTAAAAATTCTTCCTTATGACTGTCTTTATTGAGCTAAATGGGATTGTTCATATAACATT
>Ga0116185_1003605_pt1 | contig 13219 bp, 11 predicted proteins | sample AD_JPNNA7_MetaG_FD_89754 | JGI IMG/M metagenome (GOLD analysis project Ga0116185, IMG submission 89754) | Active sludge microbial communities of municipal wastewater-treating anaerobic digesters from Japan - AD_JPNNA7_MetaG | ecosystem: Engineered > Bioreactor > Anaerobic > Digestate | place... | reverse complement strand
CCCGGGGGAGGTCCTCTGTCGGGAATCGCTGCGGCGGTCGACTGGCTCACGCGCGAAGCGGACCGATCCCTCATGCGATCGATCGTCGTCGTGATCGCCGGCGACATGCCGCACGCCGCCACGGCCGCGCCACGGTTGGTCGCCGATCTGCTCGCAGCCCCCACGGTCTCGGCCAGCGTCGCCGAGGACGAGACGGGCCATGCCAACCCGTTGCTCACGGCATACCGGCTCGATGACCTGGCTGCCCACCTGCCGCGACCCGCGCACGACCTCCCCGCCAAGCTCCTTCTCCGGCTGCCCCACCGCTTGGTGGCCATCGCCGGGATCGCCGGCCGCGATGTCGACACCCCAGAGGACCTCCGCGAGATCAGCCGAGGGACTCAGGGAAGCGCCTGAGAGGTCAGCGCTTGATCAGGCCCAGACCCAGGACCACGGTGGCCTCCTCGGCCACGTGAACTGCTTGCTCGACGGTTGGTGGGCCGTCCGTGAGCAGTCCGTCGAGCAAGAGAGTCGCCAGTCCGTGAGTGGTCGCCCACGCCGTCATCGCCAGGACCAGAGGATCACCTGCGGCGATGACACCAGCCGCCTGGCCGGCCTCGAAGGTCTCGACGAGGACGCTCTGCCCGACGGACTCCCACGCCCGTCCGAGCGCGCGGTCCGATTCGTCGCCCGCGTGGGCCGCCGACGTCTCGAGGGGGCTGCTCGGGCGAAATCGGCTGAGCATCCGGAAGCGGTGAGGGTGCTCAACGGCCCAGCGTACGTAGGCGATTCCGATGAGTTGAGAGGACCGAGCCTGGTCTCCGGCGGCACGGGTCGCCGAGCGGAGGTAGTCGGCAAGTTGTCGCGCCGCCTCCGCCGACAGCGCCTCGATGAGCCCCTCGCGATTCCCGAAGTGGTGAGTCGGCGCCGAGTGCGAAACCTCCGTGAGGCGCGCGACCTCGCGCAACGTGACGGCGTTCTCCCCCTCTGCGTCAAGAAGGCGCAGGCTGGCATCGAGGAGGGCTGAGCGAAGGTCCCCATGGTGATAATTCCCCCGACCGCTCACGGGACCCGAGTGTTCGCGACCCGACTTGACAATGTCAAGATCAGGCCTGAATCTTGTCACTGTCCAGATGTCGAGGGGGCGCCTGGGCTCGCAGGAGGGGATGCGGGCGCGGGCGTCGAGGCGGTGCAGGGAGACGCCTCGACGCTCGCGTCCGTGTCTGCAGTCAACTCGCCGCGGATGCACCGACACCACTGGCGGGCTGCGCGGACGTGTCGCGGCCTACGGTGGACTCCATGCAGGCACTCCTCATCACCAGTCCTGGCGGACCTGAGGTCCTCGTCACCGCCGATGTCCCCACCCCTGAGCCCGGCAGCGGCGAGGTCCGCATTGCGGTGGCTGCCGCCGGAGTCAACCGCGCCGACACCCTTCAGAGGCAGGGCCTCTATCCCCCACCCCCCGGCGAGTCCGACATCCCGGGGCTCGAGGTGAGTGGCGTCATCGACGCTGTCGGTGAGGACGTGACCGAGTGGCTGGTCGGCGACGAGGTCTGCGCCCTCCTCGCCGGTGGCGGCTATGCCGAGCAGGTTGTCGTGCCGGCCGGGCAGGTGCTCCCCATCCCGACCGACGTTCCACTCGTCGACGCCGCTGCCCTGCCCGAGGTCGCCTGCACCGTCTGGTCCAATCTCGTCCTCACGGCAGGGCTGATGCAGGGCGAAACACTTCTTGTGCATGGTGGTTCGTCGGGCATCGGGACGATGGCCATCCAGATCGCCAGGGCTCTGGGAGTGCGTGTCGCCGTCACCGCTGGATCAGAGGAGAAGTTGACCGCCTGTGCCGACTTGGGCGCTGACATCCTGATCAACTATCGCGAGCAAGACTTCGTCGAGGTGCTCCGCGAGGAGACCGACGGTCACGGGGCCGACGTCATCCTCGACAACATGGGCGCGAAGTATCTCGAACGCAACGTCCGGGCCCTTGCCACCAACGGCCGCCTCGTCATCATCGGGATGCTAGGTGGCACCCGCGGCGAACTCGACCTCGCCACCTTGCTGCGCAAACGCGGCGCCGTCCACGCGACCTCGCTGCGATCTCGTCCAACAGCGGAGAAGGCGGCGATCGTCACGGCGGTGCGTGACCACGTGTGGCCGCTCATTGCCAAGGGTGAGGTCCGGCCGATCGTCAGCTCACGGCATACCCTCGCCGAAGGCGCAGCCGCGCATCGTGAGATGGAAGCGAGCGGCCACATCGGGAAGATCCTGCTCACCCTCTGAGTCCTGACTCCACTCCGGGAGTACGTGCACACCTTCGTGGCAGGATGAAACGCATGCCTGAGCAGCCACAGAACGAGTCGCAGCAGTCGGACGAGCGCACCCCCCTTGTCGGCACGGTCACCGACGACAAGGTCGTCATCGTGACCGGAAACGGGATGGGCGTGGCCCATCGCGACGGAGGCGCGGACGACGCTGAGGGCGATGGCGAGCGGCCCGAACGCCGCCCCACCAACCCTGCCGACCTCGTCGAGGAGCCGGCCAAGGTCATGCGGATCGGGTCGATGATCAAGCAACTCCTCGAGGAGGTCCGCAGCGCGCCGTTGGACGACAAGGGCCGGGCCAGATTGGCCGAGATCCACGCCCGCTCGATCGCCGAACTCAAGGACGGACTGGCGCCCGAACTCGTCGACGAGTTGGAGCGCATTGCACTGCCCTTCAGCGAGGATGCGCCCAGCGACGCCGAGTTGCGGATCGCCCAGGCCCAACTCGTCGGTTGGCTCGAGGGCCTCTTCCATGGCATCCAGACCGCGCTCGTCGCCCAGCAGATGGCCGCCCAGGCCCAGTTGCAGCAGATGCGGGCGTTGCCTCCCGGTCACCCGGCGGCATCGGCGGGCGAGGGGCCGGGACAGACGTCGCCGGGTATGCCGGGTTCCGGCTCCCAGCCCGGCTCACCGGCCGATGGCCGGTCACCGAACGGCGGCACTGGGCAATACCTCTGACCTCCCAGAGTTGGGTGCGTTGGGATGGGTCAAGACCCATCCCAACGCACCCAACTCCGGGGTCAGGCGTTGGCGATCGAACGTCCCGCGGCTCGACCACTGAAGAGGCAACCTCCGACAAAGGTGCCCTCGAGAGCTCGATAGCCGTGGACCCCGCCGCCGCCGAAGCCGCTCACCTCACCCGCGGCATACAGGCCCTGGATGGGTTGCCCGGCGGCGTCGAGGACGCGGCCCTCTAGATCGGTGTGGAGGCCGCCGAGGGTCTTGCGGGACAGGATGTTGAGCTTCACCCCGACGAGCGGACCGTGCTTGCGGTCGGTCAGTTTGACCAGCGGGTGGGCACGCTTGGAGACCTTGTCGGCAATGTAGCGCCGGGCCTCCTTGATCGCCATGATCTGGGCGTCCTTGCCGTAGCCGTTGTCGAGTTGGGCGTCGCGGGCGAGGACCTGCCGCTCGACCTCCTGCGGGTCCAGGAGGGGCTGCGCGGTGAGGGCGTTCATCTTGGCGACGAGCTCGGCGACGGTATCGGCCTGGACGAAGTCGACGCCGTGGTCGAGAAAGGCCTGGACCGCTGGGTGGACCTTCGAGAGTGACCGGCCGGCCATGACCTTGGCGAGTTGCTTGGGGCCGTTGTCGGTGAGGTCGAGGTTCTGCTCGCTGCCAGAGAGCGCGAACTCCTTGCCCGCGATCGACTTGTTCGTGATGAACCACGAGTGGTCATGGCCGGTGCTCCGCAGGTGGGCGAGGGTGCCGAGGGTGTCATAGCCCGGGAGCAGCGGGGCGGGGAGCCGACGGCCCAGCGCGTCGAGCCACATCGAGCTCGGGCCGGGGAGGATCCGGATCGCGTGGTCGGGCCAGATGGGGTTCCAGTTGTTGATGCCTTCGACGTAGTGCCACATCCGATCGCGGTTGACCACGGTGCCTCCGGCGGCTTCCGTGATCGCGATCATCCGACCATCGACGTAGGCCGGGACGCCGGTGATCATCTCGGCTGGCGGGGGGCCGAGACGGCTGGGCCAGTTGGCGCGGACGAGATCGTGGTTGCCACCGATGCCGCCGGACGAGACGACGACCGCTTGCGCGGAGACCTCGAAGTCGCCGACGACCTCACGGTTGGAGGCCACACCGCGGGGGGGAAGCGTCCGGGGCGAGGATGGACCCGGCTGCGCCCGTGACGGCGCCGCCTTGTGTGGTGAGGGAGTCCACCCGGTGACGCGGGAGATAGCGGATGCGGCCCCCGGCGATGTGCTCGCGTGTCTGCTCCACGAAGGGTTTGACGACGCCGGTGCCAGTCCCCCACGGGATGTGGAATCGGGGCACCGAGTTGCCGTGACCTGTGGCCGTGCCGTCGCCGCGCTCGGCCCAGCCGACGACGGGGAAGAAGGAGATTCCGCGGTCGGTGAGCCAGGAGCGCTTCTCGCCTGCAGCCCACTCGACGTAGGCTCGCGCCCACTTCTGGCCCCAGTGGTCCTGACCGGGAGCCCCGTGATGCGTGGTCAGCCGGTCCCAGCCGGCGGTGCCCTGCCAGTCCGACCAGGCCAGGTCGAAGGAGTCCTTGATGCCCAGTCTGCGCTGCTCCGGGGAGTCGACGAGGAAGAGCCCACCGAAGGACCAGAAGGCCTGCCCGCCGAGGTTGGCCTCGCTCTCCTGGTCGAGGAGGATGACCGAGCGTCCGGCGGAGGCGGCCTCGGTGGCGGCGACGAGCCCGGCCAGCCCGGCTCCGATGACGATGACGTCTGCGTCCATGGCCCCAGAACCTACCCGCCAGTCAGGACTTTCCCACCGGTCAGGTCCGGTCGGCGGTCACCGTCCAGCAGTTCGGGGCCCAGGCTGGCGAGCCGGAGGGCCCGTGGTGGCATGTGCATTTGGGAACCTCTGCAGTTGCCCCCAAATACGGGGCATGGCAGTTGCCCCCAATTCCGGGGCATGGCAGTTGCCCCAAAGGACGGGGCAACTGCAGAGGTTGCCAACACCACTGCCCGCGTCGGCCTCCGGGAAACTCAGGCTCCGGTCACGGTCTCCACTCGCACCCGGTGATCGTCCCCGACGATGAAGCGGACCAAATCCAGACCGGGAACGATCAGGTCGGCCCAGGGCTCGAGTTCCTCGGCTGGCGTGGTGTGCAAGACCGCCAGCGCACCCGTCAGCCCAGCCGCCCGCGCCGACTGGAGCCCGGCCACCGCGTCCTCGACCACCAGACAGTCCTCGGGTGCGACCCCCAGCCGCTCGGCGGCCAACAGGAAAGGGTCCGGATGCGGCTTGCCTCGCTCGACCATCGAGGCAGTCACCACGGTCTCCGGCCGGCGCAGACCAGTGGCGCACAGCCGCGCCTCGAGGAGCGGGTCCGTGCACGAGGTGACGATCGCAACGTGCGCACCTCCATCAACCAGTGCATCCAAGGCCTCGGCCGCGCCGGGCAGGACAATGATCCCCTCGGTGTCAGCCACCTCGAGCGCCTCGACCCGGCGCATGGAGGCCGCCTGTGCCTCGGTGTCGAGATGTGGCAACAACTGGGCGATCACGCCGGCAGCGGGCACGCCGTGAAAGCCGAGCAGGGCTTCAGGCGCCAAACCGTGCTCTGCCGCCCACGTCAACCAGGACCGCTCCACGGCCCCGATCGAGTCGATGAGGGTGCCGTCGAGATCGAAGAGGACAGCCCCGAAGGCGCGCTCCGTCAGCGACGACCCGTGCAACGACGAGGGATCCGCCGAGGTCTCAGGAGAGAAGGGCTCAGGCGACAACGGACCGGAAGTCATGTCTCCAATTTAGGGTGAGGTGATGCGCCTCGCTTCTGCCCGTCCACGCCTGGCGTTGACGAGTGCGACGATCGGCGCAGTGAGCCTGATCGGCGGATGGAGTCTGGCAGCCGGCGTGCAGCCCGACGGCTACAGCGCCACCCGGGACTCGATCAGTGCGCTCGCCGGGCACGAGGCAGCACAGCGCTGGGTGATGACGGCCGCCCTGGTCATCACTGGCCTGGCCCACGTCGTCACCGCCCTCAACCTCCCCAGCCTCGGCCGCCATGGACGCACCCTGCTGGCGCTGGCCGGCGTCGCCACCCTTGGGGTCGCGGCCGTACCGCTCGAGGGCCCCAGCGAACCCTCAGCCCTCCACACCGTCATCGCGGCCATGTCCTTCCTCCTCCTCGCGCTGTGGCCCGCCTTCTCCACCTCCCCTATGCCGTGGCGCGCCATCCACCGCGCGTATGCCGTGGCCGCCGTCGCCGCGGTGGCCACCCTCGGCGCGGTGGCGGCCGGCTGGATCGCGCTCCCCTTCGGTCTCGTCGAACGTCTCGTCGCCGCGCTGCTCGTCCTCACCCCCTGGTTCAGCGCGGTCACCGCGTGGTGGCTGGCCGGGCATCGCATCGGCTCAAAGCGCGTCCGGCGCAGTTTGGGTTTCGCGGTCATGGTGATGACCTGCGGCCTGTCCGGCACCGCGGCCACGGCCATCGCGCCGGTCACCACCGAGACCCGTCATTACGCCGCACAGGTCAGCCTCGACCCCAACCCGCTGGCGTCAGCGTCCTTGCTCGTGCCGACCGTCTTCGGCGACATCGACGTGGGCTTCACCGGCCTCGCACCCGGCATCCGAGCCCTGCCCCAAGTGAAGGCGAGCATCACCGAACTGCTCGCCCGCCCGAAGGTCACCGCGTCGACCCTCGCTCCGGGACCCCTGGAACTCGACAGCGCGGTCCGCTCGGCCGCCATCGACCTGGGCCTTCGCTTCTTCATCGGCGCACTCTTCGTGGCCGGGCTCGTCGTGGTCTTCGCCTACCTGCGCCGCAAGCGATGGGCGGGGCGCCGCACGCTCGTCCGAGCCCTCGCTGCGGCCACGATCGCCACCCTCGTCACCGGCGCCTCCGTCGCGCTCACCTATCGACCGGAGCGGGCCAGCGACTTCGCGAGCACTGGGGTCCTCAGCACCGTCGAGGCCAATGCTTCCCTCCTCCAGGATGTCGAGGCGCGCTCCGCCGACGCTGCCCCCTACCTCACCAATCTCGTCGCTCTCGTCTCCTCCCTCAAGAGCCGTTACACCCCTGCCGCGGCCGACTCGCCAGCTGCACTGCGACTTCTCCTCGTCTCGGACCTCCACGTCGGCAACCAATACCCCCTGGCCAAGACCCTCATCACTGAGGAGAAACTTGACGCCGTCATCGACAGCGGCGACCTCGTCACCTTCGGCACTGTGCAGGAGGCCGAGGCGGCCGGGATCTTCCAGGGCATCGCCTCACTCGGAGTCCCCTACTTCTTCGTCCGCGGCAACCACGACGCGACGTCGAGCACCGACACCGCGCTCCTCGATCGGCTCGCCCGCATCCCCAATGTCGTTCTCCTCCAACCCACGTCGGCGAGTTTCACGGAGGCCCAGCTCCACGGCATACGCATCAGGGGTGTGAACGACACCCGCTGGTTCGGCGACGACGGCAAGCGGACGGCCGCTCGCCAGGAGCCGGCCATCGCGGCCTATCGAGCCGCCTACGCCGACGGCCCCGCACCCGATCTGCTCGTCACCCACCACCTCGTCGTCGCGCGCACGCTCGATGCAGCCGTCAGCATCAACGGGCACATGCACACGCCCTTCCTCGAAGGGCACCGGATCCAGGTGGGCACCTTCACCGGCGGCGGTCCCTTCACGCACTATGTGGCGACCGAGGACGGTGCCGAACTCGCCGGTCAGCCGTCGGCCTTCGACATCCTCACCTTCGGGGAGGACTGTCGGGTCACGAGCCTGAGTCGCTTCCGCTTCCGCAACCTGATCGAGGGCAGACCCGCCTACGACGAGGTCGCGCTCGTCAACGGCTCTCGCATCGACACTCGCCCGGTCGATCCGGCCCGCGCGTGCGCGTCCGATCAGGGCCTCACGCAACGCACCGTCGTCCTGCCACCGTCGGACCCCACGCCCTGAGCGATCACCGGTGCGGGGTGGTCACCTCACGGACCCGGTATGCCGTGGCCACCTCACCGGGCTTGCCGCAGGACAGCGGGTGGGGAGGCAGTTGCTCTGCCGTGACCTCGACCCAGCGGGAGGTCTCCCCCAAGCCGACGACCTCGACGGTGCAGCGGCCATCGACGGGGTCGGAGATGGTCGCGATCTGGATGTCGCCGAGTGCTCGGGGCGCATCGGGCGTCGCTGCCTTGACTTCGGCGAGCCCCCAGACGTGAGCAGCCTGTGCCGCTGGCGAGAGGCTGGTCAGGCCGCGCAGGTGGCCGGGATCGACCTGCCCCTCTCGGTCACCCGTGAAGACCTTGACCGCGTTGCTCTGGTCGAGGCGGCCGTAGCAGGCGCCGGAAGGCAGCACGAGGGCCGTGCCCGCGAAGCGGTGACCGTTGAGGTGGCTGCACTCCCAGACCTCGCCCTCGAAGGCCTTGTTGACCATCCCCGCGACGGGGCGTCCCTTGATCGCGCAGCAGGCGTCCCGCACCCCGTGCGTGCACACGAGGATCAGGTCGGGTGCGGGCTCCCCGAAAGGCCCGCCGACCGTCGAGAGCGCGTTGATGGCCGCGTCGAGATCGGTGACATTGCGCCACGAGCCGACGATCGACTGACCCGACTCGATGTCGACGACTCGCCACGTCTTGGCCTCGTGGTCGGCGGGCTGGCGGCCGATGCGCCGGACAAGGAGCAGTTTGGCGAGGTTGTGGGCCAGCGCCGTCTCGATGCGTTCGGCGACCGGTCCGGCCAGCGGCGCGGTGTCGAGGGGCTGCTTGGCCCACGGCCCCGGATGCTCGATGAGCAGCCAGCGGCGAGCGGTCGGTGCGGTGCCGGGCAGGGGTTCTTCGCGCAGCGCGGACGCGACCGAACACCGGTCGGAGTCAGGAGCCATGGGCTCGATGCTAGGCGGGATCGGAAGGGAACCCGAATCAGCCCTTGAGGCCCTCGAACATGTCGTCGCGCCACTCCGGGACGTCATCGGGCACCTGACCCGGCGTGGTCCCGGCGAGCGCCTCCTCGCGGTGACGCAACTCGACTCGTCGGATCTTGCCGGAGATGGTCTTGGGCAACTCGTAGAACTCGATCCGGCGAACCCGCTGCCACGGCTGCAGGTGCTCACGTGCGTGGGCGAGGATCGAGCGCGCCGTGTCGGCGTCAGGCTCATGCCCGGGAGCCAACGCGATGTAGGCCTTGGGCACCGCGAGCCTGACCTCGTCCGGGGCCGGCACGACCGCCGCCTCCGCCACGGCCGGATGCTCGATCAGGACCGACTCGAGCTCGAAGGGGCTGATCTTGAAGTCGCTGGCCTTGAAGACGTCATCGGTGCGGCCGACATAGGTGATGTAGCCCTCGGCGTCACGGGTTGCCACGTCACCGGTGTGGTAGAAACCGCCGTCCATGGCCTCGGCGTTGCGCTTCTCGTCGCCCTGATAGCCGGTCATGAGGGACAAGGGATGGGCCGAGAGATCGAGGCAGAGTTCACCCTCCCCCTCGCCCTCCACGAGACCGCCGGTCGACGGGTCGACGAGAGCGACCGGCATACCGGGCAAGGGGCGACCCATCGAACCCGGCTTGACCACCGACCCCGGCGTGTTGCCGATAGCCGCCGTCATCTCAGTCTGCCCGTACCCATCGCGCAGGGTGAGGCCCCACGCCTTCTCGACCTGGGCGATGACCTCGGGGTTGAGCGGCTCACCCGCACCGATGACCTCACGGAGGTCCCCGGGGCCGCCGGAGAGGTCGGCGTTGATGAGCATCCGCCACACGGTCGGCGGCGCGCAGAAGCTCGTCACGTGCTTTTCGCGGAGTTGCTGCAGGAGCGCCTCGGCGTCGAAGCGCTTGTAGTTGTAGAGGAAGATCGTCGCCTCCGCGATCCACGGCGCGAAGAAGCACGACCACGCGTGCTTGGCCCAGCCGGGGCTGGAGATGTTGAGGTGCACGTCGCCCGGGCGCAGTCCGAGCCAGTACATCGTCGACAGGTGCCCGACGGGATAACTCACCTGGGTGTGCTCGACGAGCTTCGGGCGACTGGTCGTGCCGGACGTGAAGTAGAGGAGCACGGGGTCGTTGGGCGCCGTCCCCGGGTGGGGGGTCGGCGGCACATTGATTTCGTATGCCGTGAAGAGGTTGGCCCAGCCGTCTCCCGGGTCGCTCGTCTCACCGACACTGATCCGGCCGAAGTCGCCCTGGATCCCGTCGAACTTCCACGTCTCCGAGGGGGTCGTGACGACGAAGCGCGCGTGCCCGCGCGCGATCCGGTCCTCGAGGTCTGAGGTGCCAGCCGCCGTCGTGGTCGGCATGATGACCGCGCCGAGCTTCATCACGGCGAGCATCAGGTCCCAGAGTTCGACCTGGTTGCCGAGCATGAGGATGACCGGGTCACCCTTGCGCACGCCCTGGGTGGCGAGCCAGGCGGCCACCCGGTCGGAGCGGGCGGCAATGGCGTCGAAGGTCAGCTCCCGGCTCGAGCCGTCCTCCTCGACGATCACCAGGGCCTTGGCGTCGTTGCCGCGGGCGATCGCGTCGAACCAGTCGATGGCCCAGTTGAACCGCTCCCCCACGTCCGGGAAGGAGAACTCACGGACGGCCACCTCGTGATCGGTGCGCAGGGCGATCAGGTGGTCACGGGCAGCGCGATAGTTCTCGGTGGCAGAAGTGACGGTCATGACCTCAGGCCTACCGGTCGAGCGCGGCAGGCGCAAGCGAAGTTCTGACCTAGATTTGCGCCATGACCGCACGCGACCACGATCTCGTCCTCTTCGGCGCCACTGGCTTCGTCGGCCAACTGACCGCCAAGCACCTGGTCGACAACACGCCCGCGGGGACACGCGTCGCCCTGGCCGGGCGCAACCGCGACAAGCTCGAGAAGGTCCGTGCTGACCTGGGTGCGGCTGCTGCCGACTGGCCGGTTCTGGTCCTCGATGCCTCGGACGCTGATGCCGTCGCCGATCTGGCCCGCTCGACCACTGTGGTCGTCACAACCGTCGGCCCGTATGCGAAATACGGGATGCCGCTCCTGGCCGCCTGCGCCGAGGCCGGCACCCACTACTGCGACCTCACCGGCGAGGTCCTCTTCGTGCGCGATGCCATCGATGAGCATCACGCCCGCGCCGTCGAGACCGGCGCCAAGATCGTGCCCTCGTGCGGCTTCGACTCGATCCCCTCCGATCTCGGCGTCCTCGTCCTTGCCGAAGCGGTCAGGGAGGCGGGTGCGGGGGAACTCGGCGGGACCCTCAACCACGTCCGCAGCCTCCGTGGTGGCGTCAGCGGCGGCACCATCGACTCGATGCGCCAGCAGACGATTGTTTCGGGTGAGGACAAGGCCCTGCGCCGGATCGCGGGTGACCCCTACGGACTGTCCCCGGACCGCGGCGAGGAGCCGCCGTCGCGCAACCGCCCGACCGAGCCTCCGGCGAACATCCTCGAGAAGGTCGCCCGTCAGAGCCCGGCACGGCTCGACCCGGTCACCGGACGCTGGGTGGCTCCGTTCTTCATGGCCTCGTACAACACGCGCATCGTGCGCCGCAGCAACGCCCTCACCAACTGGTCCTACGGCCGCACCTTCCGTTACGACGAGGTCATGGACACCGGCAAGGGCGTCGGCGGGGCGGTCAAGGCCGGGCTGACAACCGCGGTGCTCGGTGGTCTCTTCGGGGGGATGTCCTTCGGGCCGACCCGGTCCGTGCTCGATCGCGTCCTGCCCAAGCCGGGTGAGGGCCCCAGCGAGGAGTCGCAGGCCAAGGGCCGCTTCGTCATGGAGATCGTGACGACCACGACGACGGGCGCCGACTTCCGGACCACGGTGGCTGCCGACTACGACCCGGGCTACTCGGGGACGGCGATCATGCTCGGACAGGCTGCTCTGGCGCTGGCTCTGGACACGGATCGGCTCCCCGCTGGCGGTGGGATCCTCACTCCGGCAACGGCGCTTGGCGATGTGCTCGTCGATCGGCTGCGCGAGCACGGCTTCACCTTCGAGACCCGCCAGGCGTCCTGACGCCATGGTGATGCTCCCCCGACGAGGGCGGCGTCCGGATCCCTGGGCGGGCGCTCACGTCATCATCACTGGGGGCTCCAAGGGCATCGGTGCCGCCGTGGCGGAGACGGCGCACGCTGCCGGGTCCCGGGTTTCGCTCATTGCCCGCGATCCGAAGGCGTTGCAGGAGAAGGCCGCTCACCTCGGCGGCGCTGCGTGGGCTGCCGCCGACGTCGGTGATGAGCACGAGGTCACGGCCGCGATCGCCGCGTTGGAGTCCCGCCAGGGTCCGTGCGACATCCTCGTCTGCGTGGCCGGGGTCTCCCTCCCGGGGCGCTTCCTCGAGGTGCCCACCGAGGAGTTCGAGCAGCAGATGCGGGTCAACTACCTCGGGAGCGTGTATGCCGTCCGCGCCGTCCTCCCCGGCATGGTCGCCCGCCGTCGTGGTCACGTCATCCTCACCAGCTCGACGGCGGGCCTGATCGGCGTGGTCGGCCTGTCCGGCTATGCGGCAACGAAATTCGCGCTCGTCGGGCTCGCATCGTCACTGCGTTACGAGGTCGAGCCCGCCGGCGTGAAGGTGAGCGTCCTCTTTCCCCCGGACACCGACACCCCGGGGTTCGAGGCCGAGAACCTCCGCAAGCCCGTCGAGTGCGCTGCCGTCTCCGGCACGATCAAGGTGATGCCGGCGACCGAGGTAGCGCGTGCCCTGATCGACGGGGTGCGCAAGGGACGGTCCCAGATCACCGCGGACTCGATGACCGCAGCCCTGACCGTGGCTGGGTCGACGCTGGAGCCAGCCGTGCGCGCCTCGATGACCCGCACCATCCGCCGAGCACTGGATCGCTGACCTACCAGCAAGAGTCCGAGCCGGGATTCACCCGCCCCCTTCAGTCGAGTGGGCACTTGATGATGGAAGTCGGGGCCCGATTCCCTCATGAAGTGACCACTCGAGTGGATCGGTCAAGGAGCGGGACGCTCTCCTTCTCGCGAGCCCTGGCGGGCGATGGCGCGCGCGATCTTGCGGGCGTCGAGCGCGAGCTCTCGGAACATGCCACTGATCGGGTTCGTGAAGCCGGTGAACCACAGACCCGGCGCAGCTGGATTCGCTTGTCCTCCATGGGTGGTCGGTCGACCATCTGGCCCGAGCACGCCGAGATCGCCCAACAACGGCTCGAGCGCCTGGCTGTAGCCGGTCGCGACGATGACGACCTCCGGTGTGATCCGGCTGCCATCGGCCAGCACCACGTCGGCGCCCTCCATGCCGACGACCGCCTTGACGACCTCGACCCGGCCGGACTTGATGGCATCGACGATCCCGACGCCCTGGATCGGG